>Ga0114979_10002870_pt1 | contig 11597 bp, 5 predicted proteins | sample S_140625_EF_Meta_FD_87315 | JGI IMG/M metagenome (GOLD analysis project Ga0114979, IMG submission 87315) | Freshwater microbial communities from Lake Simoncouche, Canada to study carbon cycling - S_140625_EF_MetaG | ecosystem: Environmental > Aquatic > Freshwater > Lake | place: Lake... | reverse complement strand
GGCGGCGGCGGACCACGTCCGCGTCGGCCGTTGCGGCATCCACATCCTGTTCCGCCCCGCCCCGACGCGACGCCCCGCGCGCCGATCCGACGTCCGCCGCTCCACCGGTCCCGTAGCACATGGCTGTTCCTCCGAAGTTGAAGTGCCTTGCGCCCGCAACGTATGCGCCATGCGAAACCGCACCGCCGGGGACGGCGGAAGTTCGTGCGCAATTTCCGGAAAGCGGCCGACGGGCGCGAGGCCCGCGGGAATGCCCTGCCCCACCCTCAGTGCGCGTGCATGCGCAGCACCGGCACGCCCGCATCGCTCCCGCGCACCCGCAGCACCAGGTGCGCACGCTCCCCGGGCAGGAGCGACACCAGGTTCGGCGAACACTCCACCCAGTCGCACGCGGGCTCGACCCACAGGTCGCGTACCAGCGTCCGTGCGTGGATCTGCACGGACCGGTCGGCGATCGACTTGCCCATCGACACGTCGAACTTCGGCGTCACCTCGGGCTGGTCGCGGTCCGCCGCCCACCACCACCAGGCGCGCATGCGGTCATGGTTGGCAAGCGGCATCTCCTCGCCGATGGCATCGTCGTGGCTGGGCACGTCCACCACCAGGCCCTCCGAACGCGGATCGCCGGGCGGACCCACGATGTCGAACGGATCGATCGACGCATCCATCCCGCGCGGCCGTACCAGCACACCGCACTGCCCTTCCGCAAGCGTCCGGCCGTGCACGTCGATGCGGCGCACGATGACGTTCGCCGTCCACTTGCTCGGCATGTCGTTGACGAGCACCACGCGCAGCGCGTGCACGCCGTCCTCGCCGGCGGGACCGACGGGCTGCACGGTGACGAGCCGCGGCGCCGCCGCCCGGCGCACCGCGTGGTACGCCGGCTTCGGGCGCATGCGCGCATCCACCACGCTCCAGCTGTGCCCGGTCCAGACGTCGTTCAGCTGCCAGAACAGGCTGCCCGCGTTGCGGTCGGGGTTCGCGCGCAGCCAGGTGATCTGCGTCTCCATGGCGCGTGCCTGCAGCAATTGCGCCTGCCAGAGCCATTCGCCGAAGTCGCGCGCCGGGCGGAACGCGGCCGCGAGGTACGGCGCGTACTGCGCCTCGTCGCCACCCCACGCGCGCTGGCGCACCGCGAGTTCCGGCGCCCCGATGCGAAGCGCCTCCTCGCCGAGCGCCTCCCGCAGGCTCTCCATGTTCGGCGGGCCCTGGTGGCCGAACTCGCTCGTGAAGCGCGGCACCATGGTGCGGTACGCATCGAGCTTCAGGTCCCAGGTGTGCCGGTCGCCGTGGTCCGGGTCGTTCGCGTGCCGCTCCAGCGAACCGCTCCACGGGCTGTCTGTCCAGTACGCGCGCGTGGTGTCGAGCTCCGCGCAGACGCGCGGCAGGATCTCGCTCCAGTAGCGGATGCCCCACGACTGCCCGGGCGCCAGCCGCTCCTTGAAGCCCCACGATTGCCACGCCAGCACGTCCTCGTTGCCGCCGCACCAGAGCACGATGCTCGGATGGCTGCAGAGCCGCGCCACCTGGTGCCGCGCCTCGCGTTCCACGAGCGCGGGCATCGACCCGTCCTCCGGGTACGTGGCGCAGGCGAACATGAAGTCCTGCCACACCAGCATGCCCACTTCGTCGCAACGCTCGTAGAAGCGATCGTGCTCGTAGATGCCGCCGCCCCAGACGCGCAGCATGTTGAGGTTGGCGCCGGCCGCCAGCTCGATGAGCCGATCGATCGCCGTCGCATCGCGCGCTTCGCATGGGAAGAGCGACGCCGGGATCCAGTTGGCGCCCGTGACCGGCACCTGCACGCCGTTCACCTTGAACGCAAACCGCGTGCCATGTTCGTCGGGCGTCACGTCGAGCTCGCAGGTGCGCATCCCCAGGCGACGCACCACGCGCTGCTTGGCTTCGCCGCGGGCCACCGGCGCACCGGCGGCGTCCGCGAGCTCCACGTGCAGCGTGTGCAGCGGCTGGCGGCCGATGCCGCGCGGCCACCAGCGGTCGGGGCGATCCACCTCCATCACCACCACGGCCGTGCCGTCGGCCCCGAGCGGCCCGAGCTGCACCACCTTCGACGGACGCTTCTCGCCCTTCCTGCGGTGATCCGGTTCCGCGTTCGCCTCGCGCGGTGGCATGCGCAGCTCGCACCGCGCCTGCAGGCCTGCCGGCGGCGCGGCCGCGTTCGACCACTCGACGCGCACGTGCACCTCGACGCGCGCACGCTGCCCGTCGCACACCGTCACCAGCGGCCGCACCTCCGCCAGGCGCGCGCCGCCCCAGCACTCGAGCCGCACCTCGCCGGGCAGGCCGGACGTGGGGACGCGAGGCCCCCAGTCCCAGCCGAAGTTGCACGCGCTCTTGCGGATGAAGGGATACGGCGTCCAGTCGCCGTTCACCGGCCGCGCACCGAGGCGCTCCTGCTCGGCCAGCACGTACGGCACGGGCGCGCCAATCGCCACTTCCACCTCGTTCAGCCCCGCGCGCACGGCGTGGCGCACGTCAAATCGGTGCGGCATGAACTGGCTGGCCGCATCGCCCACGTGCACGCCGTTGACGGTCACCCGCGCGATGGTGTCGATGCACTCGAACACCAGCTCCACGCGCTCCTCGGCAAGCGCTTCCGCGCCCACCTCGAGCTGCGCGCGCCACGTCCAGTCCGCGTGGCCAACCCATTCCTGGCGCGCCTCGCCGTCGCCCTGGTCCACCGGCGGAATCACGCCCGCGCGGATCAGGTCAAGGTGCACGCACCCCGGCACCTCGGCGGCGAACCGCGTGCCCACCATCCCCGCCTGCATCGCCGCGTGCGCGCACGCGGTGCACTCGACGGTCCATGCATCGGGGTTGGGCTGCAGGCGAAGCATCGTGGCGCGGACGCTACCGCACCGTGCCGTCGTCGGAGGTGTCGGCCTGGAAGTTGCGCAGGTCGCGGCGCAGGCGCAGGTAGTCGCGGATGCCACCGATGGTGAACCACACCATCACCACGGTGCTCGACGCCAGGATGAACCACGACCACGCCTGCCACCATGCCGACCACTGCGCGTCGGTCACCTCGTTGCCCTGCGCGCGGCGCCACAGGAGCCATGGCGTGCCGACGCAGAAGAGGAGCGTGAAGAAGAGCGGCCAGATCAGCGTGATCCACGCCACGAACTTGTCCCAGCCCTTGTACAGGCTGTCGAAGCCGATCTTCGCCCAGAAGCCCTGCGGTGCCTCGTCAAGCGCGGCGTCGCCCTCCACGCGCCACTTGCCGCGGTGGAGCAGCCGATCAAGCTCGAAACTCTTCACGCCGGTGGCCAGGCTGCCCACCACGTACGCGGCGCACGAGGCCATCATGGCGATGAACGAGATCACCTGCCCGGTGAGGTTCGTGCGCACCCAGGCGGCGAATCCGCCGAACGCGGCCATCGCCGCACCCGCGTCGCCCGCCACCATGCCGTCCACCCACGCCTGCGGGATGTTCGTCACCACCACGCCCACCACGCAGAGCGTCATGCCGGTGAGCATGGCCGCCCACGCGCCGCGCGTGGTGCCCCAGCGCGTGTACAGGCCGCCGATGATGGCCGCACCGCCGCCCGCCACGAAGATGCTCGCGCTCATGGCCGCGAACATGGCGATGTAGATGCCGGGCTTCCAGTACAGGCTGAAGAAGAACGCGAAGATCGCTACGCCCAGCACGGACGCCTTCAGGAGCAGGAGCTGCCCGCGCGGAGACATCGGCTTCTTCCGGAACGGCAGCACCACGTCCTGCACGAAGATGCTGGCCCACGAATGGAGGTACGCCTCGTCGGTGCTGATGGCGGCGCCGAGCATGGCGGCCACCACCAGGCCAAGGAGCCCGGTGGGAAGCATCACGCCCAGCGCCAGCGGTACGCGCATCTCCGCCTGGAGCGCCTCGGTGGGCTGCGATGCGATCAGTTCCTTGAGCGGCGCGGCCGCGGCGGCGTGCTCCGGGTGCGTGAGGAAGGCGCGCACGGCCAGCGGAATGAGGACCGTCACCAGCATCAGCGTGCGGTAGCGCCAGCCGTTGAGGAGCTGGCCCATGCGCGCCTCGTGCGCATCGCGCGCCGCGCTGTTGTAGCCCTGGTCGCCCTGCCAGGCGCGGCACGCATAGAACAGCGTGAACGCGCTGATGAGCCAGTACGCCAGGTTGAAGTTCTGCTCGTCCTGCAGCCCCAGCGGGTTCAGCATGCTCTTTCCCGCAGGCAGCATGGCCATCGTCTCGTGGAGCTCGGGCCACGGGAAGCGCAGGAGCACCCAGTAGCACACCGCCACGAAGGTGCAGAAGCAGAAGACGCCCTGGAAGAAGTCGGTGACGAGCACCGCGAGCATTCCGCCCGCGAACACCATGAAGACGGCGAAGGAGAGGAGCCCCACCATCATCGCCGGGAACGTGGGCACCGAGGCCCCCAGGAACGCGAACTGGTCGGGAAGCCCGAGCATCGCGATGAAGAACCGCGCCGTCACGCCCGGGAAGATGGCGTAGTTGAGGATGCCCGAGACGAACGCGACGATGCCGCTGAAGACGCGGAAGCGCTTCGAGTAGCGCATCTCAAAGAACTGCGCGAGCGTCATCGCCCGCGTCTCGCGGAAGCGGTAGATCACCCAGCCCGTCACCGCGAGCAGGATGAGCGACGGACCCTCCACGTATCCCCACCAATACTGCGTGAAGCCCACGTCGTAGCCAAGCTGGAAGTACCAGACCAGCGTGATGACACCCACCTGCGCCATGTTGTAGGAGACGGTCAGCAGGTAGCGCCCCGCCAGGCGGTTGGCGCTCAGGAACCCGCTCACGCTGTTGGCGTGGCGGCGCATGCTCCACGCCGAGAGGGCGAGCGCAACCAGGAACCCGGCCACGATCACCCAGTCGAATGCATGCATCATCCGGCTCCTCCGCCTGCGAGCTCTGCCCGCAGCGTGACGATCTGGAACGGCCGCACCGTGAACGTAGTGGTGCCCGAGGCCGCATCATGCCCGAATCCGGCGATCTCCGCGGGCTGCTCGAAGAGGTCTGCGGCATGGACGGCTTCCACCGGGAAGCCCCAGCGCACGCGCACCTCGCCCGCACCGCCGCGCACCTCCACCATGCGAAGTGCCACCGCGCCCGCGGATTCGGCGGGCTTCAACGCCGCAATCTCCATGTGCGCGGCACCCGCGCAGCGCACGTCGGCCGCCTGCCAGCCATCGGCCAGCGCACCCGCGCCCGTACCACGCACCATCGCGCCCACCAACGGGTTGTTCAGCTGCTCGGCCTGCGCATCCACGCCGGCCGCGCGCCAGCACCCGTGGTGCGCCATCACCGAGTACGTGAACCGGTGGTGCCCGCGGTCGGCCGTCGGATCGGGGAAGTTCGGCGCCTTGAGGAGGCTCAGCCCCAGCACGCCATGCTTGGCGCTGCGGCCGAACTTGCCGTCGTCCAGCACCGCCACGCCCAGGCCCGGCTCGGAAAGATCCATCCAGTTGTGCCCCGGCACCTCGAACTGCGCGCGCTCCCAGCTGGTGTTGTCGTGCGTGGCGCGCTCGATGTGCCCGAACTGGATCCCGAACGTCGCGCGCCGCGCGCGCACGTTGCACGGGAACAAGGCGCGCAGGAGCTTCTGCTCCTCGTGCCACTCCACGTCGGTGACGATGTCGACGCGCGGGCATCCGGCCGTCACGCGGTAGCGCTGCACCATCCGGCTTGCGTGGCCGATGGGCCGCTCCACGGTGATCTCCGCGCACGCCGCACCGCGCTTCGTCACCGCGATCCGCGGGGCCGCGCTCATGATGCGCATCGACTGCTCCTGGTAGTCGCGGTCGGTGTCCCACGCCTCCCACCGGCGCGGGCGGTCCTCGTAGATCACCAGCTGGTTCATCGGGAGCGCGTTGCCGTGCTCGTCCGCCGCGTTGGCCACGCGTCCGTCATCCATGCGGCGCAGCTCGCCGATGCGCCCGGCATCGTCCACCGTCACCGAGAGGAACGCGTTGCGCAGCGTGCGCTCGCCGTCCACGTGCACGGCCTCGCGCGCATCGGGCTGCGAAGCGCGTGCCGGCTCAATCACGCGGATTCCCAGTGCCGGCACCTGCGCCGCCAGCACCTCGCCTTCCTCGGTGGCAAGCGTCGCGGTCTGCGGCGTCGATGCCGGGTTGAACACCACCAGCTTCTCCGCGCCCCGCGCCGCCTCGCCCGCGCCACCCACCGCCTGTGCCACCCACGACATGCCGCGCTGGATGGTGCGCGTGGCATCGCGGCGCACCTCGTCCATCTGCTCGCGCGCATCGTCGTACACGGCCTTGATGGAGCTTCCCGGCAGGATGTCATGGAACTGGTTCAGCAGCACGTTCTTCCACGTGCCGTCGAGCGTTGCGCGCACCTCCTCGGCCACCGCCGCATCGCCCGTCACGCCGGCGCGCGCGCAGGCAAGCGCCTCGCCGAGCCGCAGCATGCACTCGGCGCGGCGGTTCGCCTCCTTGATCCACGCCTGGCTGGTGTAGGTGCCGCGGTGGAGCTCGAGATACAGCTCGCCGTCCCACACCTTGATGTCCTGCCCGTTCTGCCGGAGCGCGCGGTGCGCCTGGTGCAGGTCCTCGCAGAACGCATGCACGCTCTTCTGCTCCACGCGCGGCAGTCCCTCGCACCGCGCGCCGATGTTCGCGCGCTCGATCTGCTCGGCGGTGGGGCCGCCGCCGCCGTCGCCGAATCCGTACGGCTGCAGGTACATGGGGATGCGCGCGCCGTCCTGCTCCACCAGGTTCTTCACGCCGTAGTGGAATTCCTTCGGCTCGATGGCGCTGTTGTAGTTGTGCCCGGGCGTCAGGTGCGTCAGGATCTCCGTGCCGTCGAGGCCCCGCCACCGGAAGGTGACGTTCGGGAACCTGTTGCTCTCGCACCAGCTCATCTTGTTGGTGATGAAGGTGTCGATCCCCGCCTGCGCCATGATCTGCGGCAGGCTCGCGGGGAAACCGAACGTGTCAGGCAGGTAGAGGAACCGCTGCGGTGCCGCCGAGCCGAAGCGCGATTCCCAGTACGCGCATCCATGCAGGATCTGCCGGATGAAGCTCTCCCCCGAGGGGCACGTGGCGTCCGGCTCGATCCACATAGCGCCCGCCGCTTCCCAGCGGCCCTCCGCCACGCGGTCGGCGATCTGCGCGAAGAGTTCCGGCGAACGCTCCTCCACCCACGCGTACTGCTGCGCCTGGCTGCAGAGGAAATGGAAGTGCGGGAACCGCTCCTGGAGCCGCAGCACGTTGGCGAACGTGCGCGTGCACTTGCGCTTGGTCTCGGCGATCGGCCAGAGCCACGCGGTGTCGATGTGCGCATGGCCCACCGCGTCGCACACCACCGGCGTGGTCGCTCCGCGGCCCATGAGGAGCGCGGCCAGTTCCGGGAACAGCGACGTGCACGCCGCATGCATGGCGGCAGGCGTGCCGCGCACCGGGATGCGCGCCATCAGCGCACGGAGCCCGCGGTCCAGCTCATGCGCGCGCGCGTCGCCTTCGGCCAGCGTGCCGAGCAGCTTGCGCGCCGTGTCGAAGCCCTGCGCAAAGCGCCACACGGCTTCGTCCACCGTCACCAGTTCCGCCATCTCCAGGCGGCCCGGATTCGCCTCGCGCCAGCGCGCGTGGTGCTCCTCGGCCTCCCACCAGAACGTGCTCACGCCGAGCGGCAGGTTGCACGCGGCCTCGATCAGCAGATCGAGCTTCACCGCGCCCTCCGCCTGCGAAGGCGCGCGCTCCCAGAGGAACGCCAGGTTGCGGTACGGATCGAACCCCTGGAACGGCACGCCGTCCTTCCAGAGGAGCGCCTCGGTGCCGGAGGAGAACCGCAGCGCCACGCGCTTGCCCGCCATGGCGGCCGGCATCGAGCCCACCAGCCGGAACCACGCCGTGCTCCACACCGGGCCCCAGCGCCAGCCCATCTCCACCGGCGCATACGCCTGCCCGAATGCCTCGTCCGGCGTCACCCGGTCGGGTGTCTGCCAGACCGTGACCGCGAGCGGCGCCCGCTCCGGGAACGCGGCGGGAAGAAGGATCTCGGAGACGAAGTTCTCGAAGCGGATCGCGGCGTATTGCAGGTCGGGAAGCACGCGAGGAAGTGTACGGAGCGACTTGCGGCGCCCGCCACGCGGCGACGCGCAGCAGCGACCGCGATCCAGCACGCGCAGCTCCGCAACAGAACAGCGCGCGTCCCCTGCGGGGAGCGCGCGCTTGAAAAGGGCAAGAGGAAGCGGCGTGCGTCAGGCGCGGCGGCGATGACGCGCCAGCACCAGGCCGCTCACGCCCAGGAGCGCCAGGGCGCCCGGGGCGGGCACGGTGCCCATGTACATGGTGTCGGCATTCACGAAGAAGCTCGCGGCAGCGGTGCCGAGCGGCTGGACGGTGATGCTGGTGATCACCTGGCTCGGATCGGTGACCCAGAAGCCCACGAACGCATCGGGCGTGGAGATCGTCTGCACGATCGAATCGCCGCTGGAGAGCTTCAGCCAGATCTTGCCGGCGACGAACTGGCCAAGGCTGTCCACGAAGCCGAATCCTCCGCCGATGCCACGGACGCCGCCCAGCGGCAGGCTGATCGGCGGTCTAAAGCCGAAGTTCACGCTTGCACCGACGGACGCGGCGGAGATGCTGCTGCCCCAGGAGGTGAGCGAACCGCTCGAGGCCGTCGCGGTCCAGGCTGCCCAGCCGGCACCGCCCGAGAGCGACGCGTTGCCGGTGCTGGCCGCGCCGTTGAAGTTCTCGGTGTAGAAGGACGCCGTGGCGCCGGGGAACAGGTTGAGGTCGCTCGGGGCCGACTGCCACTCCTGGAGGCTGGTGAACGAGACGGCGCCCGGCACCGGCACGAACGCTGCGTTGGCGGACGTGACGGACGCGAAGGCGGCCAGGGCGGCGATTGCGAGGTTCTTCAAGTGAGTTCCCTTTCCATTCCCGAGAGGCGGATTGCACGGAAGCGCGAGGGTTGGGCAAGGCGCGCCTACGACCGGCGCCGCTCAAGCCCGCCTCCCCCGCCGTGGCGCCGTGATGCCGGCACGATTCGACGAAGTCAGCTCCCGCACCTCTCTTGGCGCAATCCCGCGCAGATGCGGATCATGGATTCGGGAATACGGCTCGGAATCCGTCACCCACCCAGGGCATCGCGCACCCGCAACGCCACAGGATCCCCCTTGAGGGGCCAACTTGGGGGGCCAACTTGGGGGGCCAACCTGAGGGGCCAAATGAATATGCATTATCGGTCACGGCCGGGGAGCGGATGCTCCGCTCGGTGAGAGCCTCAGCTCCCGGCGGGCTTCTTCGCCGAGAAGTTGCTGCTCTTGGGCTTCTTCTTGCTTGAGCCCGCGGCAGCATCGGCGGCGGCCTTGGCCTTCGCCTCTTCCGCAGCCTTCTGCTCCGCGGCCTTCTGCTCGGCGGCCAGGCGGATTTCTTCCTTGTTCACCTCGGCGTTCAGCGACTCGGCCGTGCGCTGCTGCGTGCCGATGATCGGCATCGTTCCGCCGATGAAGGCCTTCACCACCGCATCCTTGCAGTTGTCGTACTGCCAGCGGTACGAGGCCAGCGTCTTCGGATGCTGCTCGGCCAGGTACGCCATGTACGCCTTGTCGAGGGCCACGCCGTTCATCGCGGCGAACCTGGCCACGGTGGCCTCGTCATCGGCATCGAGCGCCGTGGGCAGCTCCACCTGCGTGTCGGCCGCCACCTTCGTCACGATCACCTGGATGGCAGTGTGGTTGGTCACCATGCGCTTGGCGAAGTCCTTCACCGCGGGCGTCTCGCCCTGTGCAAGCACCAGGTTGCCGAGCGCGATCTCCAGGAGGTCGGTCTTGGCCACGGACTTCGTGAACGCGCTCGGCTCCAGCGAGTAGTCGACGACCACGGGCGCGGCCGGATCAAGCGAACCTGCCGCGGAAGCCGCGGCGGCCGTGCCTGCGGCCGCTGCGGGCGCAGGCTTCCCCGCGGACGACGTCCCCTTGGCAGGTGCAGCCGGCGCCGCGGCAGCAGACGCAGCGCCGTCGTCGGCCGCACGGTCCGCGGAACGGCAACCCACCACCGGGAACATGGCCAGGGAGCAGAGGACGGCGAGGGCTGCGGGAAGCGTCGTGGTGTTCATGGCGATCTTCGGAATCTCGCGGGCAGTGCCCGTCAGAAGTTGACCTGGTAGGTGAGTGCGAACGAGAACGCGATGCCGGCGGTGTACTTGGAGTTGAGGCCGGTGACGCCGTCGTAGGTCTGGTACTGCGTCTGGATGTCCGGGTTGGTGAGGTTCTTGGCGCCCGCAGTGAACCGCAGCCCCTGCAGGATCTCCTGCGAGATGCTGGCGTTCAGCGTGCCGTAGCCGAGCTGGTAGATGGCCGGCGTCAGGAGGACGGTGTGCGGGTTCGCCGCGCTCACCAGCGAATTGCCCTTCAGCGTGTAGAAGATGCCGAACGACGTGCCCAGCGGCCGGTAGTCGTAGGTGAGGTTTGCGTTGAAGAGGAACTCGGGCGTCGCGGTCATCGGCTGCGAGGATGCGTTCACGCCGTAATCGGCCAGCTGCTGCTGGTCGAACTGGCTGAGCGTCACCTCCGACTGCATGTAGGTGAAGTTGGTGCCGAACGCCAGGCCGTCCCACTCCTCGCCCAGCATCGGAACCAGCGTCCAGCGCGCCTCGATCTCCGCGCCGAAGAGCGTGGCTTCGGGGAGGTTGAGCGCGGTGTTGTACGCAAAGCCCTCAGTGTAGCGCTGGACGTACTGGATGGGGTTGGTGATCTGCTTGTAGAAGAGCGACCCGGAGATCAGCCACTTCTCGTACGGGGTCCAGTCCAGCCGCACGTCGTAGTTGTTCAGCGAGCTCATCAGCAGCTCGGGATTGCCGATGAAGATCGGCGCGCCGATGTACTCGTACTGGAGCACCGGCGCCAGCTCGAAGAAGTTCGGGCGCGCCAGCGTCTGCGCGAACGCGGTGCGCAGCACCAGGTCCTCCTCGATGTTCCAGTTCCAGCCGATCATCGGCAGGATGTCGAGCTGCGTGAACGCCGCGTCCCACTCGTTCGGGCCGCTGAAGTTCTGCACGGTCTGCGTGTCCACGTTGATCCACACCGCGTCTGCGTCCGGATGCACGGTGGTGGACATCTGCGTGTTCTCCACGCGGCAGCCGCCGACGATGTTCATGGTCTCGTTGATCGGCATGTCCGCCATCAGGTAGCCGGCCAGGATGTCCTGGTTGCCGTCGTAGGAGATGTCGTACGTCGACTGCGACATCACGTGGCCCTGGGCGGGGAACACGGCGCTCCACGGGTTCGAGTACGAGACACCGGGCGGGTTGTCGATGATGGCCCCGGGATACGAGGTGTCCGTGTCCTCCTTGTTGGTGTACGAGTCCTTCGTGTAGGAACGGTCCACCACGTCGACGAATCCGCCCGCCTTGATGTAGCCCTCGCGGTCATCCCACTGGGTGAACGGCAGCTTGCCGTTCACCTGGCCCTGCGTGCTGTTCTCCTCGTTCTTGTAGGTAATGTGCTGCACCCAGCCGATGTTGGTGTTCTGCGCGGGCTTCAGCGATTCCCAGTGCTGGTACAGTGTCAGCACCGGTGGATCCGGCGGCGGAATCAGCGGAACCGTGTTCTTCCACTTGGCCGCGAACTGCGTCTGGTCAG
>Ga0114979_10002866_pt1 | contig 11613 bp, 3 predicted proteins | sample S_140625_EF_Meta_FD_87315 | JGI IMG/M metagenome (GOLD analysis project Ga0114979, IMG submission 87315) | Freshwater microbial communities from Lake Simoncouche, Canada to study carbon cycling - S_140625_EF_MetaG | ecosystem: Environmental > Aquatic > Freshwater > Lake | place: Lake... | reverse complement strand
TGTGGAAAGAAGCACTTATTAAAGAAGAAGGTCGAAAAAAAATACCATAATTAAAATTCTATTTTACCAACTCCCAATCTCCTTGAACAGCGTCACAAGTAGCTTCTTTTTTGCAGCCTAAAAAGAAAAACAATACCAGTAAAACGATTAAAATTTTAAATAGTCTGTACATACCAATTGATTTTTAAAAATTATTTTAAATTAACAACAATCACTTTATATTCATTTCCAATTGTGGCTACATAAGTACCACTAATTAAGTTTGAAAACACAGCTTCTCCACTTGTGATATTTTTACTCTCCTTCAGATTTCCATTATAGCTTAATGTTACCGTTTCCCCCTCGCGTTTAGAAACTACCTTAATAGCTCCTAAAGTGGAACAGACCGCATCCTTTTTATAAAACGAAGCAGGTTCAATGGATTGGGTTACATTAATCGTATAGTTTACTAAGGTGGATTCATCCTCAGACAAAACTTCGTAAACAAGCGGTGTAGTAAAACTATCGGCGTTTGTTCCAGTTGTTTGCAATAGTCTACTTTTAAAAAGATTAGCTCCCTTACTCAAGGTGAATACTGGAGTTAATTTATCCAATGAATAAGATTGAGAAATATTAATTTTTACTGACCCTGGACTTATTGTAGAGGATAGAGATTTAATATTTAAAAAATCAAAGGAAAGAATTTCAGCTTTATTATTCAGCGCAGGCTCTGCAATACTGTAGGACTGAAATAAATTACCAATGTGTTGGTAAGCTTCAAAATTGATTGTTTTTGCAACCTTGGTGGTTTTGTTATTTGCACTGCTGTATAAATAAAATGTAATCGTTTCACCAGGCGTATTGGAAAATACAGTTATATACGAACAATAAGATTTTACACTTGCAACATAAGTGAGTCCGCTTACACCCCTACAAGTAGTACCTACAAAAGCGCCTACCAAATCAGATGGATTAGTTAATTGTTGACCATCCATATTTAGTTTTGCCACAAATGTCATCGTAAATTGATAAGCGCTTTCTTTTACCTTCCACAAAGGAGCTTGTGCAAATAAAAGTGATGAACAACTAACAAATAATATAAAAACTAAGACTCTCTTTATCATACAACACTTGGTTAATCTTTTATAATTTTACTTGACACCACTTTATCGCCAATTTGTACTTTAATAACATAAGCCCCTGTAGGAACATTTGGCTGAAGCTTTAAAATATTATTTCCAATATTTACATGAAAAGTATTTTCATATAATTTTTGACCTAACGTCATATTGTAAATAATAATTTTAGCATCTCCTTTTTCCTTAGTGTTTACCTCAACTACTAATTCCTTATGGAATGGATTCGGGAAAATGTTTACTTCTTGTTTTGCTAATTCAATTAATACTGGACTAGCAATAGTTCCCATAATCGCATCCGATGAAAAAGTCAATTTCTTCGAAGTTGCTTGCTTATTATTATTGGCTCCTATAAATGCAGTCAATCTTTCTGACCTATCGCCATAGAGCGTAATGAATGCCAGATCACGACCATCCACTTTAATAGTTTTTGTATTACCTCTTAATTCACCCGCATCATTATAAAAATATAATTCGTCAAAACCATCTGGCAATTTCACTACCGCATTCATGGTATTAGGGAATTTAGAAAAATCAACTGAAAGTTTAGGAATAGCATCATTGGCTTCATAAACAACCGAATTATTTCCCACATTATTTATTCCATTTACTCTAATTTCAGTTAGGCCAATAATTTCCGAAAATGATTTGGTCACATTAATTCGATTGAGATAAGTTGGATAGGTTAACGTTTGTGCGTTGGCAACATTGATCATATATCCCTCAGACTGATTCAAATAAGTCAAAGAACCTTTCCAAGATCGAGTAGCACTATTGTAGATAGCAAATAAGGTTTGCGATTTTATCAAATCACCTTCCGATGGATTTAAATTAGATAAAGCATCTCCTATTGGAATATTTTTATTAGCAACAAATGGCATCCAGTTCCAACCTGATTGTAAATTAAAAGACCAAGTGCTTAAATCTGCTTGAATTCCCGTTAATTTTAATTCACCTGCTTTTGCCAATTTAAACTTGTACATTTTAGTATTGCTAATACCTCCATTAGAGGATATAGTTCCCGACCATCCATTGTTAGTAGCACCCGCAGCATAAAACTGATAAGAGTCAAACAAAGCAGGCGAATTAGACTGTATTAAATCTGAGGTACTCAATTCTGTACCAATAGTCAAAGCGTTTAAATTTCCAAATCTATCATCATTAACATTAAATGAAACCCATGTCCACCCTTTCTGTAAGGTTACTAGCTGTCCAGACACAATGGTATTTTCACAGATTGCAGGGGTTGTAAAATTACCTATTACTCTATCTGCTACAAAAGGTATAACAGGTGAGTTATCTAAAGTTGCTTGCATAAAATTTCCCTGTTTTGCATCCCAAATAAAGAAGATAATATTTTCACCACTCACTACATTGCTATATACGGTTAAAAACACATTGTAAGTGTTCAATTGACGATCATAACTAAGACCCGCTTTTCCTCGAAGTTCAAATCCATTCGGTCCTACAGCTGCAGCATATACTTTGTCGTAAATATCAGTTGAAAAAACACCATTTAATTTTATTTTAGCAATTATGTTCATCGATTGAGTAAAATTAGCAGGGCTGAAATCTACTTTAGGTTCTTTTACCAATACCCTTACATTCAATGGAAGTTTTTTATCTAAACCAAAATTGGTTGTTAATCCAATAACATTGTTATAAATACCTGGAGCTAAATTCATGTCTACGGTAGCCATGATGGTGAAAGACTTAGACGGCTCCAAAACTCCAGCGTTAGAAGAAAGTGTTAACCAATTAGGTACATTGAATGAATAGGGCTGCGATAATCCACCTTGATTCACTATTGTGATAGGGAATGTTAAAGTGGAATCTGTATTCTTAACAAAATTTGCAATTTCGCCCTGCCCTTCTACAAACATTTTAATTGGGTTCTTATTAATAAATGCACTCCAAGTAACTGGTGAAGCTTGACGATTGTCGTTCATGTCATTCAAGTTAGATACCGTGATGTACGCCACCTTTCCTTCAATGCTTGCCCAATTAGCAATATCTGGTACCAATACAATTTGATCATTATTGATCACCGGGTTCAACACGATAGATTCTGTTGGACGATAAGGTTTAATAGCCGGAGTGAAATCTGTAAAACCAACTGTAGCCACTCCACCAACTTTAACCTGAGGCAACATATAATCACTCACTTGCGTAAATGCATCCTGAGGATAATAGTATTTTGGACCTTTCGAATTGGCTACTGCAGGCTTGTTGAAATTGGAGTAAAACAACAATCCATTGGTGGTATAATTTACTTCAAAATACATGTCTGCTTTTATTTGATCGGCAGTTCTTGCCATATTCCAAATACATAATTCATCCAATTGACCAATAAAGTATCTATCAACTGTATTGTTTGTAGCATTTAACTGACCTCGAGCACCTATAAATAAATTAGAAGAAGATAATCCCCCTAGGTTAGTGGTACTGTAAGACCCCATTTGATTACCATCAATATAAAGTTGTAACCCACCGTTTCTTGCTAAACTGATTGCAACATGATGCCAACTATTGTCGTTTACTGGAATAGTTCCAAAAGCATAGATTCTACCTTCAGCAGCTAATTCAAGACCACCACTTGCATTGGTATTAAAAGCCCATTTATTGCGGTATTGATTACTTTCTACATAATCGGTACTATCACCTTTTCCATTTGATAATATGGTTGCATTGATTTGAGCTGTTTTCATCCAAAATGAAACCGTTGCATCCATTTCTTTCGAAATAATCACTTTTGAAAAACTACTACCAGCGGTTGTTAAGTAATTAGTGCCTGAAAAATCATAAGCAGTTCCTTTAGGAAAAATATCCCAATTGGCATTTACAATATCCAAACTTTTATATCTAGCTAAATCATTGGCTATCTTACCATTTCCTTCATTCATTGGCCAAAATCCTAACAAACCATTTTCATAACCCGTTAAGGCCACATTCATATTGGCTACTGACTGGTCTCTTGTGATTGGTTTATTCCACATTCTAAGGTCATGTAAATTGCCAATAAAAGTACTAGCTCCAATAATAATTGGATTAGAATTGGTGAAACTCAATGTAGTAATTGGATTTGGACTGGTAGTTGATGTTAACTCCCTATCATTTTCAATGATACTCAACTTTGGAATCGTTGAATTATAAGAAAGTGTATAATGATTATAGTTATTGTCTTTCAGTATAGTTGCGCTAATACTCTGTCCTCCAAGGGTATATTTTAAAACATCACCGATTAATTCAATTTTAAGTCCACCCGATTGGCTTAATAAAGTAGAAGTTCCGCTTGGACTTAAATTTTTCAACCAAAATTCGAAACTTAAATCTCCTGAGGTAATGAATGGTTTATTGATGGTTGCCTTATTACTTGCTCCATTAAAGGAAAGAGATACTTGGTGATTGACTGGTAACTGATTTTTTTGTACCAAAAATTCAAACTTCGTTACGGTACCATTGGTTTTAATAGGTTCGTTAAAACGAATAGAAATATCATTACCTAGTCCTAATATACCATTAGTGGGTGTTGGCGTTCCAAAAACAACCGGCGCAGTAAGGTCAACCATGCCTTGTATTGGGGATGATTCAAAGGCGGTGTTATTATTGCAAGTAGTTCTTGCGCGAATTTCGTAAGTTCCATTACTTAATCCTAGCCCAGCAATATTCCATGCATAATTCAATTCATTTCCATTAATCAATTCTACATTATTATCACCTCCCCGTATTGCAATGGAAGTATCTGCTGGGTTTTTATAATAGGTTCTTAACCCTGTCCAATCAGCTGTTCCTTTTAATCGATACTCTAAATTAATTTTTTGAAAACTTGAAAAGCTGGTATTGTAATCTCCCAATTTGATATTAAGTGGCTTTGTATTACTACTATCAAATGAGGTATTTCTATTCATCAACCAATTGTTTTTTGGGGTGGTTACTGTCACAGAAGAACAGGATGGTATAAAGCTAGCAGATACCAACACGGAACTGGATGCATTGCCATCACAAAGTGATTGAAGAGACACTTTGATATTACTATAATTAAATTGGTCTGACTTTACTTTTTTCAGCGTCATGGTATAAGTAACCGTTTGCCCAGCAGGTACATTGATGATTGTACCATTAGGTTCTATATTTATTAACGCATTGTATGGATTAGTAGATTGATCCACTGACAACATAAAAGTAGCATCCTTATTTACAGCACTTGTATTCCGTAATTGTAAAACAAATTCAGCATTACGTCCCTCAAAAACACCTGTTACATTAGATGACTCTGCTTTTATTTCTGGCTTTTCTAAAGCTATAGTAGCAACAGACAAAGGAACTCTATCATTGTCATCAAGATTAACAATCGGTAAGTTTGAATTGGTAACATTGGCATGATTAGGATTGTAAAAATGTGACAATTCAGCTCCCTCGTAAGGACAAGAGGTTTCTCCACCTTTTGTAATAAATATAGGGCCGTTACCATCAAATGAGTTAATCACATCTACACTCAATAAGTTACCATCATCGGTATCATTCAGCGTATAGCTTACGGTTGTACTAGTGGCATTCTCGCTCGAACTTGATGCGCCCATAGCTACTCCAGCTGAATACGATTCCTCAATTTCATAACCATTATCATTCATCTCGAGCGCCATTGCAGTTGCAACTGAAGCATCAAGTTGCACATCAAAGGAAAAAGAGTTGGCACTTACTCTTTCTATTGAAGATGATTTAGTGAAATCCCCTACGCCTGCATCAAAAGAAATATTTTCATAGAAAGATTTATTCAATAAATCTTTTAGTCTTTTACCATTGGGTGAAATATTTTTGGTAATAGGATCTTTTAATGCATCAATCGATGAATACAATGATGACTTCAATTTATCTCTATCATTAAAAGCAAGAAATTTTTGCTTTTCATTATTTTGAATAATTTTTCTCCAAAGATTAATAGAAGATAAGTAGGCTTTTTTAGTCAACACACCGCCCTGATTTTCAATCAAAGTGCCCGCATCTATCTGACTTACAAATTCTTCGTATTTAGGTATTAAATCATTAATAATACTGCCCTGAGAATAGATAAAAAATGTTTTTTGTGGGCCATCTGAAAAATATATTGCCTTTTTAACTTTTGGATATACCAAGGTAGTATTGGAACCTGAAGTTGGTAGTACTTTAATAGCTTGAGCAGATGTTGCTACAGTATCTACATTTAAATCATTATAGGTACCATAATATTGATTAGCGGAATAGCCAATGTATAAATCGGCATCACTTCCATCCCATCCAGCATCACTACTAGTTGATATAGATTGATTAAAAGTATAGGTATTGGTAAGGTCAATACCAGTTGAACTTGATTGTGATAAAGATATACCCGTGGAGACTGATTGAGTAGCAGTCATTTCAACTGCAGGTCCTGCAACAACAGTATTGAGTACCTCCATTCCTAATGCGAGTGATTCTGATTGTCCAACACTTAAACTTTGTGCAATGGATGATCCTTTTGTAAAGCTCAAAGAAGAACCTTTTTCAATCGTTGCTGAACTACCAGAGCCCGGAGGATCACGTAACACAAAATCAGGCAATTGAGGACCTGCGGTAACAAAAGTTTGAGACCCATCAGATTCACCACCCAAAACAATCCCTTCTTTTTTATAATTGGTTAATGTGTAATCAATACCATTTAATCTGTATAATAAATTAATAGTCCTTTTAAAGCCACTTCCAGCATCCGTGTTAGGCATACCCCCTCTAAAAGAATACACTAAAATACTTGAATCTGTTTTTGATGTTTCTGATGATTCCGAATTTTCTAACGCTAAATTATTAGTAGCAATAATTTCTCCACCAGTAACTGGCACCGTTGACAAAACTGGATTCGTTAAACTATTATCATAATTATAATAGGATTCCAAACCCTGAACCTGAACTTCGTAGTTTCCAAATTGCTTATAAATAGGAACCAGCTGATTAGAGTCGATGATATATGTTTTGTTACCTGATGTAATTTGGGTTTCAGAACTTTGACTAACTACTTTAAATGCAGGATTAGCCATATAGGTAAACTTAAGCACTTCTTGATAAGGGACCCCCTTAATGGTACTGCCTCCCTGAGTAAAAGTGGGCGTTTGCAATCCTGATATAGCTGTAAAGTTGATTGTTCTGTCAGCATTCAATAATGGACTATTTCCTGGATTTCTTCCACTTTTAAATACCAAGTCATTTTGAGAAAGGACATAATTTAGTGGCAATAATTTAACACGGAATTCACCTGTTTGCGAATTGGTTTCAAATTTTGTCTTATACTCTGGAGTGACACTAGTAGCTCCTGCTGGCATATAGCCTAGTGTTAATCTTGCTACACCTATATTATTGACGGAGGTATAATTAGTAGTTTGTGTCACACCGTTTGCATCTACATAAGTAGCTGATTTTTTTCCGTTTTCTCCAAATCCAATGGTTTGATCTGCCTCTGCAGTTCCACCCACTACTCTACCAACGACGGTCAGTTTTGTCGTATCAATAAAAGTAATCGGCTCGTCTTGGTCCTGAAAGAAATCTTGATAGGTATTGGTATAAACCGTTTCACCATTTATCACCGAACTTGTCTTTGCAGGGTATCTACCTTCGAAACTAAATTCATGGCCAGTTTTAAATATGGAAATAGCATGCTCTCCAATCGGAACTTGAATGGTAAAGCGACCATTGATATCTGTTACAACAGGTACATTGTTAGCATCCATCGCCAATGCATTATCAATGTTTACATAGGCTCCAGGAACTGGTATGACTGCATACCTGCGTAAACTATCTATTCCACCCGCTGCATTTTTATAAGCCCAATATTCACCTTTTTGATATTTTTGGTTACCAACTGTATAGGCATTATAAAATTCATTATCCCTAATGTCACCCTTTATCGCAGGGTCCGATGTAGTAGGAAAAATTCCTCTACTATCGTACACGGCAATCCCTTTAAATGTGAAAGAAGAAATATCTTTAAAATTTGCATTATTAATCACCGTGGAACCTACCCCTATATAAACTAATTGTTGTTTTGGATTAAACTTATGTTTTCCAAGAGAGGGAACTAGAGTATAAGAATTTCCATTGCCTGTATACGGTACTGCGGAAATAACAAAATTCCCAAACTCGTCCGTTACCCCTAAAATTCCTAACTGACTGCTGGTGGGTATGATATTGCCAAAACTAGAATTGGTACTCAATTTTGCATCATTGCCATGGAAACTAAATCCTGTACTTGAAAGATCATAGGCATAAGTTCCTGCATTTTCATTGGCAGTAATATAAGTATGTAAATAAGATTCATTGCCCTTTAGGTACCTTCTAAAATCTGTTTGAATTTGAGCAGTAGATAAGGCAGTTTCCCATACCCTAAATTCATCTAAATAGGCTGTTTTACCACCACCTAAATTAAATTGCGTCCAAGTTTGTGGATATCCGTTTGGACTAGTATTTAATCGAGTGGCAATATTTGTACTTGAAAAAATTACAGTGGGTGGAGTAGTTCCAGATACCGCATTATTAGCTAAAATGGTATTCATTTGAGCAGCATAATTGGATGTAATTAATCTTCCGTTGATATAGATCTCAGGCACAGCATTATTTCTTAACACTGCACTAAAATGTGTAAAGGACCCATTCACATTGTTAATAGGCACTAAAACATCAGCTCCTTTATTATCAACCTCCCCATTCGGTATATAATCGCTTAAGGTGATAATGTGGTCGCCCAAGTTTGGTTCTTCAATAGTAAGTGTGAGGGTGTTTCGATTATTAACTACTCCAAATTTTACTTTAAAATATTTTGATTGACCCACATTGCTTCTAAGTTCATATAAGGTGATCGCATCATTATTAAAATTAGTCTCAGGTTTTGCCCAAACTTGTAATGTAAGTGAGTCCTTTAAAACATTGTGTAATTTATTCACTGTAACGACTTCATTGAAAGGGATTCTTAAAGAACTTCCAAAATTCAACTTCGTCCCCGTTGGACTGGCAGAAATTAATACATTTTTTACAGGATTCCCTTCTGTAAAACTTACATTGCCTGTAATAACACCTGTCGGATTTCTATAACCAATTCCAACAATATAAGAGGAGTAAATATTTTGAACATTTTCTACTCCTCTTGCCACCACTTTATACCGATATAATTTTCCGCCTTCTGTATTAACATCATCATAAGTTCTTGCACTAGAAGACAAGGTCGCTATTGGATTTCCCCAATCGGGATTGGTACCCGAAATATCAGTAGAACGATAGATAGCAAAATCAGTAATTAAACCTACATTATTTTTTATTCCCCAATTGATATTTACTTTATCTGAGTAATAACCTTTGGAAACTGTAAAAGCATCTTCAGAAAATGTACTATAACGATAACGAATACCCCATGGAAAACCTAAATCCACTCTATAATTCTGACTTGGATTATTAGTTTGAGTAACATTAGTGACACCCATGTAAGGTAAACCTACTTGAACGCCTACACTTTTTATTGTAAAGGTTCCATTTACCCCATTTCTAGTTTGTGTTAGCTGATAGTTAAGATTGTCTTTTTGAACAGCAGAAGCACCAATAACTGATTTGACACCTAATCTTTCTTGCAACTGCGCGAATAAAGAGCCAACACTTAATAGAAATGCTGAAAACAGAACAACTTTTTTCATTGTGATTATTTTGAAAAACTTAAATAGTAATTATTAAAATCAAATAAAGTATTTGTTAGATTTTAATGATCCAGTTAATACCATAAGAATAGGGGCGCGTATCACCATAATTACCATCAGCACTACCTGCCGACGCTGTATTGCCAATTACTTGGTGCGTATGATCTCCAGCAAAAGGTAGATTTGCATTATCATATGCATTTAGTCTACCTTGTGGATCTTGTGGAGGATTAGTAGGCGTAGAAGATGAAGTTGAACCCCAATTCACCCAATAACGATTATCTGCTCTAGTTAATTTATTAAAACCATTTCCAGCATTGTGTTCGTGATTACCGTTAGTGGTCGTGGTGATGTTTAAACTATGAGCATGTTGTCTTAACTCATCATATTGTGTACCCTTTAATGCAATACCTCCTCTACCTTCTTGTACACCAGTACCTCTTAAATAACGAGCTGATAAATTAGGTGTATTAGTGCCTCCCAATAAATTTTTTAATTGCGCGTAATATATGTTGTCAGGAAAAGAATTTCCGTCGCATAATAACCAACCCGCTGGAGCAGTGGCGCCAATATAGGCCATAATAGTACCAGATGGAACACCATTTTGTGCATGAATGGCATAGGGTACAGCTTGCAGTTTTTCATTAGAAAAAACAACACTGCCTTGGGTTACTTTTAAATACGCTGGAGTATTACTAATAGCTGTAAATATGCTGTTATCAATATTCATTACATAAGAGAAAACACCAAAGTTGTCCGTTTTTACATTGGCAGATTGATTGAGGATTTCTACTTCACTATTACTTCCATTTAAATAGTAAATTTTAAATGCTAACCCTAAAGCGTCAACATTGGCAATGGCCGAATTATTTTCGTCACGAGCAATACCCTGTATTGAAATACCAGTAGCTTGAACGTTAGCTTGTGCATTTACTTTTTTTACTGAAAAAAATGCCGCTGAAAAGAATAAAATTAAAAAGGAATTTTTCATAATTGTTTTTTTATGATGATTTGGGATGATTTTATTTATTAAATTATTATTGACTAAATAACGAATTAGCTTTTTAATTTAAAAGCTTGAAGAAAAATGTAAATAATTGAATTATTTTACCAAATTATACCCCAATTATCAAAATGAAAGCATATTGATAGATTAAAAGATAAATCGCGTTTATTTCTTGAATTAATTCAATATTTTCTAAATTTTCTTAGAATAAATTATTAAAAAAACGCATCTTTGAATAGCATGATAAAGAAAAAGAAAAATAAATCCAATCTTAAATTAATTGAATTACTACATAATCAAAAGGTTACAATAGCTTCCATTAATTTATTTACGGCAGCTGGAATGATTATAGTAGTCAAGAAAAGATCCAAAATTATCCAAATAGGAGATGTTTGCGATAAGGGTTTTTTTATACTAGAAGGTGGTTTTATTTCAAGAGTTTATAACCAACAAACTAAAAAAAGCAGAACTCAAAATTTTTTCTTGGAAGATTTTAACCAATTTATGGCATGTGAGGATAGTTATTTTACAGGAGAAAAAACAAATACAGATTTATTAGCAATTAAAGATTCTGTCATAATTCAATTCCTAAAAAAAGATATAGAGCGATTATGTGAATCAAACCATGATTTCAATAATTTCTACTATAACTTCGTCATAGTAAATGCATTAAAACAAGAAAGTGCTTTAAGAAAAATGGTTAACGCTTTTTCAAAAGAAGAACTATACAATCATTTAATTGATAACTACAATTCAGTTATTAAAAATGTACCTTCTAAATACATTGCTGAATTTATCGGAATTTCTG
>Ga0114979_10002864_pt1 | contig 11619 bp, 10 predicted proteins | sample S_140625_EF_Meta_FD_87315 | JGI IMG/M metagenome (GOLD analysis project Ga0114979, IMG submission 87315) | Freshwater microbial communities from Lake Simoncouche, Canada to study carbon cycling - S_140625_EF_MetaG | ecosystem: Environmental > Aquatic > Freshwater > Lake | place: Lake... | reverse complement strand
TCCAATTTGGTCATCCTTCACTCATCCCCGGTAATCCGTCAATTTTCGCGCCAATCTTTGCGGTGGATACTCAAGGGTATAGCTCGGTATGGAGTAATAACATCTCCGGGATTGGAGGGTTTAGCAAGGCTGGCGCAGGGATTCTAGTGTTAACGGGTCTGAACACCTACACGGGCGACACCACGATTACCGGTGGAGTGTTGCGGGTGGATGGCTCGATCGCGACTTCAAATCTTACCGTGACCTCTGGGGCGACTTTGCAAGGTGTTGGCACGGTGGGTAATACATCGATGGCGGGGATTTTGTCGCCCGGTATCTCGGTCGGCACGCTAACTGTTAACGGTAATCTGAATCTTTTAGCGGGCTCAATATATCGATATGAGATTGATGCCAACCAGCGAAGTGATCTGGTGGTTGTCTCGGGGCGCGCTACGATCGCCGACAGCGCCATTTTTAAATTGTCTTCAGCGGGCGGGATTGACTTAAACAGGTTGTATCCAATTCTGCAGGCGAATACTCTCACGGGTACGTATCGCAGCAGTAATAGCAACTACACATTTATTGATCTGGGTTTTATCCCAAGCGGCGGCAATCTTAGCTTGATCGCCCAGAGAAATAGTGTGCCCATGGCAAGCTTTGCGCAAACAAACAATCAGCGGGCAGTGGCAAATGCCATTGATGCGCAGAGGTCAGGCGATGAGCCGTATAGGCGTGTGCTGCTAAACGACAACTCGAGCCAATTGTCTGGGTTGTACCAAGACTGGTCAGGCGAAATCTATAGTGCTAATCAAGCGGCGCTCATTTACAACAGCCGGCTGATGTCACAGGTCATGAACTGGCGCCTACAGGACAGCTGGCTGAACAACAGTTCGACTGCTCGATTGCAGCGGATAGGCCAGACTAATTCGGACACGACTGTCTGGGCTCAAGCGTACGGCAACTGGGACGCGTTCAGTGCCAATGCTGATGCGCGTAAGGCAACGTCTAATGGTGGTGGGCTCATCGTAGGGGTCGATCACGCGCTGACACCAAGTTTTCGCCTGGGTGGTGGTTTCTCGGCTGGCATGACTAACACTACTGTCGCTGCCAGTAGCGCTAATACCAATGGGTACCACGTGATGCTTTACAGCGCCTATGGCAAGGACAGCCTACGCCTTAACAGCGGTGTGGTTCAGTCGTGGTACGCAGCTAACATGAAACGTGGCTTGTCATTGGATGATCAGGGTAACGCGAAGGGTCAAGTCGATTCTAGTTCAACGCAGTTGTTTGCAGACCTAAGTCGTCCGATCACGCTGAGTCAGCAGCAAGAGCATCACACAACGCTCTCACCTTTTGGTCAGATCAGCCAAATCTGGCTGCAAACTTCGAGTTTTGGTGAAAGTGGGGCAACTGCGAGGCTGACTGGTCTAGCGACGAATGCCAACACGGGATTCGGCACCCTAGGAGCGAGATTAAGTCACCAATGGAAGACCAGCGAGAATGATTGGCAGGCTGGCATATCGGCAGGCTGGCAGCGGGCATGGGGAACTTTATCTCCGACCACGACGCTGGCATTTGCCACGGGACCGGGTTTTACCGTAAGCGCTGCACCAATGGCTCGAGATGCAGCTGTGATTGAAGTGGGCATTGGCGCCAGTCTTGGTGCATCGAGCCGCTTTAATCTCGCCTACTCTGCAACTGTGGCACGCCAGTCTAGTAGCCAAATGCTACAGGCGCAATTGCAATGGTCGTTTTAATGGTGATCGTTCAGATGGTAGTTTCGCCTTGAGTTTTATTTTGTAAGCGAAGGCAACGACTGAATCCGCTTGACATCTGAGGGTGCTACTCAGTAACGGCGACGAGGCAGGCGTTGCGGGCGGACTCGTTTCGGGTTCCAACATGCAAGAATGTAAATTTCTGAAGGGAAGCCTAACGGTCTCGTTTCCGGGCAAAGCTGCGATCCGTAATTTAGATCCAGTGCAAGCCAACAAGGGTAATGCCATCGGAATGATTCAAGTGCCGAGCCAATTTACGGTGAGTGTGGGCGGTTAGTTGACGAATCATTTCCACCAGCTACCAATTGATTCCCTGTTGACTCCCCGAATCGTTAACAAGATGACCGGATGGCCGGCGGGTATATCGCACATCGAAGGTCTTGCCGCAATCTTTGTCTAATATTACTCACCAGGTCTGAGCGATGTTGAGCAAGCGAAGGGTGTCGCTCAATCGTCATTCGTCAAGCTCAGCATGACAGCATCGGTTAAGCTTGCGACAAACCATCTGTCACATATAGTGAAATACGCATGAAACGCCTCGCAAAGGTTATCTCTCTGTTACGCCCGAGTGCCGCCAGACGCTCATCAGAAGAGCGCCTGGTCCATACGAAAATTAACAGCAAATCCTACAGCATCTCGTCTGATGATGACTACCTTGATCATGTTGAGGGTGAGTTCGAACCCGAAATGGTCTCGCTCTTTCAATCCTTGCTGCAACCAACCGACACGGTCTTGGATATCGGCGCAAATATCGGCTGTACCTCAATATTGTTTAGTGATCTTGCTCGTAGGGTCTACAGTTTTGAGCCATCCCCTACAACGTACCGTTGGCTCGTTCAAAACGTGCAGAGAGCCAAGCTGAACAATGTTGAACCCATTAATCTGGGTCTGGGTAAAGACGCTGGCACCTTTGAATTGACCTTCGCGCCCAATAACCGCTCTGGCGGTTTTGTGTCTAATTTGACAAGTGCCTCTGAAGGGCACCAACTTGAACAAATCACCATCGCTCGGGGCGATGACTTTATCCGAGAGCGTCAGATCACTAAAGTCGATTTTATTAAGATCGATGTCGAGGGTTTTGAGCAGAGTGTCATCGAAGGGCTTGCTTCGACCATCGTGCGCGATCAGCCAATTGTGGCGCTCGAGCTGAATCACTGGTGCCTGAATGCGTTTCAGCGAACCTCAGTGCCGGATTTCTTTGATTTTCTTCGTAGCGTGTTTCCGTACTTGTATGCAGTCGACATGCGTTACGCGAGTAATCTGCGCGATCGCTTGCAACGAGAGCTGCTGCCTTTTCGTTACGACAAAAAAGACGCAAGAAATTTGCATGATCAAGATGCGGCTTACCACGTGATGTATCGCCACATCCTGCATGGTTCAAGTTACCCAACGTTGGTGGGGGCCTTCAAGCCAACGCAACTCAATGCCCTGTCTTCAAAGTTTGGCATACAGCTCGCTGGGCGCGAGGGATACTAGCCCTATCTAAACGCTATGTCCGTCAATCCTTCACACGCCTCATATCGGCCAGACATTGATGGCCTGCGCGCCATTGCGGTGTTATCCGTCGTGCTGTTTCATGGTTTTCCGCAGATTTTTAAAGGCGGTTTCATTGGCGTAGATATTTTTTTCGTGCTGTCGGGCTACTTAATCAGCCGAATTATTTTTGAACAGTTAAATCAAGGTAGGTTCAATTTTCTTGATTTTTACGCTCGTCGCATTAAACGAATTTTCCCAGCTTTACTGATTGTCTTAGCCGTCGCCTACATCGCGGGTTGGTTCACGCTGCTTGCTGACGAATATGGGCAATTAGGCCAGCATATTGCTGCTGGCGCTGCCTTCATCTCAAATTTTGTGTTGTGGGGCGAGGCGGGTTATTTCGATAATTCGTCTCATACCAAGCCTTTGCTACATTTATGGAGCCTAGGCATTGAAGAGCAGTTCTACATCGTTTGGCCGTTGTTGTTGTGGTTGGCGGCGAAGTTAAGATTTTCACTCTTTGCGCTGACAGTGATCCTTGCAGGCCTGTCGTTTTATCTAAACGTCACTGGAATGAAAAGCGACGCAGTGGCAACGTTCTACTCACCCCAAACGCGTATTTGGGAGCTTCTACTTGGCAGCAGCTTAGCGTGGTGCGCGCTTTATAAAAAAGACGGCTTAACCGACGTTGCAATGTTTTTTGGCAAATGGAGCAGAAGCCCAATCACTGTTGTTGACCAGGCACGTCTTCGTAAACGGATGGCCAATGTTCTGTCTTGCATAGGCTTTATCGTCTTGATCTACGGCCTGATCCGAATTAACCGAGACCTTCAGTTTCCGGGTAAGTGGGCACTCATACCGGTGTTGGGCACCGCCTGTATTGTGGCCGCTGGGCCTCTTGCTTGGCTCAACACAAAGATATTGTCTAACAAAGTGTTGGTGTGGTTCGGCCTGATTAGTTACCCGCTGTATCTGTGGCACTGGCCGCTTCTTAGTTTCGCCTGGATTGTTGAGGCAAGCCCGCCAAGCGTTTTGGTCCGCTTAGGGTTGATCGTGCTTTCGGTTGCGTTGGCGTGGCTCACCTACCGGTTGATCGAGCGGCCGATTCGTTTTGGAAAGCACGGTGGCTTAAAGGTATGCCTTCTTATTGTATTGATGCTGATACTTGGCGGGGTAGGCTTGGGTACGTTTAATGAAAGAGGTTTCCCGTTTCGTAAAAACGTACAGTTGGCCGACGCCTTGTACACCTCTGAAGCACACAATCTTGAAGCCAAGTTGGTGGCTGGTTACCGCAACTACGTCGGAGGTGAGCCTAGCCACTCAAGCAAGCCCGTGGTATTGATTGTCGGTGATTCGTACAACGCCAACTGGTCGGTTGGGCTCAGCACTCTGATCGATGTGAAGCAATACGATATTGTTTCGATTTCGTATCTCGGTTGCAAAGTGAGCGTTGCGCCTGAAAAAATTATCGCAATCGCCAGAGAACAGAAATTTGAACGCTACTGCCAACCCTTCGAATTGTTGATCAACGATCCAAGTGTGATCCGCAGGCTCGCGGCCGTGATGTTGGTCAGCTATCGGCCCTTTGAATATGACGTCAATCGATTTAGATTTGACATACTTCGAGAGCTGAAGAAAAAAAATAGTCAGTTTGATTTATTTGTATTTGGCAACTACTTTCAACTTGATTCTGATAAGTATTCGAGTTGTGAAAAGTTGATGTACCGAACGGGTCGCAGAGCTGAGCTTTGTTTGGAGCTGGCGGATTATCCAAAAAAACAAACAAGTCGAGAAACCTTGCCGTTTTATCCGCGTGATCTCAAGTTTGCGTACGTCGACTTGATCGGCTTAACTTGCCATGAAGATAAAACGGGGTGTCCGACCGAAGCGCAAGGCGTACCTTTTATTAGCGACTCCCATCACTTGAACGCTACCTTCATCGCAAAACTCATGCGTGATCTTCAGACGACGCAATCGGCAAAGCTAGAAGACCTTGGTCTTCGCAAGTACTTGGTGAATCGGTCTGGCCCTTAACGGTACGAAGCTGTTGCCGCGCTAGGGCTTGATCTTTCGCAAACACAGGCTTGAAGTTTGATGATTTGGCACCAAATAGAAAGTGAGCGCTTAGATGGCGAACTAAAAGCTTTTGTTGCGCTCTATACTCAAATCATTGTTTACCTTTGCGATCGACACCATGAGAATCCCATGCCCTCACTGCAATAAGCTAAACCAACTCGCGATTGAGCGTCTGGCGAGCCAACCAATTTGTGGGGCGTGTAAAAAGGATTTGTTGTCAGCTCCGCTTGAGGTTGATGAACAATTGTTTGGAGAGTTAACTGCTCAGTCGCCACTGCCAGTCATTGCCGACTTTTGGGCCTCGTGGTGCGGGCCATGCAAAATGTTTGCGCCAACCTTTCAGGCCAGTGCGCTTAAGCATACCAATGAAGCTTTGCATGTCAAGATCAATACCGAAGATAATCAAGCACTGTCGCAGCGCTTAAGCATTCGGTCAATCCCGACGTTGGCCGCGTATTCAAAAGGCAAAGAACTCACTCGTGTGAGTGGGGCGTTGCCTGCGCCATCCCTTGAGCAGTTTGTGCAGCGTGCGATACTGGGGGTCTAGCCCCTCAATGGCTTTGCGAATTCTGGCGACAAGTCATCAATCAGCGAGGAATTTCCTATTCGGTGCGGCGTTGTCTATTGATACACAACGGTGAGCGTTTCTGCGACTAGTGCCGGCTTGGCGACGCCTTCAATCTCGACGATATTGCTATACGTTAACCGCGCACCGCCCTCGATCTCGTCATATTTTTCGAGGGTACGATGTAAACGAATACGTGCACCGCACTGCACAGGGCTTACGAATCGAACCTTGTTTTGGCCATAGTTAACGCCACGCGAGCGCTGTTTAATCCGAACGATTTGACTCGCTAGATAGGTCACAAGCGAAAGCGTGAGCATGCCGTGCGCGATGGTCTTGCCATCTGGCATTTGTTGTTTGGCACGCTCGCGATCAATGTGAATCCAGTTATGGTCGCCAGAGACTGCGGCAAAATCATCGATCCGTTTTTGGTCTACAGTCAGCCAGTCACTGCTGCCCACCTTTTGACCTACATATTGTTTCATATCCGAAGGGAATTCGACTTCAAGCATGGTTGACTCCTGAGATCTCGTTGTTTGATTAACCGCACAAGCGGACTAGGCGCTCGCGGATGATGTGCTCGGCCTCTTGAACAATTCGAGAGACCAGTACTTCGCAACTTGGGATATCGTGAATGAGGCCTTGCACTTGTCCGACGGTCCAGATGCCACCCTCGACATCGCCACCTTCGTAGACCCCTCGGCCTTTGACGCCGGCAACCTTAGGGCCGATTTCAGCGATAGTGGCGCCTGACTTTTCCATCTCGATCACACTGAGCGCCAAAGCGTTTTTGTAGACACGGCTGCTATTTCTTAAGCTGCGCAAGATCAGGCTGGTATCGTGTTCAGTTTGCTCAACGATGGCCCGTTTGATGTTGTGATGAACCGGCGCCTCGATGGTGCACATAAAGCGGGTGCCCATGTTGATCGCCTCAGCCCCCAGGGCTAACGCTGCCGCTAGGCCGCGCCCATCGCCAAAGCCGCCCGAAGCAATGACCGGGATCTTGAGTTTGGCGACGGCTGCGGGGATCAGCACCAAGCCCGGAATATCCTCTTCGCCGACGTGCCCCGCGCATTCAAAACCATCAATACTGACTGCATCCACGCCGATGTCTTGCGCTTTCAACGCGTGGCGAACCGTGGTGCATTTGTGGATGACTGTAATGCCTGCGTTTTTAAAGGAGGGCATGTGTGCTGAAGGGTTATTACCGGCGGTTTCGACAATCGTCACCCCCGAGTCAATGATGACGTCTCGGTAGGCCTCGTAAGGAATTGGTTTGAGAGAGGGTAAAAAAGTGAGATTCACGCCAAACGGTTTATCAGTCATGTCACGCAAGCGATTGATTTCATCGTGAAGCGCTTCAGGGGTTGGCTGGGTGAGGGCGGTCAGTATCCCTAACGCACCAGCATTAGAGACTGCGGCGGTAAGCTCGGCACGCCCCACCCATTGCATGCCGCCTTGAATAATCGGATGGGCAATACCCAATAAGCGTGTGATTGCGGTTTGCATGGAGTTTGTCCTTTACGGCTGAACGCTCAGAGCGTCAGCGTTTGAGATAAGTTGAGGTCGATAGGGCCTACAGCTCGGGCTGAGAGACAGCTTCGCGCCGGTCAGCGTCTGCAGCGTAGTAAAGTCGATATCGTCGGCGATGCGTTGAACCACGAAGCCTTGTGGGGCGACCTCGATTAAAGCGAAATTTGTATAAATTCTGGTAACGCACTTGTGGCCAGTTAACGGATACGCACAACGCTCAAGCAGTCGCGGTGCGCCATCCTTCTGACAGTGCTCCATCAGCACCCAGACGCTGGCCGCGCCCGCTGCAAGGTCCATGGCGCCACCTACCCCAGGTGTTTCTGTTGACAGGCCGGTTGACCAATTGGCCAGATCGCCATTTTCAGCGACCTGAAAGGCACCCAAACAGGCGATATCGATGTGCCCGCCACGTATCATTAAAAACGAATCGCTGTGACTAAAAACTGAGGCACCCTTCAAGAGGGTGAGGTGCGATTTACCGGCACCGACGACATCGTCGTCTTCTTGTCCGGGCTCGGGTGCAGGTCCAAGCCCGAGTAAGCCTTGCTCACTCTGTAGCAACACCTCGCGCCCTGCGGGAATGCAATCCGCGATCATGGTCGGCAAACCGATACCAAGGTTCACGCAGTAACCCTCGGGGATATCTTCTGCCGCGACGCGTGCGATGTCTTTTCTGTTTAAGCCTTTCATTTTTTTATCTCAATGACTCGATCAATGAATACACCTGGCGTGATGATGTGTTCGGGATCGAGTTCGCCTAACTCGACAAACTCGTTAACTTGCGCAATCACGAGTTTTGCTGCGCCGGCCATCGCGGGATTATTCACACGGGCGCCACGGTGATACACCAGGTTGCCCCAACGATCGCCCTGTTTAGCTTGAAGCAACGCCACATCGCCCACAAGTGGTTTTTCAAAAACGTATTCTTGCCCATCGATGAGACGAGTTTCTTTGCCGCGCGCTAACTCGGTACCTGCGGCCGTTCGCGTAAAGAAACCACCGATGCCAGCAGCACCTGCACGAATGCGCTCAGCCAACGTACCCTGAGGCACCAATTCAAGCTCGATCTTACCCGCGCTATACAGTTCATCAAAGATGGTCTTTCCGACCAAGGCGCGTGGAAACGAACAGACCATCTTTTTGACTCGATTGGCTCGCATCAGATCTGCCATGACGTCGGTGCCGGTCGTTGCATTATTCGCCACCAAGGTAAGGTCTTTCACCCCTAAGTCAAAGACGCCGGCCAACAGCTCGGCCGGTCGCCCCGATGTGCCGAAGCCGCCGATCAGCAGCACATCGCCATCCTTGATGCCTTGTACTGCCTGTGCCATTGACTCAACACGTTTGTTAATCATGACTAATCCAGGTCGTTACCGCGCATATCGGCGTTGCGCCGGGCCCGACGTGCCAAATCCAACATGACAGTGCCGATAACATTGGGGTTGTCGATCGGTTCGGCTTGTGGCCCGCGATGCCAGCCTTCCATCGCTGCAAGAAAACCACCACCCAATTCGAACACCCGCGCGGTGACTTCGGAGCTTTCGGCGCTGGCTAACCAGGTGGCAGCGGCGGCGATCCAGCGCGGGTGTCGCAATGCAATTTCTTCGGGCGTGCGCTCACGTAAGCTTTCGGTCATGCGAGTTTGTGCATGCGGGCTAATGGCGTTAACCGTGATCCCATAGCGCTTTAATTCACGGGCGGTGATGATGGTGAAGGCGGCGATCCCTGCTTTGGCTGCGCCATAATTGCTTTGCCCAATGTTACCGAGCAGGCCCGAAAAGGACGTGGTGTTGATGAGCCTGGCGTTCACAGGTTCACCGGTGAGTTTTTGTTGAGCTCTCCAGTACACCGCGGCATGGTGGCAAGGCGCGAAGGTCCCTTTTAAATGAACCTTGATGACGGCATCCCATTCACTTTCTTCCATGTTGACAAGCATGCGATCGCGAAGAATGCCTGCGTTGTTGATCACGACGTCGAGCTTGCCAAAGTGCTCGACCGTGCTGTGGATCATATGCTCGGCCTCTTTCCACTCAGAGACGTCGTCACAGTTTGCGATGGCCTCGCCACCGGCAGCTTTGATTTCGTCAACCACTTGTTGGGCAGCCGAGGTGTCTCGCCCCAGACCTTCTCTGGATACCCCTAGGTCATTGACAACGACTTTTGCGCCGCAAGCGGCCAGTTGCAAGGCGTACTCTCGCCCGATTCCACGTGCAGCGCCGGTAACGATTGCGACGCGTCCTTCACATAAGCGGCTCATGATTGACTAGGCTCCTTGAAATATTGATAAGAATGATGAATGGTGAATTGGATAGACATCAGGACAATTGGTGGTGGGCAGAATCGAGGAATGAATCGTGATTAGGTTCATTAGGAAAAGAGTGAACAGGATGGTTTTGAGAACACGGATACTTGGCTAGCGCTCAAATTTCGGTGGACGTTTTTCAATAAACGCTTGCGCGGCCTCTTTGTGATCGGCTGTGAGTGTGGCGGTCACGTGATTCACGGCTTCTTGATTCAGCGTGTCATCTAAGGTGTTTTGCAAGGCTTGATTTAAATTGTCTTTCATTAGTGCCAAGGCTTGTCGAGGGCCGTTGGCAATTTTTTGGGCGATTGCAGTGACCTCCGGTTCAAGACGGTCGCGCGAAAACAAGGCGGTCAGCATCCCCAACTCATTTGCTTGCTGTGCGTCGAGTGTGGGCGACAGCAGATACAACTCGCGCGCCTTCGCAAAACCGACGATACGCGGTAAAAAGTAATGCCCGCCAAAATCGCCAGGCAAGCCGACATTGATGAAAGCCGTTTTGAATTTTGCCGAATCATCTGCATACCGAAAGTCACAAGCCAGCGCCAAACACAGGCCGGCGCCCGCAGCGGGGCCACGAATCATCGCGATGGTTGGGATGGGCAGGGTGTGAAGCAGCTCGGTAATTTGATTGCGCCGGCGCAAGCGCGCGACCTTTTGCTCGAACGATAGGGTCTCTGCGGGCGAGTTGGCCATACGCGCCACATCGCCACCCGCGCAAAAAGCGTCACCCGCGCCGGTCAACACAATTGCACCGATCTGCCGATTGTCTTTGGCCTCAAGCAGCGCTTGCGCGAGCTGGTCATATAGCTCTGGGCTGAGCGCATTGAGACGCCCTGGCCGATTCATGACGAGCGTCATGACGCCCTCGTGTACTGACCTGAGTAACGGTGATGACTGCTCTGGCATATTGTCTCCGAGTGGTATCTAGGTACCTTTTGCAATAGCTTAGAGCAAAAAATCCTTTTCGGTGAAAAAACAAAAACCACTGCCTAAAGGCGTGGTTTGAATGTTATAAAACCAAGACGAGGCTCACAGCCGACCAGTTCTAATATTTGGTTTAAACCAAAAGCTTCACAGGGACAACATAATGAGTATTAAAGGCAAGGCCTATATCGCTGGGATTTTTGAGCACCCGGCCCGCAAAATCGCAAATATGTCGTTAGCACAGCTACACGCTGAGTGTGCCAAGGGCGCGCTTGAAGACGCTGGCTTGACCATACATGACGTCGACGGTTACTACTGTTCGACTGATGCGCCCGGTAGCCTGGGCGGCATCAATATGATTGATTACATGGGGTTGACGGTTAAGCACTCTGACTCAACCAATACCGGAGGCTCGTCTTACTTGTACTTGGTCGCCCACGCGGCTGAGGCGATTGCGGCGGGCAAGTGCAGCGTTGCCTTGATTACCTGTGCGGGTTTTGGACGCCCAGGCACAATTGTGCGTGATTTGGACACGGCAATCCCAGATACTCCATTTGAAATGCCCTATGGTCCAGTTACGGTCAATTTGTATGCACTTGCTGCAATGCGGCATATGTATGAGTTTGGCACCACGAGTGAACAATTGGCCTGGGTCAAGGTTTCTGCATCGCACCATGCGCAGCACAATCCTAACGCGTACTTAAAGAAAGTGGTCACAGTTGAGGACGTTGTGAACTCCCCATTGATTGCAGACCCATTGCATCGCATGGATTGCTGTGTAGTGACGGATGGCGGTGGTGCGGTGATTGTTGTGAGTCCAGAGATTGCTAAAACCTTAAAGCGCCCAGCGGTGAAGTTGATTGGTGCGGGCGAGTCGCCCAAGGGTCAAATGGGCGGCAAAATTGATATTACCTATACTGGGGCCGTACGCTCAGGGCCTATCGCCTTCGCTGAAGCTGGCGTGAAGCCTAGCGATATTAAGTACT
>Ga0114979_10002861_pt1 | contig 11626 bp, 10 predicted proteins | sample S_140625_EF_Meta_FD_87315 | JGI IMG/M metagenome (GOLD analysis project Ga0114979, IMG submission 87315) | Freshwater microbial communities from Lake Simoncouche, Canada to study carbon cycling - S_140625_EF_MetaG | ecosystem: Environmental > Aquatic > Freshwater > Lake | place: Lake... | reverse complement strand
GAATTTCATATGGCATTAGAAAAACTGCGTCAACAAATCAATCAATTAGATGATGAATTGTTACAAGTCTTATCTACACGTATGAAAGTGGCACAAAAAATTGGTGAATATAAAAAGAACAACGACATCACCATCCTTCAGACCAACCGTTGGAACGAAATTTTAGAAAGAGCAGTTGCTAAAGGAAATAAATTGGGATTGAGTGATGACTTTATCACTAAATACATGGATGCGGTGCACATGGAAAGTATACAACAACAAAATAAAATTATGAATAGCTAAAATTGCCTGGTCCTTCCTGCAATTTTGGTTGTTATAAATGGATTTGAATGAAAAATTGGAAAGTAAAATTCTCAAACAGCACAGTTGAATTTGTGTTAGATGGCAAATTTGCAACGATTGGTAAAATGGTTGACAAATCAAATGCGATTTATATTACAGACGAGAATGTGTATGCCTTGCATCAACAAATTTTTAAAGGGAAACCTACCATTGTAGTTCCTGCAGGAGAAGTGCATAAGCAACAATCAACAGTCGATTTTATCATAGAAGCCTTATTGAATTTTGGCGCGAATAGACAATCTGTATTGATTGGTGTGGGCGGAGGCGTTGTTACAGATATGGTAGGCTATGTGGCTGGTGTATTTATTCGCGGTGTCCAATTTGGTTTTGTTCCAACAACCCTTTTGGCGATGGTAGATGCTGCTATTGGTGGAAAAAACGGCATCGACGTGGGGGTGTATAAAAATATGGTGGGCTTGATTCGTCAGCCAGCTTTTATTGTATATGACCACAGTTTCTTAACCACTTTACCTAGTTATCAATGGGAAAATGGCTTTGCCGAAATCATCAAACATGCTGCGATCAAAGATGCAAAAATGATGCAGGAATTAAATGACAAGGATCTTGCCTTCTATCAAAAGAATAAAAAAGCGTTGGCTGCATTGATTCAAAAAAATGTGGAAATCAAAGTAAAAGTGGTTCAGAAAGATGAGTTTGAACAAGGAGACCGTAAGTTGTTAAATTTTGGACATACTTTAGGGCACGCGATTGAAAATGAACATGCCTTATTACATGGCCATGCAATAAGTGTTGGGATGGTCTATGCTGCTAAAATTTCACAAGTATTACTGGGTTTCACCGGAACGGGTTTACTAGTAGAGACGCTAAAAAAATATGGTTTGCCAACCGCCATGCATTTTGATATAGATGCAGCCATGGAAGTCATGCAAAAAGATAAAAAGAAGGCAAATACAGGCATGCAATATGTGCTTTTAAGTAAAATAGGAAAGGGTGTCTATGAAACTATTCCAATGAAAACTTTACAAAAATTGATTAAACTGTATTCTTAAAATGCGCGCAACAGTTCATCCACATACACTGAAAGGGGAGCAGGTTGCACCAGCTAGTAAAAGTAGTATGCAAAGAGCATGTGCTGCAGCATTACTGCATCATGGCACTACTAAAATTCTGAATCCTGGACATTCCAATGATGATCTTGCAGCAATAGACGTGATACAAAAATTAGGCGCAATTGTAAAAACTGAAGAGGCATTGAATGAAAAAATGAATACTGCTAGTATGATCGTGCAATCAGATGGTGTGAAGCCAATTGGATCTAGTATGAATTGTGGCGAAAGTGGATTAGGTATTCGGATGTTTACACCGATCGCAGCACTTAGTGATCAAACAATCACTATTGAAGGGAAAGGCAGTTTATTAAAAAGACCAATGCATTTTTTTGATACCATTTTTCCAAATTTAGGGATCGAAATAAAATCACAAGATGGGTATCTACCTATACAAATCAAAGGCCCTTTAAAGCCTACAAATATTGAGGTAGATGGCTCTTTAAGTTCTCAGTTTTTAACTGGTTTGTTGATGGCTTATGCTGCAACAGATCATACAAATGCAGTGATTGAAGTGCAGGATTTAAAAAGTAAACCTTATATCGATCTCACTTTATCTGTATTAAATGCATTTGGTTGGAAGGTGCAACATCAAGATTATAAACGTTTTGAATTTCTAGCACATCCACCTTTAGCCAAGCACATTGACTATACGGTGGAAGGCGATTGGAGTGGTGCCGCTTTTTTATTAGTAGCAGGCGCGATTGCAGGTCCTATCTCAGTGAAAGGATTACAATTGGATTCTACACAGGCGGATAAAGCAGTGATGCAAGCATTGAAAGATGCTGGTGCATCCATAGACATTCAAGCAGATACCATACAAATAGGTCCAGCAAAAGACAGTGTAGGAAATGATATTCCATTAAAAGCATTTGAATTTGATGCAACAGATTGCCCTGATTTATTTCCTCCTTTAGTAGCGCTTGCAGCTGTATGCGATGGTGTCACAATCCTTCATGGGGTAAGTCGTTTAGCGCATAAGGAAAGTGACAGAGGCCTCACATTACAAACTGAATTTGCGAAATTGGGTGTTCGAATAGCATTCAATCTGGATACAATGTTAGTGCATGGGGGGACAGGCATCCATGGAGCAGCAGTATTTTCCCAACATGATCACCGCATAGCAATGGCTTGTGGGGTAGCAGCATTATGTGCTGATGGTCCAGTTACAATCACCGACGCAGAGGCGGTGAATAAATCCTACACCGATTTCTTTAAACATCTGCAGCATTTAGGTGCTAAAGTTGATTTAGATTAAATTGCTTAACTTGTAAACACTATAAAAGTAAATTCATGAATAGTTTTGGTACCTTATTTAAAGTTCAAATTTTTGGCGAATCACATGGTGACTGCATTGGCGTTTTAATAGATGGATGCCCAGCAGGATTGCCTTTGCAACAGTCCCATTTTGTAGAAGACATGGAGCGTAGAAAAGGCGGCAAACAAAAAGGAACGACACCTAGACAAGAGGATGACATTCCTTTTTTTAAAACAGGTGTTTTTAATGATACCACAACTGGCGCGCCATTGATGTTATTGTTTGAAAATAACAATACAAGAAGTGGTGATTATGAAAAACAAAGAGCCGTTCCAAGACCTGGTCATGCAGATTTTACTGCGCATCAAAAATTTGGCGGGTTTGAAGATTATAGAGGCGGCGGACATTTTAGCGGCAGGTTAACAGCAGGCTTGGTGGGTGCAGGTGTGGTTGCAAAAAAATTATTAAAAGGTATTGAAATTAAGGCTACAATTTTAAGTATTGGTGGCGAGACTGACTTAGAGAAAGGCTTACAAAATGCCATTGATCAAAAAGACAGCGTGGGCGGTATTGTAGAGTGTGTGGTGAAAGGATTACCAGTTGGACTAGGAGAACATTTTTTTGATTCAGTGGAGTCCTTGATCAGCCATGCCGTGTTTGCGATTCCAGCAATCAGAGGCATTGAATTTGGTACAGGATTTGCAGCTGCAAAAATGTTTGGCGTGGAGCATAATGATGCCATCATAGATGCATCAGGTAAAACAAAAACAAATCACGCAGGAGGTGTGGTGGGTGGGTATACCAATGGCAATGAGCTCGTATTTAGGATTGCGGTGAAGCCTACTTCTTCGACACCTAAGTTGCAACATACTTTGAATTGGGAAACCAATACGCAGGAAGATTTTTCGGTAAAAGGCAGGCATGATTTATGCATTGCATTAAGAGTACCCGTAGTGCTCGAAGCGGTAACGGCGGTGGTGATAGCAGATTTAATGCTGATCGATCAACGAATACCAAGAATTATTCAATAATTTAAATTAGAAAAAAATGGAAAGCGAATTTATATATCATGTGACTTCAAGTAAAGAATGGGAGGAAGCACAAGTAAAAAAAAGCTATTTGCCTAAAGATTTTGTAAAAGATGGATTTATACATTGTTCAATTGAAAGACAAATAGAAGGCGTACTTGAGCGTTTTTATCAAGGGCATATAGGATTGGTGAAGTTGAAGATAGAAAAGGCTAAAGTGCAAAGGCCAGTTTTATTTGAATTGGCAGAAGACTTGAATGAATTGTTTCCGCATATCTACGGTCCATTGAATTTAGACAGCGTGGTTGAGGTGATACCAATTTAAGAATACGATTCATTTAAACGAAGACCTATGAAAAAATCCATGTTGGCGTCAATCGTTTTTGCTTATTTAATTTTGTTTTGTGGTCCTATTTATGCGCAGCAGATTTACACGAATACGCTTAGTTCAAAAAACTATTTAGATAGTGTCAATATCAAACGGTATAAAAATAAAATTGATACCAATAGAATTAAAATCGAAATGAATCATGTCATTGGCATTTCGAGTTTTTATAATAGTAATTTTAATGGTACAAAAACCTCCACAGGGGAGCGCTTTTACAATAACAAGTACACTGCAGCTTGTAATTTATACAAATTGAATACAATTGTTAGGGTCACCAATTTACGGAATGGGAAGACTGTGCTGGTAAGGATCAATGACCGAATGCACCCCAATATGTTAAGAAAGGGAAGGGTGATAGATTTAAGTCAATCTGCAGCTAAACAGTTGGTTTTCAAATCAAAAGGACTTGTAAAAGTATCGGTAGACGCCATTGGTTATTCCAAAAAGAACCCGAAAATGGATGAAAAATAGCCTGTTAAAATATTTTAATAATTCACCATTAAGGCCTAAATTTGTGAGACATTTAACAAACAATTAATATGAAGAAATTATTATTTTCTCTAATCGCTTTGGGTTTTATTTTTTCTGCTCAAGCTCAAACTAGCAATGGTAGTAAGAAAAAAACATCATTTGCTATAAGATTAAGTGCTTTAGATTTTGGAACTGGTACTCAAGTTCAAAATGGTTCAATAGGATCTGTTTTAAACGCAAAACAATGGGGTCAATATGGATCTTCAACAAAAGCAATAGGTGCCAACTACACAAGTCAATTTACAGACCAAGTAGATCTATTTTATAACGTAGATTTTGCTGTTGCACGTAAGCCATTAAATACACAAAACGTAATGACTGTATCAAACGAAAATCTATTGTCTTCATTTGAGACTGGCGTAAATATCAAGATGTTTAAGGGTGATTATAGAGTAAATCCCTATGTATCTGCAGGTTTAGGTATACGTTCTTTCGCTTTTAGAGATTTTAGTGCATACGCACCAGTTGGTTTAGGATTGCAGATTAAGACTTGTAAAGGGTCTAATTTAAATCTTACTACATCTTACTCAACTAAGATGTCTAAGTCTTTTGCACCTTCTTACAACTATGGAATTAGCTATAGCTTCTTATTGAACTAAATAATTAAAATGTCAAAAAAAGTAATTGGGGTAACCTTTATTTTATTTGCTTCATTGTTAAGCAATGCGCAAGATCAAAAAGTAAATAAAAATAAACCAGCTTCGATTGCTCTAAAAGCATCTATACTGAATTTTAAGAAAACCCCTCTAACAGAGGGGTTAACTGTTTCTACACCAGCTGTAGGGGTTCAATTTTTCAAAGGAGTAGCACCGAAATTGGATGCGGTAGTGAATATAGATTTTAGTTCATTAAAATATCCTTATTACGTATCTTCTAAGCAACCAAAAGCAACGACTAATTCAATGTATGCTGCTATTGACGCTCGTGTTCATATCAAGTTAGCTACTGATGATAAAGCAATGGTACCTTATGCTATTTTAGGACTTGGATTGGCAAAAGATGCCACCAATTTTACAGGGTATGCACCCATGGGTCTTGGCGTTCAATTGAAAGCCAAGCAAGGATCATTTCTACATGTATTTGGGACCTTCAATGCTGAAGCGTCTAAGTTAACTAAAGTGCATACGAATTTTGGTGTTAGTTATTCTTTCCCTTTAAAGTTAAAAGAGAAAAAAGCCATTGCATTACCTATAGCAATAGTTCAAGTAGATCAAGATGATGATGGTGTTTCCAATGATAAAGATGATTGTCCAGATAGAAGCGGCTTATTAAAATACAAGGGATGTCCAGTTCCTGACGAAGATGGAGATGGCATCAATGATGAAAATGATAAATGTCCAAATGCAGAAGGAACAGTTCAATATAGAGGTTGTCCAGTGCCAGATACAGACAAGGATGGCGTACCAGATGATCAAGACAAATGCCCAACTGAAGCAGGATTAGCACGTTACAATGGTTGCGCGATACCTGATACTGATAAGGATGGCATCAATGATGAAGTTGATCAATGTCCTACCATTGCAGGGGTAGCTGGTAACAATGGATGTGAGGATTTGCAACCTAAACTTAATAATATTGCAGCTGGGTTGAAATTTGATATCGGTCAAGTCAATATTGCTGCTAAGTCATTACAAGGGTTAGATGCATTGGTGGAAATCATGACACAATATCCTTCGACAAGTTTAGTGATTACTGGCCATACAGATAACACTGGTACAAGTAAAATAAACGAACCTTTATCTTTATCAAGAGCTAAGAAAGTACAAGCCTATTTAGTCAAAAAAGGACTTGCTGAAAATAGAACATCCTTGATTGGAATGGCAGATACGCAACCTATTGCAAGCAATGCAACCAAAGAGGGTAAAGCTCAAAATAGAAGAGTAGATTTGACTATAAAATAATAACTGCGCGCTCTAGTAGTATCCCAAATTTAGCTTGTACAGACTGCATGATTGCTTCGGAGAAATCCAAGATGGTTTTTCCTTTTGTTGCACCATAATTTACGATGACCAAAACTTGATCTTGATAGCAACCAACTTGATCTTTAGTAACAGCTTTCCATCCACAAGCTTCAATAAGCCATCCAGCAGTAATTTTATAGGTATGGTCATCAATAGGATAGGCCATTAATGTGGGAAATTGAATCATTAGCTGATCATATTGAGTTGTTGTAATCATTGGGTTCTTAAAAAAGCTACCCGCATTGCCTAATTTTTTTGGATCTGGCCAATGATTCAACCTAATAGAGATCACTGCACCCGCGATAGATTCCACACTTGGATTGCTGATGCCTCTGGAATGTAATACAGCTTTAATAGCGCCATAATCTGTTCTTAATAAAGGCTGTTTTGACAATTTAAATTGAACAGCACAAATGATGTATCGACTGGCTTCTTTTTTAAAGATGCTAGATTCATAACCAAACGCACAATCTTGTTGTGGTAACGTTACCCACTCTTTTTTTAAAGTATCAAATGCATCAACACTTACAATATGTTCGCTCACTTCTACGCCATAAGCACCAATATTTTGTATAGGTGCAACACCAACCGAACCAGGAATCAAGCTAAGGTTCTCTAGGCCACCCCAGGATTTTTGGACACAGTAACTTACAAAATGTGACCAGTTTTCACCTGCTCCAACTTTTAGTATTATTTCAGAGGATGTTTCTTGAAGCTTCAAGATACCATTGAATTCCATCTTAATCACTAAGCCATCGAATTGTTTGGTGAATAAAATATTTGTCCCAGCTCCTAGTATCAAGTAGGGTTGTTTGTTTTCACTAGCCCAATCAATGGCTTCGATTAAAGTTTCTTTTGTTGAAACTGTAGTGAAAAAACTAGCCATCTCTTCACAAGCAAAACTATGGTATCGTTTTAAGGCTATATTTTGTTGAAACTTCATTTAGTTAGGGTCGATGTCTATGATCATCTGAACAGACTTATATCTTGGATGTACTTCAATTAAACGAATAAAATGTAGCAACTGTTTTTTGGCAATTTGTAATTGCTTTGGCTGTTTGGTTATTTTTACACAAAGCTCCCAAATATATTTATTCCTTATTCTATTAATGATGGGTTGTGCAGGCCCCATCACTGTTTTTTGAATCATTGGATCCAATGATTTTAAAAAATGATTTGCAGCTTCTTCGGCGATATGGTTTTCTTTATGTTTAAAAAGAATGCTCATTAACCTACTAAAAGGGGGATAAGCAAAATGTTTTCTATTATTGATTTCAAATTCATAAAAAGCAAAATAGTCATGTCCTTTTACAAATTCAATGATAGGATGATTGGTCTGGCTTAGTTGAACAATCACTTTGCCTTGATCATTTTTTCGACCTGCTCTACCACTGACCTGTTCCATCATTTGAAATGCCCTTTCATTGACCCTGTATTGATTGAAATTCAATAAACTATCAGCATCCACAATGCCAACCAAGTCTACATGTTCAAAGTCTAGCCCTTTAACCACCATTTGAGTGCCCACCAACACATCTATTTCTCTTCTTTCAAATTGCTGGATTAAATGGTCATGTTCATTTTTCCCTTTAATATTATCCAAGTCCATTCTTGCAATTCGGATTTGTGGCAAAGCCAAGGCTAATTTTTCCTCAATTTGTTCTGTACCAAAACTCTTTTGTTTGAAACTTTGTTTGCCACAGGCTTCGCAAGTGTGTACTACTGGATAGGCTGCCCCACAATAATGGCAAGACAACAAATTTTTTCCTTTATGTAATGTTAAGCTAACATCACATTGTTTACAATGCGGTATCCAGCCGCATGTTTCACATATCATATAAGGCGCATAGCCTCTTTTATTTTGGAATAAAATGACTTGTTTGTTTTTTGCCACAGTGGCTCTTATCGCTTCTAATAAATCGGGGGTTAATATGGCAGATTGTTCACTCTGTTTTTTAGTATCTAGAATGATCATTTGTGGTAAGGCACCTTCACTGAATCTTTCTTTTAAGTGGTAGTAGCCAAACTTATTTTGCATGGCATTGTAATAAGTTTCGACAGAAGGAGTTGCAGAACCCAATACCACTTTCGCACCCAACTGATTGGCATAATAAATGGCGGTATCTCTTGCTTGATATCTTGGAGCAGGATCTTGTTGTTTATAAGAAGCATCATGTTCCTCATCAATAATGATTAAGGATAAATTTTTATAGGGTAGGAATAAGGCGGACCTAGCACCTAATACAATCTTGATTTCACCAGATTTTACTTTATTCCAAATTTCAACTCTTTCGTTAGGATTGAATTTAGAATGATAGATCGCAATTTTACCTCCAAAATATTGTTTAAGTCGACGAATCATTTGTGCAGTCAATGCAATTTCTGGCAACATATACAATGCCTGTTGATTGGACTGGATGGCCTGCTCAATTAAAGCAGCATAAATCTGCGTCTTGCCACTTCCCGTGATGCCATGTAATAGATTAACAGAATGTGTTTTCATTTGTTCCACAATGGAATCATAGGCAAGCTGCTGTGCTGCTGACAATTGGTGTAAGTGGGTATTGCCCAAACTTACATCCACCGCCAAACGGTCTATTTTTCTTTTTTCAACTACAAGAATGCCTTTATCAATCAATGCTTTCAATTGTGCATGTGCAGCGCCTGATTTTTCTAGTAATGCTTTTTGTTGCACCTGTCCTTCTGTTTTTTGAAGGTGTAAGAATGCAAGCAGGAGGGCTAGTTGTTTTGGTGCCCTGGTCCAATCATTCATCAATTGCTCTAATGCGGTTTCAGTATGATAATCTGGATGTAAATGCAATAGATTTTCTACTTTAATAGTATACTTGTCATGCATTGTTTCCTCTACCGAACAAATGCCTTTTTGAATGAGTTTATTGATGACAGGGTAAACTGATTTTTTATCTAAAAGTTTTTGTATTTCAACTAAGCTTAGTTGTTTTTTAATTTGCAATGCCTCAGAAATAATATATTCTGTATCACTTAGATGAAGACTATCAATCGCCGCATCTTCATTTAAAATAAATACACTTTCGCTAGAAATTTTTAAATGGCTTGGTACTGCAGCTTGCATGACTTCCCCTTCCGTACACATATAATAACCAGCCATCCATTCCCATAATTGTAATTGCGCTGGATATACAATGGGTGCATCATCCAAAATACCCAATATGGGCTTAGGGTTGAAGCCAGCAGGTTTTTCAGTGAGGAGTTGTTTTATAATGCCGGCATAACGTTTATTGGCTCCCAGCATAACTTCTACACGCATACCAATCATCGCACCCTCCGCCAATTCAGTGGGGATGGCCCAGGTATAGTTTTTTGGCAGGGCTAATGGTATGATGATTTCGGCGTACATATAGGGCTACAAAAATACATTAAGAAGCTGGATAGTTACGATATCTTCTCAAGCCATCATCCATCATTTGGTGTACTTGTTGCTTCAAAACTTCAAGGTCTCCAAGGGTGTAATTATCCACATAAACAGTAGGCAAATAGACGACGCGACAGATGCCTGGGCTAAGGGTAAAAATGCTACTAAAATGCATTCTGTCGACAGAATCAACCATTAAAACGGGTTGTATTGGTACCTGCATCTCAATCGCTAGTTTGAATGCCCCATTGTAAAAATCTTTCAATGGTTTTTCATCGGTCATGCTAAAAGTTCCTTCGGGAAAAATAAAAATTGAAATTTTATTTTTTAAAGCCTCTTTTAAATTACGAAGACTTTGTGCTCTTTTTTCTGGATCAGATCGATCCACCATGATCACGATATGTCTATAAAATAGACCGAAAAGTGGAATTTTAGAAGATTCAAATTTCCCCAACGGTTTGATTGGCTGATGTTTTAATTGGACAATAGGGGGAATGTCCATGTAAGAATTATGATTGCCAACAAATACATGTGCTTTATTAAAATGATGGATACCCTCGTAAATTTCTTGATGGCGCATGCCTATGAATAGGTACAATGTTTTAGAAAAATAACGACCAATTTTATAGATGCCGATGGTTAAATATTTATAACCCATTGGTAATATGAAAATCATGGCCAACAGCGATATCATTGTTAAGCAAGCAAAAATACATAAAGCGTAAATGCAATATAAAACTTGAAAAGGACGAGCAATTTTTTTCATCATAGCCTCTAATATAATAAAAAACGCTCGATTGGTTTGAAAATCTATAGTAAGTCAATGCGCAATGCATGTTCAATAGATGGGGCATGCTCAAAATGATGCTTTGGAAAGATGCCATACAATGAACTTCCTGACCCACTCATACTAGCGTAAAGCGCACCTATTTGATAAAGCTGTGCTTTAATATTAGATAGGGTAGGCTCGGCTTTAAAAACAGGGGCTTCAAAATCATTGATCAATAAATTCTTCCAATCGGTGATTGGTTTTTTGATGATCGATTGAATGCTTTCTGATTTTGCATTTGGATTCAATTGTTGAAATGCCCATGCAGTAGAAATAGGTGTTCCTGGGTGCACTAACAAAAATTGGTAATTGGATAGATCTAAATTGATGGGTGTTAAAATTTCACCTCTTCCTGTTGCATGACATGCTTTATTGTACACAAAAAAGGGGCAATCACTTCCGAGTTGACTTGCATAATCAATTAATTGACGATCATTCAAGCCCAATGAAAATTGATGATTTAAAATGTGTAAGGCCGAAGTACCATCGCTTGATCCTCCACCTAAACCTGCACCCATTGGAATATTTTTATGCAAGTGCATCTGAACAGCAGGAAGCTGAGGGAAATCTTTTTTGAGTAAATGATAGGCTTTTAAACAAAGGTTTTGAGCCGGTTCTCCCGGAACAGCAATGCCTGTTTGTGTTAATGTTAAACTGTCAGAAGGTAAAATTTCTAAAGCATCCGAAACTGCAATAGGATAAAATACTGTTTCAAGTTCATGGTAGCCATCTGCTCTTTTTGCAAGGATAGAAAGACCAAGGTTGATTTTGCAGTTGGGAAATTGAATCATCCTAAGGCTGCTTTGGTTCATTGCGTTTATTGATTTC
>Ga0114979_10002860_pt1 | contig 11633 bp, 10 predicted proteins | sample S_140625_EF_Meta_FD_87315 | JGI IMG/M metagenome (GOLD analysis project Ga0114979, IMG submission 87315) | Freshwater microbial communities from Lake Simoncouche, Canada to study carbon cycling - S_140625_EF_MetaG | ecosystem: Environmental > Aquatic > Freshwater > Lake | place: Lake... | reverse complement strand
CGACTTGACTAAAAGGGATTACACGCGTGTAATTCGTTATAGAGAAGCGGTGTTCACAGAGAGCGCTGCCACCAAAGGTCTTGAGGAGATTAATCGATGCCGAGTCGTCCAGAAGCTACACATACTGGCAATCCAACAGCCCCTACTGCTGGCCCATCAATCAAATTAGCAAACGGAGAGAACGTCGAACTCTCCTGGCAAGAGCGCGCACTCTGCGCACAGACAGATCCAGAAGCATTCTTTCCTGAAAAGGGTGGCTCAACTCGTGAAGCAAAGCGCGTCTGCCTTTCTTGCGATGTTCGCCAGGAATGTTTGGAATACGCGCTCGCACATGACGAGCGTTTTGGAATCTGGGGTGGACTCTCCGAACGTGAGCGTCGCCGTTTGAAGCGCCGCCCAGCGTAACTCTTATGAGTTCACATCGCGTCACTGCGATTCTTGTACTTCACGACGGTTCGCGTTGGTTACCTGAAGTTGTTGCATCACTTGCTTCACAAACGCATCCGGTAAATCAGAGCGTTGCCGTTGATACGGGATCTGAAGATGGTTCCGCAAAACTTGTTAAAGGTGCGCGCATTCCAGTTCTACCGATGGCGCGCGATACCGGATTCGGTGAAGCTATCGGACATGCTGTTTCAACTCTTCCACAAATAATTGATCCAGAACGCGAATGGATCTGGCTTATCCACGATGATTTATCACTGCACCCCAACGCTTTAGAAAATTTAATTGCTGAAGTAGATACAAAACCGAGCGTTGCAATGGCTGGCCCAAAGTTATTGGGTTGGCATGACCACACTCATTTATTGGAAATCGGAGTAAGCATTGCCGCCAACGGAAATCGTTGGACTGGCTTGGAAGCGTCCGAATATGACCAAGGGCAACGCGATGGAGTACATGAAGTCCTTGCAGTAAGCACCGCTGGCGCACTAATTCGCAGAGATATTTTTGAACAACTAGGTGGATTTGATCCCAACTTAGATCTATTCCGCGATGACGTTGACTTTGGTTGGCGTCTTTACGCAGCGGGCTATACGGCAATTGCAGTATCTAGCGCCATCGCTTTTCACGCAGAAGCATCTGCCAATGAACGTCGCACAGTTGATGTCGCAGAGGCTTTTCTGCATCGCCCCTTGCTTCTTGATCGTCGTAACGCGGCCTATGTCCTGTTAGTTAATTCTTCTTGGTGGCTGCTTCCGATTCTTACCGTTCAATTATTGGCAGGTGCGATATTTCGCGCGGTCGGCTTTTTATTTGCAAAGCTTCCTGGATATGCCAGCGATGAAATTTTGGCTGTTGGCGCACTCGTTCTACAACCTGCAGATTTAATAACAGCACGAAAAGTACGACGGACTCACCGTTTAGTTCCCTCTGGCATTGTTTCAAGATTTATTCCATCTCGTTGGTCGCAGACACGATTGACACTTTCTAGGTCTGCAGAATGGATTCGCGCGCAAATCTTTCCTGCTGAAATAACTGAAGTCCGTGAGATTTCTGTATTAGATGAAAATTTAGATGAAGAAGATTTGCTAACTCCGGCTTCGAATCGCAGCTGGATTAATCTTCTGAAGCGACCGCTTGTTGCACTTCCATTATTCTTATTTGTCTTAACCATCATCTGGTCACGTAACCGTTTTGGTTCACTTTCGGGTGGTGCTCTGGCGGAACAACCAAATGGTGTTAGTGACCTTTGGGATATCTACTTCAGCGGATGGCACTCGATTGCCATGGGTACTAGCGCCGCTGCGCCGCCTTGGCTGGCGGTTATAGCAATTTCGGCGACGCCACTATTAGGAAGTGTTAAGTTATTTATTGCCACGCTTTTTTTCTTGGCACCGCTGGCAATGGCGACAACTTTGCATATGCTTCTGAAACGGCTATCGGATAATCGCTGGCTCACCGTTTCATCTGCAGTGCTATATGCAATTTCACCTGTCGCGATTTCAGCGATAAATTCCGGAAGACTTGCCACCGTAGTAATTCTCATTATGTTGCCGCTATTAGTAATTACGGCAAGTGGATGGTTAGAGATTGAAAAATTCTCATGGCGGCGGGTATTTTTTGCCTCACTACTATCTGCGATTTTGGCCGCGTTCTCGCCAATTATTTTCTTATTCGGGATCGTCCTAACTGGTATCGCTATTTATCGTGACTACCTTGATAGCGACCAAGGTTTAAATACAGAACTATTTAACAACCGCCTCTATCGGCGAATTGCCTTAGTTGTTACACCACTGCTGCTTTGCGCTCCGTGGAGTTTTGAATTGATATTGAACCCAAATAGGTTCCTTATTGATGCTGGCTTTTTGATTCCAGGGGGTGGACCAAATTTAGCAATTCTCGGAAATCCGGGCGGACCTGGATCTCTCCCTTTGGCCGTCTTGAGTCCGTTATCAATCATCCTTGGCATCTCACTCTTTTCATCCACGCGGGCACGACGCATCGCTGAATTTGGTTTTGTTTCGCTACTGGCGGCAGTGCTCGTAAGCGCATTTTCAATAACCGGAAATGGTTCCTCGGTGCCCACCAGAATTTATTCTGGAACTCTTATGACAATTACAACAGTCTCTGCGATCTGTGCTGCCGTAATTATGTTAGATAAATTACGTGATCGATTAATTGCCACAAATATCAATTTCCGTCATATATCCGCTGCAACGCTCCTGGTAGCAACAGTTCTTTATGCACTTTCTTCAATTGGCTGGATCGTAACTAAGGGCGCGACTTCACCCTTGCAAACTGGCAAAGAAATTGTGTTGCCTGCATTTTTAGCGATCGAGAGTGATGCTAAAACTTTAGTACTTCGCCCACGAACAAATGGTGAGGAAATTTCACTTAACTATTACTTGGCGCGAGGGGGAGATGTATCTCTTGGTCAACCGGATATGGCACCACAGGATCGTGAACAGATATCGAATGCCGTTCGTGAGTTAACCGATGGCAGTGGATTAACTTCCAGCACAACCTTTGCGGTACACGGCATTAAATACCTATTCTTAAAAAGCCCAGTAGATGAAAACGTTGCCAGAGTTATTGATGGTTTAGGTGGCTTCAATCGGGCATCATCGACCAATGCGGGAATTGTTTGGAAAACTGTGGGAAACACTGGACAAATTTTATTTAAAGATGCTTCCGGAAAGGGTTCAGTCTTGGTGGAAGGAAACCTTGGAATCACTGTAAGTGCTCCGGGCGAAATGACCTTAACCGAGAATTACAGCCTTGGGTGGCGAGCAATGCAAGATGGACAAAGGCTGCAGCGCACGCGCAGCGTCGATGGCTTGCCAGTATTTACTGTAGAAAAACCTGGTCTAGTTACCGTGATGTATGACGGAACGGTTCGTCGCGCTTGGGTTTCACTGCAGATAGTTGTTTTTGTAACTGTCTTAGTCATGGTGCTACCGGCAGGCCGACGTCGGCGCGAGATCGCAGATTCGGAGTTGGCATGAGATTTCAGCGCCCATTAGCTCTTATTGGATCTGTAGTCGCAATTCTCTTTGTGGCCAATGGAGTTAGTGTTGGGTTATCAAAGGATGAGTTCTCAACTAATTATCCGGCAGTGGTTTGCCCTCCAACTCCAAATAACTTAACTACTGCAATTTCACTTCCTTCATCAAAGACACCATTTCGATTAACAGGTACAAAATCACTCTCGCTGATTCCTTCGCAAACTCTGCGATACATGCAAGCAAAAGCTCCTGCAATCATTGAATCCCAGGGTGCTACGCCAGTTGTCTGGCAAATTCGCAAAGATGTTTGGGCCGGGGCAACTATTTGTTCATCACTACAAAATGAACAATGGTTTGTTGGAGGCGCCGCAGACGTTACAAGCAAGGGAAGAATTATGCTGGTCAACAGTGGATTGAGCGCCGCAATTGTTGACTTGCAGATTTGGAATGAAGTGGGCTCGCAACCAGTTAAGCCAGTTGCCCTCAAAGCCAATTCATATTCTGAAATTGGTTTGGATACACTCGCCCCAGGTTCTCGGCAAGTTGTAGTTCAAGCAATCACGCGATCGGGCAGAGTTACTAGTTATATGTTGGATGAACGCGGCAAGGGGCTGCGGGCACTCGGTGGAGATATTATCAATTTCGCTCCAGCTGCGACTAAAGAGATTTTCATTCCTGCTATTCCACATAACGTGAGAAAAGTTGGTTCTAAGTCAGTAGAACTTCCTCATTCGCTGCGATTACTGGTACCCGGAGAAATTGACGCTCGCGTCACCGTAAAAGTCTTTTCTGCCGATGGCACATTTATCCCGGCAGGGCTTGAAAACAAATTAGTCAAAGCAGGTTCCGTAGCAACGCTAAATCTGAACCCAAATCTGCCTGCTAGTAAATTCGGCATCCAAATCTCATCCGATGAACCTTTGGTTGGAAGTGTATTTTCACCGACTTTAGCCGAAGGCAAGTCAGATTTCATCTGGAGCACTGCCGTTCCCGCTCTTACATAGTTCTCATTGGCGACCACCGGAATCTCTCCGCAACTAATCTTTATTGGAACTTCTATTAGCGCTGAGGCTGAATTATTCTTTAGCAACGGAAAACGCAAACTAGTAAAAATCAGTGGAAGTGAAATTGCAACCCTTAAAGTTCCCGATGGCGTTCGCTCCGTCACATTCACAAAGGTAGGCAAGGGGATTTACGGAGCAGGTCTTATTGGAACTAAGAGCGGCTATGGATACTTCCCACTGGCTGCTGGAAGTCTGCTTACAAAGTCTTCAGTGCCGCTTTCAAATATTCGCGTTTTAACTCCGTGACAATCCCAGATTTTCAACACCTTCACCACTAATCTAGGTGTCATGAGTAAGTTGGCAAGAACCGGTCGCAGCTGTTCGCGCGTTAGCTGCAGAACTCTGGCATCGATGACCCTTACCTATATTTACGCTGATTCAACAGCAGTGCTTGGACCCCTAGCCACATTTTCTGAACCACACTCTTACGATTTGTGTGAGGCCCATGGCAAGCGTTTAACCGTTCCAAATGGTTGGAACGTAATCAAAGAAGAAAGCTCACAAGAGGCAACAGGTCCCAGCGATGACGATCTAATGGCAATTGCTGATGCGGTGCGAGAAGTTGCTTTGGTCCAAAGGTCAAGTAATGAAGAAATTTTAGATAATTCTGCCAGCGCCGCAAATCAACTCGGGCGCCGCGGCCACTTGCGCGCCGTACCTTCTTAGTTTTTAATAATCAAAGACTTGCCACAGAGAGAAGACCACCATTTCAATTTTTAAAGCGTATGACATTCGCGGTTTAGTAGATGTGGAAATAACTGCAGACTTTTGCTTTGCTACCGGCGTTGCCTTTGCAAGATTCCTGCAGCAAGAACGTGAACCAGGCACGGTGGTAATTGGTGAAGATATGCGCCCATCCTCACCCGTCTTTGCTGACGCTTTTTCTGCAGGGGTTACTTCACAAGGGCTAGATGTGATTCGTATTGGGCTCGCTTCAACTGACATGCTTTATTTCGCAGCGGGCAAATTGAATTTTCCTGGAGCCATGTTTACCGCCAGCCACAACCCAGCAGAATATAACGGAATTAAATTGTGCCTTAGCGGTGCGCGCCCAATCGGAAAAGAATCTGGTTTGCTAACAATCGAACGTTTTGTAAACGATGGTTCTCCGCTAGATTTTAGAAGCGTCGGTAATGAGAACAACAGCGATATGTTGACTGAATATGTCGATCATTTATTAACACTGGTTGATTTATCCGAAATCCGCCCACTGAAAATAGTCGTTGATGCCGGAAATGGAATGGCCGGACACACTGCGCCCGCGGTATTTGCGCGACTCAATTGTGAAGTGATTCCTATGTATTACGAATTAGATGGAACCTTTCCAAATCACGAAGCAAATCCAATCGATCCCAAGAACCTCAAAGATCTTCAGAAAGCCGTTAAGAAGCATAAAGCTGATATCGGTCTTGCCTTCGACGGGGATGCCGATCGCTGCTTCTTGGTAGATGAAAGTGGCGAGCTTGTTAATCCTTCAACTCTGACCGCTCTAATTGCCGCCCGCGAATTAGCCAAGAACCCTGGCGCTAGCATTATTTATAATTTGATTTCTTCGCGCGCTGTTGTGGAAATTGTTGAAGAAAGTGGCGGAAAGGCGATCCGCTCCCGAGTTGGCCACTCTTATATAAAGAAGTTGATGGCAGATACCGGAGCCGTTTTTGGCGGAGAACATTCAGGACACTTCTATTTTAAAGATTTTTGGCGAGCCGATTCCGGAATGCTGGCGGCTTTGCATGCAATTGCAGCACTCGGGGAAGTAAGCGCCCCGCTTTCAAAGATTTTGAAACCATATTGCCGCTATGTGGCTAGCGGAGAAATTAATTCAGAAGTCCTAGATGCGCAAAGTTCCATGAATGAGATTTCGGAAAAATACGGAGAATCTGCCGGCAATGAAGTTGATCATCTTGATGGGCTGACCGTAAATGGCGATACCTGGTGGTTTAACGTACGTGCTTCAAATACCGAGCCTTTACTTCGTTTAAATGTCGAAGCCAAGACTGAAGCCCGCATGGAAAAGATAAGAGATGAGGTGCTCGCCACAATCCGTGGCTAGCGTTAAAAATAGCCAGTTTGGTCCGGTGCGCGCTAATCTATGCTCAGAGCCGCCTAGCAAAGTAGAGCCCTACGTCTTAGGTAAGCACAGTCCAATCAACTGTTATCCATTACCAATTAGGGAGAAGACCATGAATTCACCAGTTACATCAACACTTCCAAAACACGACATCGCTGATGCTTCACTTGCAGCCGAAGGTCGCAAAAAGATCGAATGGGCAGAACGCAATATGCCCGTGCTTGCACAAATCCGTGAGCGCTTCGAGAAGTCAAAGCCATTTACTGGCGTAAGAATCGCTGCATGTATGCACGTCACAACTGAAACCGCTAACTTGATGCGCGTGCTAAAAGCAGGAGGTGCAGACATTGCGCTCTGTGCATCGAATCCACTTTCGACACAAGATGACACAGCTGCAGCGCTCGTCCACGAATACGGAATTTCAGTATTCGCACGCAATTCAGTTGATCGTGATGGTTACTACTCACATATCAACGCTGCCCTCGATATCGAACCTCACCAAGTATTTGATGATGGTTGCGACCTCGTTAACACTCTTCATACAACTCGCAAGGAACTTCTTCCAAATATCGCTGGTGGTTGCGAAGAGACCACAACTGGCGTAATCCGTCTTAACCAAATGGCTAAAGATGGCGCACTTACTTTCCCAATGATCGCTGTCAATGACACCGATACCAAGCACATGTTCGACAACCGTTACGGAACAGGTCAATCAACTCTCGATGCTGTATTCCGCGCAACTAACTTCCTTCTTGCTGGTCGCATCGTCGTCGTAGCCGGATTTGGCTACTGCGGTAAGGGCGTTGCAGAACGCGCTAAGGGTATGGGAGCAGATGTTGTTGTTACTGAAATTGATCCAACAAAGGCACTCGATGCCATGATGCAGGGATTCCGTGTCATGCCAATGCTTGATGCTGCCAAGGTCGGCGATGTTTTCATCACCGTTACAGGCAACCGCGATGTATTGCGTGACGAGCACTTTGCAGTCATGAAAGATGGCGCAATCATGGCTAACTCAGGTCACTTCGATATCGAAATCGATGTTGCTTGGCTTGAACAAAATTCTAAGAAGAAGAATGCCAAGATGCGTCACCAAACTGACGAGTATGTTCTTGCAGATGGTCGCCGCTTATTACTTCTTGCGGAAGGCCGTTTGGTTAACCTAGGAGCTGCAGAAGGCCACCCAGCATCAGTAATGGATATGTCATTCTCTGATCAGGCGCTAACTGCTGAATACCTCGTTAAGGAAGCAAAGAATCTTCCAGCGGGCGTTCACAATGTTCCTACATATATCGATAAGGAAGTTGCCAGCCTTAAGTTGATTTCAATGGGCGGACGAATCGATACCTTAACTCCAGCACAAGATATGTACCTGAACTCTTGGGAGCACGGTAGCTAATGACTTTAGTCATGGTCGTCGATGACGACCAGGATCTTGCGGAGATGCTTGGCATCGTTTTAACAGGTGCCGGCATCGACGTAGATCTAGTAAGTCGTGGTGATGAGGTTCTGGAGGTTTTCAGAAATAACCCTCCAGATCTTGTCCTGCTAGATGTAATGCTTCCCGGTCTTGATGGAATAGAAGTTTGTAAGTTAATACGCGCCGAATCAATGGTGCCGATCATCATGCTTAGTGCAAAAGGCGATACCCATGATGTGGTGATGGGATTGGAAGCGGGCGCCGATGATTACATGGTTAAGCCATTTCGTCACGCTTCTGAGCTAGTAGCTCGAATTAGAACTCGTTTGCGCCGCACCAATGCAGATGTTTCAGGTTTACTAACAATTGGCGATCTTTCGATAGATGTTAACGCTCACGAAATTATACGAGGCGGCAAGAAAATTGCGCTAACTCGCTTGGAATTTGATCTCTTGGTCGCACTTGCCAAAGAACCCGGCAGAGTCTTTTCTCGCGATGCGCTGCTTGGTGAAGTTTGGGGCTATCGCCACTCAACCGATACCCGCTTAGTAAACGTTCACGTGCAGCGTTTGCGTTCCAAAGTTGAGCATGATCCAGAGCGCCCCGCAATTGTCATGACAGTTCGTGGAGTCGGATATAAAGCTGGAGTTTCGGGCGGTTCTTAGAATGAACCGCATAGTTACGAAAGTCAGAACTTCACTAGCTTCTAAAGTTATCGTTTCAACAGTTCTGCTCTCGCTAGTAGTGGTTTGGATTACCGGATCTGCTTTGTATTCACAGTTATCTGCTGGCGTAAAGCAAGTAAATCTAGAAACCTCTCTAGCCGAAGCGCGCTCCTCATTTTTCAATGCTCAGTATCAGTTCTTATTGGTAAACGGTGCCGGAAGTTCAATCATTACCAAGACTGTGCAAGACATTATTATCTCTTCAACAGCAGTAAGTCTCAATCAAGATCGCAAATCCATCTTTCTAAGCCGTTTTGGTTCGGATTTGGTACCTGATTCAAAACTTGTGGCAATTGACTACAGCACCGTGACTGATGAACTAGAAGTTTCGTCTTTTCCCACCGAATTGCGCAAGCGAGTACGTTCTAGCGATTTAGTCGAATATCAATATGCCACAGTGAGTTATAAGAATCGCGAAGATGCAGATGTTTTGATAGCAGGTCGCAGAATTGCGATTCCTGATTCTGGAAACTATGAGATGTATCTGGTTTATTCGCTCACAAATCAGAACACAACGCTGTCACTGATAACCACTTCATTACTTGCAACTGGCGTTGCTCTACTATTTCTGATCGGCTTAATTACTTGGCTCGTTGTGCGACAGGTTGTAAAGCCGGTGCGTGAAGCTGCTCGTATCGCTCAACAGTTTACCGAAGGTGATTTCTCGCAGCGCATGCAAGTCGAGAGCTCTGATGAAATTGCCACCTTAGGCACGGCGTTTAATGACATGGCACTGTCTTTGGAATCACAGATTTCCCGATTAGAGAATTTATCTCGCGTACAGCAAAGATTTGTCTCTGACGTTTCGCACGAGCTGCGTACTCCGCTAACAACGCTGCGAATGGCTTCAGAAGTTATCTATGGCCAGCGTGAAAAATTTGATCCCACAATTGCGCGAAGTTCAGAGCTATTGGTTGCACAACTAGACCGATTTGAAGGCCTGCTTGAAGATTTACTTGAAATTAGTCGATTTGATGCTGAAGTTGCAGTTCTTGAGCCATCTGACTTTGACCTGGTGGCGCTAATAAAGCGCTGCATTGCAGATTTACTAGGCAATGAAATTGGACACCAATCAGTGATCAATATTGACCACGCCACTGAACAAGTAATGATCAAGGCAGATATTCGCCGGGTAGAGCGAATTTTGCGCAATTTGCTATCGAATGCCTTAGATCATGCTGAAGATAAACCAGTGGATGTCAAGATTGTCTCGACAGAAACAGAAGTTGCTGTAGGTGTTCGCGATCATGGCGCCGGAATTGAACCGTCAGTTCTATCACGGGTATTTGATCGTTTTTGGCGTGCAGATCCTTCACGCGCTCGAGTACGCGGAGGCACTGGACTTGGATTATCAATCGCGCTAGAAGATGCGCGACTACATAATGGCGAACTAGATGCTTGGGGCGCACCAGGTTTCGGTGCACATTTTGTGATGACCTTGCCACGAATTGCTGGTGAACAAATAGGCGGACGCCCAATTCGCTCTCAACCAGTTGACTATCCTCAGACTGTTTAAAATCGCAATAGATCTCTAGCCGTTATTGCAGGATTCGGCAATGAAGAAAAATCCCGTAAAAAACTTAGCCGATTTAATATTCCCATCTAGATGTATTGGTTGTTCTCAACTTGGAATTTCAATCTGCTCAAATTGCAGAAGCAGTTGGCATCCCCACACTTATTTCCGTGAAGTGAGCGTGGAAGGCGCTAGCTATCCGGTCGTCTCTTCGGTCCAGTACTCACCTATAGCGTCAAGAGTTTTACTTAGCGCTAAAGAGTCAAACATTGCTGCTGCAGACAAGTTACTAATTGAAGCAATCACTCACTCGCTTAACCACTTTGTAAAACGCTTTGGAGGTACGACTTTGGTGGCAATTCCTTCACGCCGATCTGCCACACGAAAGCGCGGCCGTAATTTCCTAAACGAAATCACCTCAGAAGTTGCCCGAATTTCTGAAAATAATATTTCATTTATCGACACACAATTGTTAGTGCATTCCAGAAGTGTTAAAGATCAATCTGCACTTAACTCAAAGCAACGATTATCAAATGTTTCGGGCGCCTTAGCAGTACCGAGCAAGTGCAAAGCCAGAATCAGTGGCGGGAATATTGGTCCACTAATCGTTGTTGATGATCTAATAACCACCGGGGCGACCCTGGCCGAAGCGATAAGGGCTTTATGTACCGCAGGTTTTGAGGTCAAAGGCGCGGTAACAGGTGCCGTCGCCAAAGCATTACGATAAGGGGGTTGATTTTTGAATGGGAGCGTAAATGTCGAAGATTATTGATCGGATCATGCGAGCTGGCGAAGGCAAAATCCTTCGCGATCTCAGCAAGGTTGTAGATCAGGTCAACGCATTTGAGCCTGCCATTTCTCCGCTCTCTGACGAGAGTTTGCGAGCAAAGACCGCCGAATTCAAAACTCGATTCGCGGGCGGCGAAAGCCTTGATGATTTACTGCCTGAGGCATTTGCAGTTATTCGTGAAGCAGCAAAGAGAACTCTCGGGCAGCGTCATTACGATGTTCAGATTATGGGTGGAGCCGCGCTTCATCGTGGCAATATCGCAGAAATGCGCACTGGTGAAGGAAAGACTTTGGTTGCAACGCTTCCTTCTTACCTAAATGCACTAGCTGGCCGCGGAGTTCACGTGGTTACAGTTAATGATTATCTCGCCGAGCGCGATAGCGAATGGATGGGGCGTATTCACCGCTTCTTAGGTTTAACTGTTGGTGTAATCGTAAATAGCATGACCCCGGCTGAACGTCGTGCGGCTTATAACTCTGATATTACATATGGCACAAATAATGAATTTGGTTTTGATTATCTGCGCGACAACATGGCTTGGTCACTCGAAGATTGCGTTCAGCGCGATCACTTCTTTGCAGTAGTTGACGAAGTTGACTCTATT
>Ga0114979_10002855_pt1 | contig 11642 bp, 8 predicted proteins | sample S_140625_EF_Meta_FD_87315 | JGI IMG/M metagenome (GOLD analysis project Ga0114979, IMG submission 87315) | Freshwater microbial communities from Lake Simoncouche, Canada to study carbon cycling - S_140625_EF_MetaG | ecosystem: Environmental > Aquatic > Freshwater > Lake | place: Lake... | reverse complement strand
CGAAAGGCCACCAGCTCCACGGGCTAAATTCCCCCATTTCGGGATCGGCGTCGTCAACGTCGGTGTCGGCGTCCTCGGGCATGACCGTACCGCTTTGCGAGCGACTGAGCATGCTGAGGTAGAAAGCGATGAAGCCAGCAAGAACCGCAGAAAGTAGGATTCCGACGCTGCCCACAATTTCGAGCTCGCCGTGGTCCATGTAGTTCCACAACGAATAAACAGCGGCGGCTAGCAGAAAGAAGGCCGAAAGAAGCCAGAAGAGTCCGCGGTTAGCTTTCATGACTAGGCTCCCTTGGCCACGATTTTCTTCATAGGACGAGGACCTCCGATGCTTGCCGGCGCGAGCTCAGGGTGGTTGAGATCGAAGGCGGGAGACTCGCTACGAATACGAGGGATAGACGTGAAGTTGTGGCGCGGAGCCGGACACGCCGTAGCCCACTCCAGTGAGCGTCCGCTTCCCCACGGGTCATTGACCGTCACCTTGGGCGCGTAACGCCACGTGATGTAGACGTTGATGATCCAGGGCACGAGCGATACGGCCATGACGAAGGCGCCGACCGTCGAGAGCTGGTTCATCCAGGTGAAGCCGTCCTCGGGGAGGTACGTGGCGTAACGTCGCGGCATGCCGACGACTCCGAGCCAGTGCTGAATGAGGAACGTGGCGTGGAAGCCGATGAAGAACAACCAGAAGTGAATCTGACCCAGTCGCTCGTTCATCACCTTCCCGGTCCACTTGGGCCACCAGAAGTACAGGGCACCGAAGAGTCCAAAGATCAGAGCGCCGACAACGACATAGTGAAAGTGAGCGACGATGAAGTAGCTGTCTGAAAGGTGGAAGTCCAGCGGAGGCGACGCCATGATCACGCCGGTAAGCCCACCGAAGATGAAGTTAAACACAAAGCCCAGAGCAAACAGCATGGGGGTTTCGAACGTCACCGAACCGCGGAACATGGTGCCAATCCAGTTGAAGATCTTCACACCGGTGGGCACGGCGATGAGCATGGTGAGCAGGGCGAAGAACGGAAGCAAAACAGCACCCGTCACGTACATATGGTGGGCCCACACTGTCATCGACAGAGCGCCGATAGCAATGGTCGCGTAGACCAGCGTTCTGTAGCCAAAGATGGGCTTGCGGCTAAAGACAGGAATGATTTCGGATACAACGCCAAAGAACGGCAGAGCCAGGATGTAGACCTCGGGGTGACCGAAGAACCAGAACAGGTGCTGCCAGAGCACCGCTCCTCCGGTGGCGGCGTCAAACACGTGTGAACCGAACACTCGGTCTGAACCGAGAGCGAAGAGGGCAGCAGCGAGGATGGGGAAAACAAGAATGACCAAAATCGACGTCACCAGAATGTTCCAGGTGAAGATCGACATGCGGAACATCGTCATGCCCGGTGCGCGCATGGTGATGATTGTGGTGATGAAGTTCACGGCACCCAGAATGGTCGCAAAACCACCGAGTGCGAGTCCGAAGACCCACATATTGCTGCCCAACCCCGGTGAGAACGTTTGCGTGGATAGTGGCGTATAAGCAAACCAACCAAAACTCGCCGACCCCTGAGGCGTGAGGAAGCCACCAACCGTGATGATGCTGCCGAATAGGTACATCCAGTAGGACAGCATGTTCAGACGCGGGAACGCCACATCCGGCGAACCGATCTGCAGCGGGATGAGCTCGTTGGCCAGACCCGCGAAGAGAGGCGTGGCCACCAGGAGGAGCATGATCGTGCCGTGCATGGTGAACATTTGGTTGTACTGCTCTTTGGTCTGCAGAACCTGCATTCCCGGCGCCCACAGCTGAGCACGAATGAGCAGCGCCATCACTCCACCGATGAGGAAGTAAATGACCGACGTGATGATGTAGAGGTGACCAACAATTTTGTGGTCCGTCGACGTCATCCAGCGAACAACGATGTTTCCGCGTTGTACCGGTCGCGTGACCCCGACCGTTTGCGGCTTGTCGGCGTTGCTCACCACGGGGGTGGGAGAAAGCGTTGTGCTCATGGTCTCGTTCCCTTACTTCTTCGCGGCTTGGGGCGCTTCGACGCCCGGCTGATTCTGGTTGCGGTTGTAGTCGGAGCCGAGCTGACCACTAAAGCCCTGGTCCGCAAGGCTCTGGGTATAGGCGTCATATTCGGCCTGGGATACCACCTTGACGTTGAATAGCATCATCGAGTGGGACTCACCACACAGCTCGGCACACTTGCCCTTGTAGGTTCCCTCACGCTCGGGAATGACCGACATGTAGTTGGTGCGGCCCGGAATCACGTCTTTCTTGTACAAGAAGTCAATCACCCAGAACGAGTGGATAACGTCGCGCGCGCGAAGCTGAATCTCAATCTTCTTGCCCACGGGAAGGTACAGCGTGGGAATGGACGATTGCACAATCGCACCCTGCTCGGCGCCGAGCGAGGTATCGGGTTGCACCTGAATGCCCGCCGTGTAGACATTTTCGTTGACGTAGTTGAAGTCCCACGCCCATTGCTTGCCATAAACCTGAATAACTTCGTCCGGCTTGTCAAACCGCGCTTCGATAACGGCCTCGTCGCGAGCCGTGAAAAAATAAAATCCAAGAATCAGCACGAGCGGAACGACCGTGAAAAAGATCTCAATGGGCATGTTGTAACGAAGCTGGACGGGCATGCCCGTCTGGCCGCGACGGCGACGGTACACGGCAACCGCCCACATCAGCAGACCCCACGCGATGATGCCCACACCGAAGAGCACGACCCAACTCGTCACCCAGAGGGCCGAGATTCGTTCCGTGTGGTTTGTGGCCGGAGCCTCTCCCGCGATGAAGCCCGGAAGATAGCCATTGAGTTCTTGAGTGGTACACCCCGCAAGAACTATCGCGGTGGAGACAGCAATTGGAATTGCGGCCCAGCGGAGGCGACGATTGAGGCGCACCATTTGACCCTTCGACCCGTAAACAGAGAACCACCAACTGGCTCTCTCACGTGTTTTTAGCCTACCCCGCAATGACCCCGCTACGTGTCGAATGCACCCGAGATTCCGGTAGTTTTTCCGTTCAGTGACCAGTAAGCGGAAAGGCTAGTGAAACGAGTCTCCGCATGCGCACGTGCCGCCCGCGTTGGGGTTCTCGATCACAAAGCGCTGGTTCATCATGGAATCTTCAAAGTCGATGATGGCGCCGTCCAAGTACGGTGCGCTCTTTTTGTCGATAACAACCTCGACCCCGCCGTAGTCGACGACCAAGTCGTTGTCGTTCAGCTTTTCGTCGGGCATGAGGTCGCGATAACGAAGGCCCGAGCATCCACCCGATTCGACGGCCAGGCGGAAGCGAATCTGCTCGTCGGCAAAATCAGATTCGAGGATGCGGCGCAGCTTGTCGGCTGCGGCGTCCGTAACGATAACGCCGTGTGCGGGAGTGTTGGTTTCGGTCATAGCCAAAATTTTACCAGCCCAGACCGTCATTAAGCGCCACAAGAAATCTGGCCTCTGATTCGGTGGCCTTCACGAACCCCGGTACGTGTAGAGACTCGTTAGGGCTGTGCGCACGCGTGTCGGGATCTTCAATGCCGGTGATGAGAATCTCGGCTTGGGGAAACACGTTGAGGAACTCCGCAATGAACGGAATAGAACCACCAATGCCCAGCTCAACGGGCTCCGTCTGCCACGAGTCGCGCATCGCCTGTGCCATGAGGAGTGCGGGCGTCGAATCGGTTGTGGCGGAATAGCCCTCGCCCATCGCGAGGAGGTCCACACTGACCCGAGCACCCCACGGCGCGTGCGTCAGAAGATGCGACGTGACGATCTCGGCAGCCTGAGCGGCCGACTGGCCAGGCGACACACGAATACTGACGCAGGCGCGCACCGAAGCCGACAGCGTGTTACTGGCTTCGTCAACCGAGGGCATGTCGATGCCCGTCACCGTAACTGCCGGGCGAGTCCACATGCGCTCAAGAATGTCACCGTGGCCAATCGGCTCAACACCGGCCAAAAGTCCGGACTCGTCGCGCAGGCGCGGTTCGTCATAGTCCGGACTATTGCCACGGTGTGATTCGAGAAGACCGCGAACCGCCACGCCTCCGTCATCGTCGTGAAGCGATGCCAAGAGCCGCGTCATAGCCATCATGGCGTCGGGAACCGCTCCGCCAAACATGCCTGAGTGAAGAGGGTGGTCGAGCGTCGAGACGCTAACGGCAAGCGTGGCCGTGCCCCGAAGACTCGTGGTGAGGGCGGGAATCTCCGTGCTCCAATTCATGGAATCGGCAACGATGATCACATCGCTCGCCAGGGTGGCACGGTGTGTCTCCAGAAGGTTCGTGAACGACGGCGACCCGTATTCTTCTTCGCCTTCAATAAACACCACGATTCCCAGATCCGGATCCGGTCGCAACCTCGTGAGTGCGCGCAGGGCGCCAACGTGAGACATAACCCCGGCCTTATCATCGGCAACGCCCCTACCGTAGGCCCGCTCCCCCAACCGCGTAACGACGAAGGGGTCGGTTTCCCACGCGTCTTCATCGCCAGCCGGTTGAACGTCGTGATGTGCGTAGAGCATCACGGTTGGTCCACCACCGCGTGATTCCCGACGCGCAATGACGGCGGGCTGACCCTGAACGCCCGTGTCTCCCACGGGAGCAGAGACAATCTGAACCGCATCAAACAGGCCCGTCTCCTCGAGAAGTCTGGCCGTGAAACTCGCACTGGCCTGAACGTGTGAGCCATCGTGCGACGGCCACGAAACCGAGGGGATCGCCACGAATTCGGAAAGGAGGGTCAACAACTCATCCTCCAACGCCGCGACGACAGCATCAGGATTATCTTGGTCACTGTGGGCGGATCCTATGGTCATGCCACTAATCTTAGGTTTGGTTATCGCTAAAAAACGTGAGGAAGCCCTTGTCAAAAAACAACGTCGCACCGCGCTCCGAGACAACTCCGGAGACGTCCGTTGCCGGGAAGGGCCATGCCACACCTACGCGCAAGGAGCGCGAGGCCGCCAACAAGCGCCCGCTCGTTCCCGAAGACCGCGCCGAAGCTCGTCGTCAGAATCGTGCGAGCATGGCCGAACAGCGTGAACGCGCCCGGATTGGCATGGCAGCTGGTGATGAACGGTACCTACCCGCACGTGATCGCGGTCCACAGAAGCGTTACATTCGCGACTACGTTGATGCTCGCTACAGCGTGGGCGAACTGACAATCCCGTTCATGGTTTTGGTTATTCTGACGTCGTTCTATCAGCCCCTGATGGAGATTGGTGTCATCGTGATGTGGAGCTACCTCATCATTGTGATCGTCGACTGCTCCGTCATGACTTTTCTGCTGCGGCGACACCTCAAAACGAAGTTTGGCTCGTCCGAGCGCGGTGTCTCGTGGTACGCCTCGATGCGATCCATTCAGCTCCGCCCCATGCGGATGCCGAAGCCCGCGGTGCGACGCCGACAGTACCCCAGCTAGAGTGCGTCGTTTAGTTCGCGCGTTATGAGACGCGCCCAACCCGGGCCCATGTAGACGAAACCCGTGTAGCCCTGAACGAGATCGGCGCCGGCATCAAGACGTTCGCGCACGTGAGTGGCCGTTTCGACGCCTCCCACCGAGATCAGGGCAAAAGGCTTCGGCAGGCGGGCGCGCAGGAGACGCAAAATTTCGAGAGACCGCTGCGCAACGGGCGGACCTGAAACGCCTCCGTCGCCCATGGCCTCCACACGCGCGGTGTTCGTGAGCAGCCCCGAGCGTGAAACCGTGGTGTTCGTTGCCACAATTCCTGCCACCCCAATGCGCTCGCACATCTCCGCGATACGAAGTGCTTGATCGTTAGTTACGTCCGGCGCAATCTTGACAAATAAAGGAACCGAACTGCATTCATCAAAGACGGCACGCACAAGAGGCTCGAGCAGATCGATCTCTTGCAGGCCTCTCAGCCCCGGAGTATTGGGCGACGAAACGTTGACGACCAGATAATCAGCAAGGGGCGCCAATATCTTGGTCGATGTCACGTAGTCGCCCACGGCGTCCGCAACGTCGACCACTCGGCTCTTGCCGATGTTGATGCCAATGACGGGAACGTTCACGCCGCGACGGACGCGACGGAGCCGCTTGGCAACAGTGGCAGCGCCATCGTTATTAAATCCCATGCGATTGATCAGCCCGCGATCTGCGATGAGCCGAAAGAGTCGAGGACGAGGATTACCGGTCTGCGGGAGGGCCGTCACGGTTCCCACCTCCACATGGCCGAATCCGAGGTTTGCCAGTCCGCGCGTCATCGTCGCGTTTTTGTCGAAACCCGCAGCGAGACCGAAGGGCGTGGGAAAAGTGATGTCAAGAACGCGTGTAGCGAGTTCTTTGTGCGGGCGAAGCGTGCGCGCCAGAATGACCCCCACGAGGGGCCAACCGGCAAGTCGGATAACCGGCATGGCCAGGTGGTGGGCGCGCTCCGGATCGATGCGGGAAAAAAAAGATCGGAACAGAAAACCATAAAACCCGGGAATCTCTGCCGGTGCGGGATGCGTCATCGCGCTTACGATTTCGGCATTTCAGTCTCGGACTGTTCGGCGCGCTCGCGGTCTGCGCGGAGCACGCTCACCGCGGCCTCAAAATCACTGAGGGAATCGAACGCCTGATACACGCTCGCGAACCGCAGGTAGGCCACCTCATCGAGATCCTTGAGTGGAGGAAGCACGGACAGGCCGATCTCGTTCGCCTCAATCTGCGAAGCACCCGTAGCCCGGATTGCTTCTTCGACCTTCTGCGCCAGTGTGGCCAGGTCGGCGTCACTCACGGGGCGACCCTGACACGCCTTGCGCACACCGGCGACAACCTTTTCGCGACTGAATGCCTCAACAACTCCAGAGCGCTTGATCACGGAGAGGCTGGCGGTCTCGAGCGTGCTAAACCGCCCCGAACACTCGGGGCACTGTCGACGCCGCCGGATTGACAGTCCGTCATCGGAGGTGCGCGAATCGATCACGCGAGAATCAGAATGGCGACAGAAAGGACAAAACACGTCACTGCCCCCCGTCGGCGCGAGCGTCGACAGCGTCACCGTGAGCGGGCAGGTTCTCAGCGTCCGACAGTGCGCGGACGTGTCGGGCGACGTCGGAGAGCCCAACAGCGTCATACCGAATAACCTGCTGCGCGCGAAGGAACGTGTAGGCGCCCAACGCCGAGGAAAAGCGGGCCTGTCCCAGCGTGGGCAGTACGTGGTTTGAACCCGCGGCGTAATCGCCCAAACTCACCGGGGAGTTGCTGCCCACAAAGATTGCCCCCGCGTTGATAAGCAGCGGCACGAGTGCTTCGGCATCGGCCACGTGAACCTCGAGGTGTTCGGGCGCGTACGCGTTGCTCAGTGCAACAGCGTGGGACATGTCGTCGACGAGAATAACTGCCGACTGGGGGCCGGACAGGGCTTCGGCCACTCGGGCAGAATGGGTGGTCGACGCGGCGCGCTCAGCAACCCGAACCTGCACGGCCTCAGCGAGTTCTGCCGAATTCGTGACGAGAACCGCGGCAGCCATCGGGTCGTGCTCGGCCTGAGAAACAAGGTCTGCGGACACCAAATCGGCGTCAGCAGACGCGTCGGCGATGATTAAGATTTCGGTGGGACCAGCCTCTGAGTCGATGCCCACCACTCCGCGAACCAGCCGTTTTGCTGCCGCCACAAAGATATTGCCGGGGCCTGTGATCACGTCAACAGGATCTAACCCGAGCGACGGCACACCGTGAGCGAGTGCACCAACGGCTCCCGCGCCGCCCATGGCATAGACCTCATCAATATCGAGCAGCTGCGCCGCAGCCAAGACTGTGGGGTGCACCGCAAAGTCGAAATCTCGCTGAGGGGGCGACACCAAAGCTATGGAAGCGACTCCGGCCACCTGCGCGGGAACGACGTTCATCACCACGCTCGATGGGTAAACAGCCTTTCCGCCCGGGACATAGAGGCCCACGCGCGACACGGGAACCCAGCGCTGTTCGACCACAGCACCGGCACCGAGGGTGGTTACCGTGAGGGGCGGGACCTGGTTTATCGACACACGCCGGACCCGGTCAATCGCGAGTTCGAGACCTTCGCGTACCAACGGGTCTAACTGCGCGAGCGCCTGTTTCATCTGTGCGACGTCCACCCGCGTCGAGGCGGGAACACCGCCATCAAATTTTTGGGCCTGGTCCTGCAGCGCGAGCTCGCCACGAGCGACAACGTCGGCGATCAACTCATGGGCCACGTCTAGGGCTGAAGCGAGATCACTAGCTGCACGGGGAACGCTCGAGAGAAGACTGACCGATGAACGGTCACTGCCACGTAAGTCAAGCGTTCGCATCATGGTGTTTCCAGTCTACGGTGGCTATTCGAGACAGCCGGGTCCCAGTAGGGACTTGAGTTCACCGAACAGATCCGAGCTCACGAGAACACGTTGCGGAAGTTCAAACAGGCGCGTCGCCTCGGGCCTCACGAGAGTGAGTCGAACGTCGACGTTGCCAGGATGCCGGGCCAAGATGTCCTGCAGTTTTTCGATGACCCCAGTGGTCGCGCGACGCTCATCCACGCGAATTCCCAGCGGGCCAGCCACTGTCGCACGTGAGACGTCGGGGATTGTCATGTCTTGAACGGTGATGGCTTTTCCATCGTCTCTGGCACTTACGCGACCGCGGATAGCGACCACGACATCGTTTGCGAGGTCGTTCCCAAAATCAAGATACGTCTTGCCGAGGAACATCACCGTTTGTTGACCCGTAAAGTCTTCAATTTGAACCATGGCATAGGGTTTTCCGGAATTGCGCGCCACGCGACGCTGCACCTCGGTGACGAGGCCGGCTATGGTGACTGACTCGCCATCGGCAATCGTCTCACTGGTGATTAGTTCGTCGATGGTCACGGTGGCGTGTTTGGCAAGTTCAATCTCGAGACCGGCGAGGGGATGATCCGAGACGTAGAGTCCGAGCATCTCTCTCTCAAAGGCCAAGAGATCGCGCTTGGTCCACTCGCGGCTCTCCGGCACACGCGGCTCGATAAATTCGTCGTCGAAGAGGCCGCCGAAAAGGTCGACCATGCCATGAGCCTCGTTACGCTTGAGACTCGCTGCCTCGTCGATGGCAGATTCGTGGATTTCCATGAGACCTCGTCGGGTGTGTCCCAGTCCGTCGAAGGCACCGGCCTTGATGAGAGATTCAACCGTCTTCCGGTTTGCCACCTGCAGAGGAACTTTTTTTATGAAATCGTGGAATGACGTAAATTCCCCTTTTTCGAGACGCGTGTGCTTTATCGCCTCAACGACGTTTGCGCCCACGTTACGAATGGCGCCAAGTCCGAATCGAATGTCTACGCCCACGGCCGCAAACATTCCCTCTGAAGCGTTGACGTCTGGCGGCAAAACTTTCAAACCCATGCGGCGGCACTCAGACAGATAGGAACCCAGTTTGTCTTTCGCGTCGCCGACGCTGGTGAGCAGCGCCGCCATGTACTCCGGAGCGAAGTTGGCCTTGAGATAGGCGGTCCAGTAACTCAGCACGCCGTACCCGGCCGAGTGAGCTTTGTTGAACGCGTAGTCGGCGAAGGGAAGAAGCGTATCCCACAGGGTTTTCTGGGCGCCCTGGCCAAAACCTCGTTCCGCCATGCCGCTCTCGAATTCGGCCTGGAGCTTATCTAGTTCAGACTTCTTTTTCTTTCCCATCGCGCGACGTAGCACATCGGCCTGCCCGAGAGTGAACCCCGCAACCTTCTGGGCGACGGCCATGACCTGTTCCTGGTAAACAATGAGGCCAAAGGTGCCACCCAGAATCTCCTGCAGGGGCACTTCAAGTTCGGGGTGGATGGGCTCACTCACCTGAAGTTTGTTCTTTCGCAGAGCGTAATTGGTGTGCGAGTTCATAGCCATGGGGCCCGGACGATACAGGGCAATCACCGCAGAAATATCTTCAAAATTGGTTGGCTTGAGTTGGCGCAGGAGGGCGCGCATGGGGCCGCCGTCGAGCTGAAAGACGCCGAGGGTGTCACCGCGCCCCAGCAGTTCATACGTGTTCTGATCGGCGTCAAGATCAAGGGTTTCGGGCGTTACCGTTTCGCCACGGTTGCTCACGATGTTGGCCAGGGCGTCTTCAATCACCGTGAGGTTACGCAGCCCCAAGAAGTCCATCTTGAGGAGTCCGAGTGCCTCGCACGGCGGCTGATCAAACTGCGTAATGATGGCTCCGTCGTCCCGCATCATGATGGGCACAATGTCGATGAGGGGCTCGGCAGACATAATGACGCCCGCCGCGTGAACTCCCCACTGCCGCTTGAGGTTTTCGAGACCGGTTGCCGTGTCGAACACCGTGCGCGCCTCCGGATCCGTATCCAAGAGTGCGCGAAAATCGTTCGCTTCCTTGTAGCGCTCAGACGTGGGATCGACAATTTCAGAAAGTGTGATGTCCTTACCCATGATGGAACGGGGCATCGCCTTGGTCAGGCGCTCCCCCACCGAATAGGGCATGCCGAGCACGCGAGCCGAGTCCTTGAGCGCCTGCTTGGCTTTGATCGTGCCAAACGTAACAATCTGAGCCACGCGATCGTCACCATATTTATCGGAGACGTAGCGAATAACCTCGCCACGGCGACGATCATCAAAGTCGACGTCAACATCCGGCAACGAAACCCGGTCGGGGTTCAAGAACCTCTCGAAGATCAGGCCATAGCGCAGCGGGTCGAGTTCGGTGATTCCCATGGCGTAAGAGGCCAGGGACCCGGCGGCCGATCCACGCCCCGGACCGACGCGAATGCCCTGCTGACGCGCCCACGCGATGAAGTCGGAAACAACGAGGAAGTAGCCGGGAAACCCCATGTTGGTGATGACATCGACCTCGTAGGCGGCCTGTGCGCGATGTTGCTCGCTGATTCCATCGGGGAACCGGCGCGCTAATCCGACCTCGACCTCCTTGGCAAACCAGGACGCTTCGGTTTCACCCTCGGGCACGGGGAAACGCGGCATGAGATCGCGGTGCGCAAACTCCGATTCACACCGCTCGGCGATGAGCAGCGTGTTGTCGCACGCCTCAGGAAAATCCTTGAAGACGTGACGCATCTCGGCTGGCGACTTGAGATAGAACTCATTCGATTCAAATTTGAGGCGCTTGGGGTCATCGAGCGTTGATGCTGACTGCACACACAGAAGGGCCGCGTGGGCGTCGGCATCGTGAGCGTGCGTGTAGTGCAAGTCGTTGGTAGCGACCAAAGGCAGGCCGAGGTCGGCGGCCAAGCGGAGCAGATCGGCCGTCACGCGACGTTCGATATCGAGGCCGTGATCCATGATCTCAACAAAGAAATTTTCGGCCCCAAAGATATCGCGAAACTCGGCAGCCGCATCGCGCGCGGCGTCATACTGTCCGAGGCGGAGGCGCGTCTGAATCTCGCCTCCGGGGCATCCCGTGGTTGCGATCAAGCCGGTGGCGTATCGGCTGAGAAGCTCACGATCCATGCGTGGCTTGAAGTAAAAACCCTCGAGAGACGACAGTGACGATAGCTTGAAAAGGTTGTGCATGCCCTCGGTTGACGACGACAGGAGCGTCATGTGCGTGTAGGCGCCACCACCGGAAACATCGTCCTCACCGCCACTCCCCCACTGCACACGCGTCTTATCTGAGCGGTGTGTGCCCGGAGTGAGGTAGGCCTCCGTGCCGATGATCGGCGTTACGCCAGCCGACGT
>Ga0114979_10002854_pt1 | contig 11643 bp, 9 predicted proteins | sample S_140625_EF_Meta_FD_87315 | JGI IMG/M metagenome (GOLD analysis project Ga0114979, IMG submission 87315) | Freshwater microbial communities from Lake Simoncouche, Canada to study carbon cycling - S_140625_EF_MetaG | ecosystem: Environmental > Aquatic > Freshwater > Lake | place: Lake... | reverse complement strand
TTATGAAATCATGGACAACGAAGGGGGCGGGGACTGTTTTTTCGCCGTCATTCGCGATGCGTTTCGACAAATCGGCAAGGACACCACGGTAGAAAAATTACGCGCACTATTATCGAGAGAGATCACGGACAAAATGTATACCGAGTATCGAACATTATATACCAATTTTTTATCGGAACATCAAGATAAGGAAAAGGAAATTCGTGATATTAAAAAGACCATTGCCATTTTGAAAAAGCGCATGACAGACAAGGCGCAAAACAAGGTCGAACAAAAAATGATATTGGAAGAGGCAAATAAACTCGTAGAGCAACATAAGAAATTGGTTCTCGAAAAAGCCGACGCAAAAGAACTGTTGGACGAATTTGTGTATATGAAAGACATTGACTCTTTGGAAAAATTCCGCGAATTTGTCCTCACGTCCAGGTATTGGGCCGACGACGCATCGATTTCTATACTTGAAAAACTATTGAACGTGAAAATCATTATATTTTCAGAAGAAGCCTACGACAATGGTGATCTGGATTCGGTATTGAAATGTGGTCAAGTAAGCGAGCATGACATGGAGCGACAAGGCAATTACCAACCCGATTATTACATTATGACCTGTTACACGGGAAATCATTACAAGTTGATTCTTTATAAGGGCAAACATATTTTCAAATTTCGCGAGGTGCCCTATGATGTGAAAGCGCTTGTTATCAATAAATGTTTGGAGAGAAATTCCGGCCCCTATTATTTAATTCAGGATTTTATGAATTTAAAGACGCACCTCGGTCTAGATGCACACGAAGGCGAGTCGTTTTCATCGGAAGATGATGAATATCTAACCAGAGATCTCTATGATAAAGATATTGTATTCTCTTACCATGCGACATCCAACGGAAAAGCAAAAACGGGGAAAGGATCCGGTGAAAAAATTCCAGAAGCACGGATCATAGAATTCCACATTTTAAATAAAATAAAAGACTGGCGCAGGAAATTGGATGATTCTTGGATCGCACCGATTACCGTGGATGGTCACCGATGGAATAGCGTGGAACATTATTATTTAGGGTCTCAATATAAGAAGGGGTTCCCCGATTTTTATTTGAAATTTTCATCCGATAGCGGAAGTGATATTTCGAAAGATCTTGCTATAGCAAAGGCTGCTGTAGGAAAATCCGGAAAATGGAAAGATCGCACATTGCGTGAAAAACATATCAAGGTAGACCCCGATTTTTTTGAAATCGGAAAGGCATCGCGCAGTAAATTGGAACGCGAAACCGCATTACGTGCAAAATTCACGCAGAATTTGGATTTACAACAGGTGTTATCGGAGACAAAAATGGCAAAATTGGTTCATTTTGTTCGAGGAAGCGAACCGGAGGTGGATGAAACTCTTATGAAATTAAGATTGGAGTTGCGCAACTCCCACCGATAAGACCTTGGTTTCATGGATACATGACGATTATCCATGAAAAAGAAAGAGATATCAAGTGAACGCTTGAAGGACTTGTGGATTTATCCCATCAATCGTATACCAATATAAAATAATGGGTTCGGTATTTAAAAACTCTAATCTTGCGTTGTTATCCATAAACACTATTCGTAGTCCGCCTTTGTCCGATTGACTGCCTGCATATTCAGCACTCGAATAGGTATACATAACATATTTTACCAAACGATGTTGGATGGGAGCCCCCAATGTATCCAATGCGGGACTAGTTCCTGCCTGATCAGTGTATATATTTATATACAAATGGCCGGATGCGTCCATGACACGTTTCAACTCCGTATAAAAAGATGCAAATTGGTCAGAATAAGACGGTCGTATATACGGATCGATCGTGTCTGACATTTTTATAAAGTATATTCATATTTAAACTAAATCATACAAAATCGACTGCATAATCCGAGTTGTATTTAAAAAATTACATCACTAATTTACAAAGCATAGTCCATCCACACGTAGATATTGTATCGGAAACCACAGAAAAACTAGGTAAATACCCAATAAATAAAGTTTCCAATGGGATAAAACACAAATATCCATAACCATAACGCGGCGCATTTTATTTGATCCCATATTTTACCAAGAACCCACCATAATGGATAGGTATAGGTGTATATAATTGTAAACATCGCAACCGAAACCGCCATGGTTTTTTGACCAAACGGTGTGCTAAAAAACCAAAGCGCGGCAAAAACAATCATGTATATAGCAAAAAAGAATGCCACACATGCTGCCATTAAAATTAACCCTTTCGGGGCAAGTGCATTATTCACTGTATTATTTCGCCGATATTGTCCATGGGCTGTTGCGTGAGAACCACCACCTCTGGCCATTTATATTATGTGCAGACTTTATTGCGAGAACCATGACATTTATCCAAACAAAGACATGCGCATTGTTTTCGTAACCCAGGGTGGCACCCCCGTTGTCCATTTCTCAACTTGACGAATATCTTCTAAAAACACAGGGGTTTTATAGTGTGTCTCTACAAAATTACAGTAGTCGCGAATCACGCCTTGAATGTTCTCTCCCTTTTTTGAAGAAATCGCACCAAATCGCAACGATTCACCATTCTGGTCTATGCAAAATTGTAAAAACGCTTCCATGTTATAGAGACAAATCGACGTTAACACATAATATGAAAACGCATTTGTTGTTTCTTTGTATCTTGTCATTCGCAAATTGTGTGCCGTCTCTGTTTTGTCAATCAAATCTTCGTATTGTAACCCATAATGCCGCAACACCTTTACCATTTGAAATATTGAAAACACTTGTTCCAAATACACCATTTTTTCAACCTTTCGGATAAGGTTCTCTCCTCCTGCGTTTTTATTGGAGAAAAAAACAACGGTCACCAAAATATTGAGGAGCTCGGCCCAGGTTTCACAATAGGTTTCATATAATCTTACGTCACACTGTATCGGGAAAAGTTTTAAGATATGTTTATCTGTTGCCGGTGTATCCTGTTCTGAGAAATCCAACCCCATATTATGAAACGTTTCATGAATAAACACTTTAAACCATTCTTCTTCTCGGTATAAATTCAATTCCGTGACCTTTTTACAATGTGTTGTAAATGCGGTGTTCGCATGAGATTGGTCAATATTCGTTCCGCGCGTAGTGGGTAATGTTTTCAAAATGTCTGTGAAATAAATATAGATATTCATTTTTTGAGAGCAACGTTCGGGAGCATATTGCTGTGCCACGGTCAACCACATTTTTATCTTTTTTAAACAAGAAATGATTTCGGTTCTCGATTTGTTTTCATAAACGATCGCTATTTCATAGTGGCGGTTATGTATTTGAAACGACATGTTACAGCAATGCCGTTTCATTTGATGAATACGTGTTTTTATTTCCTCTGGAAAATATTCATAGTTATATCCAACGGGCAAATCATTTGTAAATGTTGCCGATGCAGAAAAGGCATCCGCGTCTGTTTCGATAGAATGTTTCGCTTGTTTTATAGAATGTAAAAGGGTGCCCAGAAACTGCCTCGATTTCTGTGAAAATTTTGGCGGTTTTTTATGATTTGGTAGTTTATGAAAATGGGCATCTACAAACTCTATCATGACATCTTTTGGCATGGTTGAACTATACTAGGATTATATATTTTTTTTCGCGGAAAATTGAATAATCAAACCCTCTCTTTTCTGAATAACAAGCAAGCATCAAACCATGGGAATCAAACATTTGAACCGATTTTTAAGAGACAACTGCACGAGCAAATCTTTGCGGAAAGTGCATTTGAAATCCCTCTCCGGAAAAAGGGTTGTGATTGATACGAGCATTTATTTGTATAAATTCCTTGGTGAAAACGCATTGTTTGAAAACATGTATTTGTTCATATCCATTCTAAAACACTATAACATTACGCCCATCTTTATATTTGACGGGAAACCTCCGCCCGAAAAACGAGATTTGTTATTAAAACGTCGAATTGCCAAAAAAGACGCAAGGGAAAAATATGCATTGTTACAATCCGAATTGAATGAGAGTGATAAATTAAATGAAGAAGAGAAAAAGGATTTGATATTAGAAATGGACATATTGAAGCGACAATTTATACGTGTTCGTGACGAAGATATTCAAACGGTAAAATCACTCATGGATTCCTATGGCGTTTCGCATTATGATGCCCCCGCAGAAGCTGATCAATTATGTGTCTTTTTCGTAAAAGAAGGGAAAGCTGATATTTGTTTTAGCGATGACATGGACATGTTCCTTTATGGTTGTAATTTCGTAGGCCGAAATTTGAGTCTATTGAATCATACCATTATTTTATACGACACACAAAAAATATTAAAAGACGTAAATATGTCGTATCCACATTTCTGCGAAATTATGATTTTATCTGGAACGGATTATGACATTCATTGCCAAACCTCATTGATGGAAACGATAAAATGGTTTCGAGAGTATAAAAAATATGAAGAAACCTGCAGGAAAAAGGGTGACAAGTCATTCGGGTTTTATGTTTGGCTATTTAAATACACAAAATACATCAAGGATTTTCATAAACTACTGAAGACTTACCAAATGTTTCAACTGAATTCCTTTTCCGAATTAGCGTCATGGCGTGATGTAGAACTTTCCGATGGCACGTATAACGAAGAGAATTTGAAATCCATTATGGAAAAGGAGGGGTTTGTGTTTGCATAATGGGGTGGTTTCCGTTTTTTATCGACATTGTGGCGTAATTCAAGTAAACATGGTTTACTTGATGACACATGTTTTCAAGATCGATTCGCCGATGACCATATTTCCATTCTGTTTTATTACGAATATGAAAGAAATGATGCGGTATATCTTCGGGGTGAATTCGTTCCTCACAATCATATCGTGGGATATCTTCCATGTGGTCAATGTGAATATATCGATTCAATAATGTGGATATTGCCACGTCGTCGGGCAAATAAATAAGATCTTCTGTAAATATATTCGGCTGGTACATCAAGTCCAACAATGACGTTACAATATCTCGCGAAACTATAAAACCAGCACCCGAAATAAAAGGAACGCCTTCGCGAAACAGTGTTTGTCTTGCCGCCACATAGTTGGATTTCGGCCGCGTCATTAAAAAATCCAAAAGGCGAGGGATATGATAAAAGGAAGACAGGTTTGTGCGTAAGATATAGTCATAGGAAAACAAGTCGTTACACAGTTGCATTCCCGCAAACGTTTTATATAATATACCGGGTTCATACCACTCTTTGTGCTTATGCACGATCTCGTTTTCACTGATGATAGCGTCGTATTCTATATCGGGGTCAGAATATAAAAAAAATGCTTTTACATTAAAAAACAATGACATGTATCGCTCCCACTGTGCTTTAAATTTATCATAATCCTCTGTGTGCGATGCGATGATTAATAGAATTATATCATAGTGTTTCTTTTCGTGTTTGGTTTTATGATGAACATTTACAACAGGGTGCATGATATAGATATCTTTATATGAAGATATCTATATGATTTTTTAGCTTAAAACAATACGAAATTGCTCAAAAACTCTTCATATCGCGGAGGCAAATTTCTATTCTCTTTGACAGACAATTTCGTGATTTTATTACGGGGGCGAATCAAAATGTCTTCGAAATTCTCAATGCGTTCTTTCAACTTCTCTTCGTCGGTATACTCTTCTTTGTTGAACTCTTGGTGCGCAAAATTCTCCAATTTATTCTTAATAAACTTTGCATCGCCAAAATAAGACAAATGCCACCCACCCTTTTCTATAATAAAATAGGGTTTATTCATGCGAATATGTTGTGGTTTGCATTCGCAAATAACATATCCTTCATATGTGGCAATTTTCGGGTGCAACCATATTTCGCTCATAATTGCGTTCAAATTATAATAGAAAAACTGTTGACGAAGGCTTGCTACCTTAAATTTGAAACTCTCCTTTTGTTTGAGTTCTACCAATTCTACTGGATTCGGAATTTCGTCCACATCTGTAATTAAAATCAAATCGTCTTTGCGCAACGCCAATTGTGATATTCCACGGTCAATCGCATTTCGTTGAAGATTTTCATTTTTCCACTGTTCGTTCTCGGTTACATCTGGCACAATCAAATCATCCACCACAACATGAATAATTTTATGATGAAATTCCTTATAGCGATCCTTGTTCTCATTGTAATAAAGAGGTTTGTCTTTCCCCGCATGTGTCTTCGTTGCTTCCGCTATAACAAAATAATCGACGACATCATTCAACACTGTCATGCGGTAATATAACATCTCGAGTTCGTTATAAAATGTGAATCCATCGATCAAATAACGCGGTCTTACGGTGGGAATAAATTCATCCACCGAAGGCGGTGGTTGCTGTTGCTGTTGCTGTTGTTCTTGTAGTAAGACCGGTTCTGATTTTTTAATTACTTCTTCTACAAAAGGCACAGGATCTTTCTCTTCTTCCTCTGGTATCGGAGGAAGCGTTGAATCAATGGGTGTAAACTCGTTTGTAAATTCAGGTTCTTCTTCTGACGAAAGAATCGGACCCGCCTCCTCCATAAAATTGGGTTGATTATAGTAATAGCGGATTTGTAAAATAAAGTTTTGAATATCATCCATTCGATATTCCAAGGAGTTGTCCCCAATCGAATCGTCCTTCTTATTACGAATGTGAAATAGGTCTTCATTGTCATATATGCGAGGATCAACCAATCCTCGGCACTGATATTTATGTCGATGCAAACTACGAAACTCGGGAGGATAATAGAGCCCCTTTTCGTCATAATCCGCGGGAGATAAGAAATTATAGAACACCATGCTAATGCCGAGATCATCTGCCACACCCAAAGTAGCGTTTATTCGGGGGTCATTTTTCTTTATTTCGTCGCAATAGTTCACAACCACGTCTCTCGATACAATAAATCCTGCTCCATGCAAGAATATGAATTTTTCGTCCAATTGTTTTCCAAAATAGGTGTTTACAAAATTTATTTCTTCTTGCTTTTGAGGAACATTGGGTAACATGTATAATTGACTACCAATATATCCGGTGCGAGACTGTGTATTTAAATAGTTCAACAACCGCGGAATATGATAAAACGAGGATAGATTCGTTCTTACCATGTACTCGTAGGTAAAAGATTCGTTACACAAATTCATTGCATGAAGTGTTTTTAATAAAATTCCCGGGACATTGCATTCGGGGTGTTTATGCACAATCGAATCTTCCGTGATCAATAAATCACAAGGGATAGTTTCATCTGAAAATAGAAAAAAGGACTTTACGTCAGGAAACGCGTTCATATAGGATCGCCAGCAGTTGATAAAAAAATCATAGGTTTCACCCCTGGATGCAATAATCAAAATAATGAGTTTGTAATCCTTTTTCTTTGTAAACTCTTGGTGCGCCTGTTCGGATGCAAATTTTACGTCCATCGTAGGATCGACCTTATAAATATATACTTGTCTTATATATTTATATCAAATTCGGCAAATATATTTTTACATAATCGATGCCAAATAACTTCCTTGGAAATCTTCAATGCCAGTATGTGTTAAATTAATTGTAACATCTACATAAATCTCGCCGCCCATCTTCGACCAACGATGGCAAAACAACCAATCTTCAGAATAATAATGATCATCTTCTACGCCACAGTCAAAGAGCGCATATGCGAAATCATTCTCTTTTCCTACTAAAAATCCAACGTCATCTGTGTATTTCGTAGAAGGAAACGCTTTAAACATCTTTTCAAGCATGCCGCGCTGAATCATCATAAATCCTGTTGCTAAATGCTTCACTTTTGCCAAATTTTTGTCAATTTCCAAGAGCGAATTCAAATAATTTAAATTATAATTCAATAGATTATGTTGAACGTATTGTTCATCGGCAATGTGATTTGTAACCGACGATTTATCTCTGCGGTCCAACCACGTTTTTATCATATTCGCGTCTTGTTTAGTTTCAGTTTTCGCTAAAAGTTTGTTCCAAAAATATCTTTTCAATGGATAAACGCCGCCCGAGAGAGGTTTGTTCGCCAAAAGCAATTTTATTACATCAACCGGCGACCAACTAATGTCATTGTCGATGAAAATAATATGTGTCATTTTCGGATCGCTCATTGCCTTTGCTACTAAATTGTTTCTAGCACGAGACACTAAACTGTCGTTTCTGCAAAATTGTATTTGTAACGGAATGCCCAAATTTCGAAATGCTTCTTGTGTATTCATCATGCATTGCACATAAGTACAATAACATAAACTAGCAAAACAGGGCGTTAACAAATAGACAACTGGCTTGTATTTGAGAACATAATCGGCTATACGTTTCTCAATACTTTCTTCAATTTCTGAAACGCGCGGGGGATTTTCTTTTCTTTCCACATTGAGGGGTGAATTTGGCAAAGAAGATGGATTGTTCAACGTGGGCGTCGGCTCGCTCATTTCGAACACAATATTATCGTCGTTCGACATTGCGTATATATTAGTAGAACCAACACCTTTTTATATAGATTTTTATATAAGTAGTTATGTAATGACATGCCAGATGGTGTCTGTGTCAATTTTGACTTCGCAATACCTTTGTACATAATGATAAATTCGTTTTATATCGGGTCTAGATATTTCAGGATATTTTCTAGACAACATGGAAATAACATCGCTTGCAATTCCATTTCTAAAGTTCACTTCGCCTGAATTTACTGGCATCTATATGCTATAGATTCATAATTGAAACCCTTGAAGAATTAAAATGGGACATTTTAATTCCGCAAGGGTCAGATTCCAGTAACGATTTGAAATGACGCTCCAACGGAGCGTCCCATTTTAAATCTTCGCTGGTATAAATTACAAACTGAAGTAGGTAACAGGAAATCCGAAATAAACGGACATTTTGCGTATGAATTGATTCTTGAATAAAGAGCAAAAATCAATTTTTATTTTTTATTTACACCAAAGATCGTTGTATGCATCACGTATATAAATGTTTGTATATATGTGATGTTTCTGTGGGTTTATTTCAAATTCTTTTTTGTTTATGTTTATGTTTAAGCGGTGGCAACAACAACCTCAGCCTTGACAAAGTGGGGCTTCATGAACTTTTGGAGGTTGAAGTAGGTCAACTTGTCCTCCTTGCTGAGCTTAAGAAGCTTGGTGAGCTTGTTGTCGGGGTGGATAATGCGACCGTTCTCCTTGTCCTGGAGGTTGTTGGCGTGAATATACACGTTCAACTCCTTGCTAACATCCGTGCGCGCCATCTCCGTTCCAATCTCCTTGCCGAGGAACTCGGCAAGCTCGTCGCTAATGCGAGTGGGCTTCACGAAGCCAGAAGGCTTGCGGTTGCCACTGTTCTTGCGCTTCTTCGACGAAGCCTTTTGGGCGTTCTTAAGTTCACGGCCAACTTGCTTGTCCAAGTTCTTGAACTCGTTCTTGAGCGTGGAGACCACAGCATAAAGTTGCTGGATTCTCGCACCAAACTCGTTCAACTTGGTAACAAGAGCGGGGGTCTCGACGACGGAGGCCGTGACGGCGGGCGTGGTGGCAACGCTCGTCTCAGCGACGGGGGCGACGGCCACATCGGCCTTGGGCTTCTTCGCACGAGGGGCCTTCGTGGCGGTGGCGGTAGCAGATGCAGAAACAGGGGCAGGGGCAGAAACGGGGGTGGTGGTCTTATCAGCGGTGGACTTTGCAACTCTAACCATGGTAGCTAGTATATCCTATTAGGATGATTTGCTTTTAAGTGATTTCTCGGATAAATATATATTTGTAAAAGTTCGGGTCGTCGCCAGACCATTTATAGTGACAAATAGTTTGGGATTCATTTTTTATTTTTACGCATAAATAAAATACACAAAAAAACGAAAAAAAAACAGAACACAACTATACAATCGATTCATATAACCAAGGCATGGCTGTTCTTGCTGGAATAGAGACCATGGTTAATCCGGACAATGCATGAAATGTTCCCAATTTACGATGATCTTCATCAATGCCACTATATACCATATTTTCGAAAACAATTAAGCAAGCCATTTGCAATTGACGATAATTTAATTCAGAAGGGTATATGGGTCGATTGAAAATGGATTCGAATGGACCATGAAACGGGCAAATTCTATTACGCACCGTTCTTGGCATTTGTCCACGATAATTCCAAATTTCGTATAAAACTCGATAGAGTCTACCATATTCATTGTGTGTTAAATTCGTAAACCACGTGCTTTGTGTATAATTTCCTAACTGATCTATTTCTGCAAACAACTCGCGAACACGTTGATCTATGGGTCGATTGCGCATTTCGCGAATTCGATTTAACCTTACCACGGATTCGTTGTCCTGAATGGATGTCACGTTTATAGGCGGTTGATATTGATCATAATCTAGTTCGTTGGTCCGAACTGTGTTATTATTCACAGGGTTTTGTCGCGCAACTCTTTGTGGTTCTGCATAATTTTGAGTAGAACCATTTCGAATTGTCACTTTCGTTGCATTTTCGTTACGAAAATCTTCGAACAACATGATTGATGTATTGTAAATGCGTATTATATCCGTAACAATATGGGGCGGAATTTTTTCGCGATTATAGGGATTTGTTATTCCGTAACCGCTTGATTTTACCAAATGCATTAAGGATGAAATATGAAATCCATAGATAAACTCCTTATCGTCTTTGTAGCTATAAAAATGAGAAAATGGTATTTCAGGTAACGGGTCCATGGTTACAAAATCGGTGTCATTCACACATAAACTCCTATTTTTTAACGCAGGTCCTCGTGACTGGATACATAACCGCACAAGTCTTCCTCTAAATATGCGCTGAATTGTTATCGACGAGTTTGTTTTTTTATAATGTGTTTCTATTCGCTCTATCAATACCGGCTTTGTTCCTGTAATGTGCAATTTATACGATTTTGCAGCATCCTTTAATTCGGCCAATTTAAATGCCATAAGATTTATTTTCTTATTGACATAATTGTCATAAGATATGACAAGCCCTGAATCTACCGGGCTTTTTTTATGAAATGTGCGCTTGGGTTTTGGTTTTAAGATCGTTGTTATGAAATTATTTTGAGAACAATCTGTCATTGTGATTGAATTACTCATTTTCACGTTTTCGAGGGAACAATCAATATTGAAATGTGTAAAATTTGCACTGGTTTCCATCCGCTTGATATATAGAAACATAATTTTTATTTATGTGTTTTTTCAAATATGATAATTTTCTCACTCGGCAATTTATGTGTTGTTACGTGGACATTTTTGTTATACATGGGTTGAGTCGATTTCAATTTGAAATATTTTTTGGTAATGGAATTCATATCGTTCACCAAATCATACTTTTCGTTCGTGTTTTCCGATCCATATCCCGATAAAATATAACATAATTTTCCACCCGCCTCGAGAACATGGTGACACAATTGTATCGTTTTTTCCCAATAGTTTTCTAGCCATTCCTCGTATGTTTTATAGAGTTCCGTGCTTTGGTTCGCACTGTCATAAAGTTCTAATTTATAGTAGGGAGGACTGAAAAAAACAACATCAAAATGCCCTTTATATTTATTTAAAAACGCAGGGGTTCTCGCCAATTGTTCAGATGGTTTGCAATATATGGTGGTTGTTTTCTTTGGTGCGAGAACATGTGACAAAAGTTTGGTTTTTCTACATACACTGGGTATAACATCTGTTCCTACATATTC
>Ga0114979_10002852_pt1 | contig 11648 bp, 14 predicted proteins | sample S_140625_EF_Meta_FD_87315 | JGI IMG/M metagenome (GOLD analysis project Ga0114979, IMG submission 87315) | Freshwater microbial communities from Lake Simoncouche, Canada to study carbon cycling - S_140625_EF_MetaG | ecosystem: Environmental > Aquatic > Freshwater > Lake | place: Lake... | reverse complement strand
CGTGCGGGTTCAAGTCCCGCCTCCCGCACCAGCAAGTTAATATTTAAGTATGGCTAAACCATCTCGCGCAAAGATCAAGATGACGCAAGCCAAAATTGCGCGCGAAGCAGCGCAACGACGTGAAGCTAAGAGAGATTCAAAATACGCGGTATCTCGCGATGAAGTTGATTTAGATGCCTACGCCGCAGTTGATGGCGCTTGGTTGGAAATTGGGCTCAGCGCTCCTGCACGCAGGGCGCTAATTGATGAAGGACTTTACAAAGTCAGTGATTTAAGAAAATACTCAATTGATGCCATTAAAGATCTGCATGGCATGGGTCCAAATGCGATTCGGATCTTGATCACCGCAATGAAGAAGAGTGATATCTCATTTAGAAAGTAATTGAGCGGTAGCGATTAGTTAGTAATTGCCCAGATAACAAGTGTTGAACCCGCAACTGCAAGGAGAGCCATAACTTCGCGGCGTGCCAGCAGGCTATGTGCTCCCTTTACGAAAGTAATAAGTAGCATCAAAATTCCAGGAGAGAAGATTGCCAGGGAATTTTTAAAGACGCCATCTTTGCCGGTTTGGTAGCGGAGATTGATTAAGCCAATTGCCAGCAGTAAATAACTGGCCATACGGTAATTGTTTAGCGCGTACTTACTTATCTTTGCTTGTGTCATATCCCTATCCTACAAATATTAAAGGGGCGCCGGTTTCCCGACGCCCCTTCAACTTTAACTATTTATAAGACGATTAGTGATCGTCCTTCATTCCTTCTGCGTGTGACTTCATGCGTGCGATCTTCAAAATCGTTAGACCGAATACGCACTTTGCCAATACGTCAGCGACTGTGTAACCAACCTGTACGCCAACGAATTGCTCAGCTGAAGCCATACCTTCGCCCATACCAAGGATGTATGAGATTGGGTAGACGCCCCATGTCGCGATCAAAAGGAGACGCAAGCGACCTACGGTTGCTGCAACGCCTTCTGGCTGGCGATCAAGTGACTTACCAAGCTCTACGAACAAGATGTAGAGGATGTATAGGAATGGAAGTGTTGAAAGAACACCGTATAGAACCTGTGTGTTCTGATCGTTTGAGATTTCACCTGGATAACCAAGTGCGATCATTGCAGCTGATGCTGGAACCAAACGAGTGATGAGTGAGCGAGAAACTTCCTTTGCAAGTGCAAGCACTGCAATTACTTCAACAAGAAGTAGAGGAACAGTTAGTAGCCAGTCAACATAACGGTATGCCTCGTTAAATGCACCCTGGTCTCCAGAAACTGCAACCTTCATTCCTTCAGATGCTTCTGAGAATGAGTTAAAGATTCTCCAGTAGTGATAACCAGCAATGAATGTAACCATTGATGACATTACGAGAGCGTTGCGATACTTAGCAAGTACGCGACCTTGTGAAACAAGGGTGTAAACAGTGCATGCCAACATAGAAACTAGTCCAAACGAGAATACGTTATAGATAAGGTTCCATTGGGAGCTTGTGAGTTGAATCATGTAAATAAGCCTCCGTGGGGTGCTTAATACTTTAAGGACCAGGCGGCCCCTAAAGCCAGATGAAGGCGATGAGATCCTCGAGGAACCTCATTGACCTCTTCCAGTGAGCAATAGTGTGAACCTTTTGCGAACTATTTGCACTAGAGCAAGGGGGTATTTCTCAAGAATTTTCAGAAATATTCGGACATTTTACGCTCATACTGGGGCTATCACCTCGCCCTAAATAGCCCAATCCTTCGCCGCTAGGCTTATGTAAATGCGCACTCAATTAGCCCAACTTCGCGGCCATCGCGGCTTTAGCGCGTTGGCTATTTCGCGCTTTATCTCAAATGTCGGAAATGGTATCTCGCCCGTAGCTTTAGCCTTTGGAGTTTTAGCGCTTCCAGGTGCCACCGCGAAAGATTTGAGTATCGTAATGGCCGCTCGCATGTTTCCAATGATTTCGCTGATGTTATTCGGCGGAGTAATCGGAGATCGTTTTAAGAGAAATCGAATTGTCGGCGGCGCAGATGTGATTGGTAGTGGTTTTGCTGCAGTTAGCGCGCTCTCGTTAATCGTTGGTCACTCAAGTGTTTTCTTACTTGCCTTAATGGGCGCGCTCTTTGGAATCTTAAATGCCCTTTGGTGGCCGGCGATGTCTGGTGTATTGCCTGAAATTTTGCCAAAGACAAAGTTACAACACGGCAATGCCGTTATAAGTATGACTACCAATATTGGGTATGTAATAGGCGCGCTTATTGGGGGAACGCTAGTTACCGCCTTCGGCTCGGGTTGGGCGCTCTTGGTTGATTCGATCAGTTTTTTTATAGCAGGCTTAATTGTTTGGAATTTGGATCTACCAACGATCGTCCGTGAAAATAAGAACACCGTTTTCCGAGATTTAAAGTTAGGTTGGTCTGAATTTATCTCCCGCTCCTGGGTTGTGACCATGGTGATCGCATTCGCAATTATCAACTTGGCTTTTGAATCCATGCTGCAGGTACTTGGCCCGCTTAACTTCGCCGATATCGCCAGCGGCCCAAAGTTCTGGTCTTATAACTTGGCAGCGCTAACTTTAGGAATGTTAGCTGGCAGCCTAATATCGCTAAAAGTACACTTTCCCCGCCCGCTATTTTTTGCGATGTTAGTTATCGCCGCTTCATCAATTTGGGATTTCTCGCTCGCAACTAAATCTCCACTTTGGATTTCACTAATCTGTGCATTTTTCTCGGGCGTGGCAGTTGATATTTTTATGGTGATTTGGAATACCTCACTTCAATCTCATATACCGGAGGAGTCTTACTCTCGCGTTGTTGCTTATGACGCCTTTGGTTCATTTGGTCTATCACCCCTTGGGATCGCCATCGCTGGTCCATTAGCGCAAGCCTTTGGTGTGAGCACGATTATCTACACGACAGGTGCGATGACTTTATTGGCGGCACTTTTATCCCTAACTGTTAAATCAGTGCGTGACCTAAAACCAGTTATTAACCCGTAGAGTTGCAGTATGAATAAAGAAGAGAGCGAGCGCGAAAAGTTAACGACTGTAGTACCGCCAAAGCTACGCGGCTGGTTTCACCTAGGTGCCACACCCGTTGTCATTATCGCCTCGCTAGTTCTATTTATCTTAAGTAAGAGTTCCCTTAAATTTGCAGTCGCTCTCTATTCAATTAGCGCAATCATGCTCTTTAGCGTCTCTGCTATTTATCATCGCGTGCCTTGGACTCCCGAAAAGAAGAAGATCTGGCGGCGCTGGGATCATGCCAATATAAATTTATTGATCGCCGGTTCCTATACCCCTTTTGCAGTTGCCTTATTGCGTGGCAACGATCGCACTATTTTATTAACAGTGGTCTGGATTGGTGCTTTGGCCGGTGTTGCACTTCGCATCTTCTGGATCAATGCTCCCCGCTGGTTATACGTTGCCAATTATTTACTGCTTGGCTGGGTTGCGATCGTATATACGCCGCAGCTCTACGATGAAGGCGGTTTCTGGGTATTAATCCCGATCATTATCGGTGGCCTCTTATATTCAGTTGGAGCCATTTTTTACGCGTTAAAGAAGCCCGGACGCAACGCCAAGTACTTCGGCTTTCATGAGTTATTCCATATCTTCGTGCTCGCCGCGTGGATTTCCCAATATCTCGCCGTCTCCTTCGCGATCTACCGCCAATAAATCACCCACTTTTAGAGTTAGCCCCTTTGCCCTAATCTATGCACATGGCTGAGAAGAAGAGTTTCCTAAATTGGGTCGGTTTTAAAGAGAGCGAAAGCGCTGCTCCCTCTTCAGTTGAGCGCATCCGCGAACTGGAATCTCAATTAAATGACCTGCGCTCTCGCCGGGATATCACCACTTTAAGTAAGGAAGAGTTTGAAATTTTGGCGACTGAAACCGCCATGTCAATGATTAAATCCGCGCAAAGCCGCGAAGCTAAGGCTCTCTCCATTTCAGAGCGAATTACCTTAGAAGCCTCGCGACAGGTAAAAGATGCCCTCGAGGGTGCGGAGACAAAGGCGCGTTCTATTCTCTCTGGCGCTGAAGCGCGCGGACGTAAATATATTAACGTTGCAGAATCTGAAGCCGCTGAAAGAGTTGCGCAAGCAGAACGAGAAGCACAATCACTCTTTGATGAAAAACGTCGTGAAGTAACCGCGCTCTCACTGGCAGCGCGCCGCGAAGGCGAGCGGATCATCACCGAAGCAACTGGTGAAGTAGCCGAATATCGCAACTGGCTAAGTGGCGTCATCTCTGAAGCAGAGCGCCTTTATCGTATTCAAACCCAATCTTTAGATGCGGCAGAAAACGCAATCACGCAGAGCCGATCTCGGTTAGATAGCGCATATTCTCGCTTAGCCGAGCTACATAAAAACGTTACTGAGAATTTAAATGAAGATAATACAGTTATTGATACTGGGCCAAAAAAGGTGGCTAGCCAGCGCACCAAACCAGCTCTTGCAGCTCCGGTGAAAAAAAGAGCTGCAAAGAAAACAGCTGCAAAGAAAAAACCCGCTAAGCGTCGGTAATTAAAGTGGCTACCAAGCGCGGTATCCAGTACATCCCTGCCATAGATGGGCTACGCGCAATCGCAGTTATCGCAGTGATGCTTTACCACTTAGGCATCTCTTGGATTCCTGGTGGATTTCTTGGTGTTGACCTCTTCTTTGTGATCTCAGGATATGTAATTACAAGGCTGCTCTTAGATTCAATTCAAGAACGCGGTGGATTAGATCTCCGAGATTTCTATATGGCGCGTATCCGGCGCCTGCTGCCACCGCTAGTTTTTATGATCGTTGTAACTTCGATAGTTGTTGGCCTTTGGGCACCGGATACAAGTAAGAAATTCTTATCAGATGCACCATTCTCACTCTTTGGTGGAATGAATTGGTGGCTAGTTTTCAACCACCAGGATTACTTCGAAACCAGCGGGCGTCCACCACTTTTACAACACACTTGGTCACTCGCAGTAGAAGCCCAGTTCTATCTCCTCTGGCCGCTAATTTTGCTCTTGGTTTTAAAGAATCTCGGTAAGCGAGTTATTCCTGCCGCTGCGCTAACTATTGCCGCGATATCTGGAATTACCTTGATGTTGGTCTCCTTTCAAATAGATGCCGCAAGTTCTTCCAAAGTAAGCCATGTCTACTTCGGAACAGATACCCATAGCATCGGGCTCTTCTTAGGTGCCGCACTCGCCGTTAGTTGGATCCCACAAAACTTTAATTTGCAGGTAACTCGTCGCGCGCAAGATTTCATCGATGGCATTGGTGTATTCGGATTTATCGGGATCTTGGCAACATTTGCGCTAATCGATGAGAGTAAACCAACGCTCTATAGAATTGCCTTTCCGCTTGCGGGAATCTTTGGCACTGCCATCTTGATATCTATAGTTCACCCAGCCTCCAGATTCGCACCGCTACTGCGCAATAAAGTATTGCTCTGGATCGGCGAACGTTCATACGCGATTTACCTTTGGCACTGGGTTATTTTTCAGATTTCACGCCCGCAGGTAGATCTTGATGGTGAAAATTGGGCGCTCTTCTTGCTGCGAATTTTGTTGGTGCTGGCGATGGCCGATATATCTCTGCGTTTAGTAGAACTTCCTATTCGCAGCGGCGCCGTTGCTTATTGGTTCGGCGGAATGAAATATAGAACTAAGGCAGTTCGCCGGAAACAGAAAGTTGCTGTTGCACTTATTACATCTATTCTCTTACTTACTTCAGCAACGGTGAGTGTGAGTGCGATCGTTGCGACCGATAAGAAGAATGAAGAACTTATACAATTGCTAAAGGATGCCGATAAGCCGGTCGTCATCCCAATCAAGGACGCAACTAGCCCAGGTCTCTGGGTCACTGGTGATTCGGTAATTCTCGGAATTCGCCACGAGCTAGAAAAAAACCATCCCATCGCTTTAATCAACGCTCGAGTTGGGCGGCAAGCACCTGAACTATTGGAGGTAATGCTCCGCGATGGACCGCTGGTGCTTAAGTCACCTGTTGTATTCAATATCGGTAATAACAATGCACTCACCAGAGCGCAAGTAATTGCGGTATTTGAAGCGGTAAAGGCGGCACCTCAAAGAATTGTTGTAAATACTGCTGTTCCACGCCCTTGGCGTGAGGCAAATAATGCTCTGGTAAATGAAATCGGTGCCACGTATCCAAATACGGTAATTGTCAGATGGGATCAGATTTCAGAAGGACATCCCGAATACTTTGCACCTGATGGAGTTCACTTGGTGCCAGCCGGTGCGCGGGCATATGTTGCAGCGATTGCGAGCTACCTATAAAAAAGCCCCAACCTAATGGTTGGGGCTTTTTTAATTTAGAACTATTTAATTTTGTAATAAATTATGCAAACTGTCCGGCGAAACCAAATGCCTTTGCAGTTGCTATCTGTCCATCTGAGTAAACAGATGAGACACGGAATGAAGTTGAGCCATCTGCTGAGCCCTTGGTAAATTCAACAGATAGTTGAGTTGCTGGCAGCATGCCTGACTCTGTCCATTCGCCCATTCCGGAGCGAACTTCAAACTTGTATCCAGTAAGTCCTGCTGTTGCAGCAGGTGCCTTCCAAGTAATTACCATTACTGATTTCTCAGCATCTTTCCAATTTCCAATGAAGCGACCTGGAGCTTCAACCGCAGCAACTGGTTCAGTTGTTGCTGGCTCAGTTGCTTCAGGTGTTGCCTCTTCTGTCATTTCAGGCGCTGCAGATTCTGTTGCAACAGGCGCTGCAGTATCAGAATCAGATGCTGGACGAGAAATAACTACAATGGCAAGAAGTGCGATACCGATAATTGCGGCGATTAATACACGTGGTGATGTGCCTTGCTTTGGTGCTGCACTTGGCTTTGCAGGTACTGACTTTGCAGGTGCTGGTGTAGTTGAGACATTTACGCGAGATGCGCTCTTAGCGCCGCCCAGTGGTACTTGTGGAATAACAATTTTCTTCGCAGCAGTTTTCTTTCTCGCTGGAGCCTTCTTGGCTACCTTTTTGGCCGCGGTCTTCTTCTTCGCCGGCGCTTTCTTAGCAGCAGCTTTCTTTCTCGCTGGCGCTTTCTTGACTACTCTTTTGGCAGCAGCTTTCTTTCTTGCTGGAGCCTTCTTAGCAACCTTCTTGGTAATTTTCTTGGCAGCAGTCTTCTTCTTCGCTGGCGCTTTCTTAACTACTCTTTTCTTGGCAACCTTCTTAGTTGCAGCTTTCTTCTTAACGGCCACGGTTAAACTCCTTCATTATTGAGCGATCTCGTATAAGCAAAGTTTAGCCTAGGGTATTAAGCAAAGTGATGACATGAGGTGCGATAGCGCGGAGTGATTTCCCGCGATGGCTAATTGCATCTTTCGCATCCGCGCTCATTTGCGCACTGGATATCTCATATCCTTCTGGCCGAAAGATCGGGTCATAGCCGAAACCTTGGTCACCGATGGGGCTATGCAAAATCCATCCATCGAAGTGGGCTTCCTCCACGTGGATTCGGCCATCTGGCAAGGCCAGCGCAGCTACACATGTGAAGTGCGCGCTCCGCTTCTCATCAGGAACTCCAATGAGTGATTCCAAAACCTTTGCAGTATTTGCTCTGTCATCTCCGTGAATCCCGGCCCAGCGCGCAGAAAAAATTCCTGGATCTCCATTTAGAAAATCAACACATAACCCACTGTCATCGGCGATCGCAGGAATGCCAGATGCTAAAGACATTTCGCGCGCCTTTAGGAGCGCATTCTCTTCAAAGGTTGAGCCAGTCTCGTCCACATCATGTAAATCAGGGAATTGCTCAAGGCCTACCAAATCAATTTCACCCGCTGCAATATCTTCAAGGATGCGACGAAACTCTTCGATCTTGCCCTTATTGCGAGTGGCAAGAAGTAATTTGTGCCGACTCACTTAGCAAGCGCCGCTTTCTGAATCTCACCAAGATCTACGCATCCGGCAACGGCCAAATCGAGGAGTGAGTTAAGTAATGAGCGATCAAATGGCACACCTTCGGCGGTTCCTTGCACTTCAATAAATCTTCCATCACCACTACAGGCAACATTCATATCTGTATCTGCGCGCACATCTTCTTCATAGCAAAGATCAAGCATCGGAACGCCGTCAATGATTCCAACTGAAACAGCAGCAACTGAATCGCTCAGCGGTTTGGAATTTGCCTTGATATGTCCTTGCTCCTTTGCCCAAGTGATTGCATCGGCTAAAGCGACATATGCCCCAGTGATTGCCGCTGTGCGAGTTCCACCGTCGGCTTGTAAAACATCACAGTCGATCACAATGGTGTTTTCGCCGAGCTCTTTCATATCAACAATTGCACGAAGTGATCTGCCGACCAAGCGAGAGATCTCTTGTGTGCGACCGCCTAACTTTCCCTTAACGCTCTCGCGATCTGAACGAGTATGGGTGGCTCGGGGCAACATCGCATATTCAGATGTAACCCAACCATTACCGGAATCCTTTAGCCAGCGAGGTACACCTGGAGTAAAGGAGGCGACGCAGAGAACGCGAGTCTTACCAAATTCAACTAGCACCGATCCTTCGGCGTGATCTAACCACTTGCGAGTGATTTTGATTTCGCGAAGTTGGTTTTCATTTCTTCCGTCGATGCGTGCCATTTACTTCCATTCTTCTTTATTTGGGTTTTTAATTGAGATTGGATATGTGTTGTACGGAACCCACTTCGGGTCCCAAGAATCGTCGTGCCAGGATTTCAAAGGCCGCTGAATCACCGGTTGCTAAAAAAGTATGTGTTGCAGGGCTCTTGGCGGGGGTCCGTAGCAGCGAGTTCTCAACCAGGGTGCGATAAAGATCTTTGGCGGTCTCTTCCGCACTTGACACTAGCGAGACGTTATTGCCCATTACATAGGAAATGACACCTGTTAAGAGCGGATAGTGAGTGCATCCCAATACCAAAGTATCCACATCAGATTCCATCATTGGCGCTAAATATTCGCGCGCAATCTTGGTGATCGCCTCCCCTGATGTTTCTCCGCGTTCTACAAATTCCACAAAGAGCGGACAGGCAATTGAAGTAACTTGTAATTGTGGAGCAGCCGCGAATGCATCTAAATAAGCCTTCGAATCGATGGTTGCTCTCGTACCGATTACACCAATGCGTCCAGTGCGTGTAGCGGCGACTGCGCGGCGAACTGCAGGTTGAATAACTTCGACTACAGGAATGGAATAGCGTTCGCGCGCATCACGTAACATCGCAGCGCTGGCGGTATTGCAAGCGATTACCAAAGCCTTAACGCCTTGGTCTACTAGATAATCTAAAGTATCTAGCGAAAAAGTTCTGACTTCAGCGAGTGATCGCGGACCATAGGGACCACGCGCAGTATCTCCGATATAAAGAGTTGACTCGTTGGGAAGTTGATCAAGGATTGCACGAGCAACGGTTAAGCCGCCAACTCCTGAATCAAATATTCCAATCGGTGCATCACTCACATAGGCAAGAGTACCTTGAGATTTAAGCCCAGAGCGTGCCGTCTAACCCCTCTGTCGCAGCGGCAATTTCACTTCCGTAGATCCCGGTTGATAGATATTTCCAGCCTGCATCGCAGACTATAAATGCGATATCAGCATCTTTCTTATCGCGTATCGCTTCGGCGCCCATTGCAATTGCGGCATGCAAAATTGCTCCCGTTGAGATTCCAGCGAAGATACCTTCTACTTCAAGTAATTGACGAACCCGTTTAACAGAATCTTCAGCTCCGACTGAGAAGCGGCGCGTTAAAACTGATGCATCGTAGAGTTCGGGAACAAAGCCCTCATCAATATTGCGAAGCCCGTAAACAACTTCTCCATATCGTGGCTCAGCAGCAATTATTTGTATATCTGGATTCTGCTCACGAAGATATCTTCCTGCACCCATCAAGGTTCCAGTTGTTCCGAGCCCTGCTACAAAGTGGGTAACGGTTGGTAGGTCTTTATAAATCTCAGGCCCAGTACCGGTGTAATGCGCTTGGGTATTGGCCGGGTTTCCATATTGATATAGGAAAACCCAATCTGGATTCTTCGCTGCTAACTCTTTCGCCACACGAACTGCTTCGTTAGAGCCACCTGCTGCGGGCGAAGAAATAATTTGTGCACCCCACATCTCGAGGAGTTGGCGACGCTCAGGTGAAGTGTTCTCTGGCATTACGCAGATTAATTTATAGCCACGCACCTTTGCAGCCATGGCAAGTGAAATACCAGTATTGCCGCTAGTTGGTTCCAAAATTGTGGCACCGGGTTTTAATTGGCCACTTTCTTCAGCGGCGTTGATCATGGCAATCGCAGTACGGTCTTTAATAGAGCCAGTTGGATTGCGATCTTCCATCTTCGCCCAAAGACGTACATTTGGCGCTGGAGAAATCCTTGGTAGCCCAATTAAAGGTGTATTGCCCACCGATGATTCGAGCGAGTCATAACGCGCCAAAATTAACCGCCAGCGACTGCAGGGAGAATCGTTACTGAATCTCCCTCTTTGATCTGCGCATCGAGCCCACCCAAGAAGCGCACATCTTCATCGTTAATATAAATATTTATAAAGCGGCGCAGCGCGCCATTTTCTAGTAAGCGATCACCGATTCCAGGAAATTGTGAATCAAGGTTGGTAATCAAAGCGCTAAGTGACGCGCCATCGGCAGCGACTGCTTTTTGATCCTTAGTAAAAGGACGAAGAATTGTTGGGATGCGAACTTCAATACTCATGGCTTCATTATGGCGAAGAACGACCTTAATCGGTAATTGAAACTTCTTCCTCGGTTACTACCCCATCGATTATGCGATAGGAGCGGAATTCAATTGCAGGTGCGATCTCTTTGCGGCTAGAGACAAGCACATAGTGCGCCCCAGGCTCACCAGCATATGCAATATCAGTACGAGATGGATAGGCCTCTGTCTCAGTATGCGAGTGATAAATAACGACAATCTCTTCATCTTGCTCATCAACTTCGCGATAAAGGGCAAGTAAATCCTTGGGATCGAATTCATAAAATGTTGGTGAGTGCGCTGCATTTACCATTGCTTTGAGGCGCGAAGCTTTCCCTGAACCCACTGGCCCCAGAATTACGCCACAGCATTCATCAGGATATTCAGTGCGTGATTGCTCGACGATCGCGTCAACAAAGGCGCGAGAAATAATTAGCGACATAAGAGTTCCATCTTAACTTCAATCTTAACTTCCATATAACTACTTTTCATCCATTAGGGCTTCGATTAAACCTTCTTGTAGCCAGCCGAGCCAGCCATAAACAATATAAACACCACGCAGCGGATCATCTGGGGCCAAGAGTTCTAACTCATCTTGGGTACGCTCTTGCACATTTAACCGCACACCTAAAGCCAAGCGAATATCGTTTACCGCGCCTAGCCAAGCATTTGCTCCATCGTGATCTAAATCAATGACTCCATCTTCAGCGCTCTTTAAATACATACGCATTGCCATAGCGTGTGCTTGCTTCTTATTGCGCAGAGTAGATTCGGTGTAGCGACGAAATTCTGCCGAGTCAGCTTGATCTTGATATGCATTTGGAAGTAAGCGATGTAGCACTTCATCTTCTGGTGGAGAATCGTGTGATGTTATACCGACCATAGCCGCCAACGGATCTTCTTGTCCGTGATCAATGCGTTCAGCAAGTAGTTCAATAATCTGCTCGGCCAGGTTAATCAGGATCTCACGTTCATTTTGCGCAAATTCGG
>Ga0114979_10002851_pt1 | contig 11649 bp, 10 predicted proteins | sample S_140625_EF_Meta_FD_87315 | JGI IMG/M metagenome (GOLD analysis project Ga0114979, IMG submission 87315) | Freshwater microbial communities from Lake Simoncouche, Canada to study carbon cycling - S_140625_EF_MetaG | ecosystem: Environmental > Aquatic > Freshwater > Lake | place: Lake... | reverse complement strand
CATTTTAATTGGACCAAAATAAGCTTCAATTTTAGCTTTCAATTCGGCTTTATTAAAATCGCCTGCTATCGACAATACACAATTATTTGGCACATAGAATGTGTTGTAAAAATTGATGAACTCATCCAATTTAGCAGCATTCAAATGATCCATGCTGCCTATTGGTGACCATTGGTATGGATGCACTTTAAAAGCACGCTTTAAGACTTCATTTAAAAAAGAACCATAAGGTCTGTTGTCTACACGTTGACGCTTTTCTTCCTTTACCACTTCTCTTTGGGTATTCACACCAATTTGTTCAATTTTAGCGTGCATCATACGCTCACTTTCTAACCATAAGCCTAATTCAACTTGGTTAGAAGGTAATAACTCATAATAAAAAGTACGATCCTGAGAAGTATTTGCATTCAACGCACCACCTGCATTGGTGATATACTTATCAAACTCCCCTCTTTTAATATTTTCTGATCCTTCAAATAATAAATGTTCAAAGAAATGCGCGAAGCCAGTTCTTGCTGTGTCTTCGTTTTTAGAACCTACATGGTATAAAGTCGTTACAGCCACCACAGGTGCTGAATGATCTTCATGTAAAATGACTTTTAAGCCATTCGGCAAAGTGTATTTCTCAAATTGTATGGTTTGACCTGTCACCTGAGAGATGAACAAAGTCAGCATACAAATAAAAAATAGGACAGATTTTTTTTGCATAAAAAATTGATTTTGGAATGTATATATTAGGATAAAAATAAGCCTAATTACAATAAGTATTGATTAAACTAATTTAAGAAATATATCAAACAATCTAATATCTCCCAGACATATATTTGATTCAAATTAGTATAACTTGGAGCTACTCTGAAGCTTGATCCCACTTAATTTCAAGGTCTTTTTTAAACCAAGTCATCTGCCTTTTAGCATAATGTCTGGTGTTCTGCTGAATGGCTTGTATCACTGCCTCTTTTGATTGATTCCCCTCTAAATAAGGCATCCATTCTTGATAACCAACCGTTTGTAATGCGTTTAGATGAAATTGAGGGCGTAATGCCTTAACTTCCTCCTCTAGTCCCATTTCGACCATTTTATGCACCCTTTGATTGATCCGATCATAGAGTTGTTCCCTTGGCATCTCCAATCCAATTTTTTGTATGTTAAATGAACGGCGTTTTTTGGACTGCAGTTGAAAACTAAGGATGGATTGACCTGTTCCAATCACCACTTCCAAAGCCCTTGATAATCTTTGTGTATTTTGTTGTTCCCCCTTGTCTGCTTGCGCCCAATAGGCAGGATCTTTTACTTGGACTTGAGCTTGAAGCCAACCCATTCCTTTAGTCGATAAATCTTGTTGAACTTGGTTGCGTAAGGCTGGATCGATCGCTGGTATTTGATCCATCCCTTCTGCAAATGCTTTAATATATAAGCCCGTCCCCCCAACCATGACCACTGATCCAAATTTTGCAAGTAGTTCGTTTGTTTTTACCAATGCATATTGTTCAAATGTTCCTGCATTCAAATTTTCTTGAATAGAATGACTAGCAATAAAATGATGTGGTACTGTAGCCAATTCTTCTAGTGACGGTCTTGCTACACCAATATTTAATTCTTGATAACATTGTCTTGCATCTGCAGAAATAATTTCTGTATTTAATTTTTGTGCAAATTCAATCGCATACTTTGTTTTACCAACAGCTGTAGGACCAACAATGATATATACGGTAGGCGTCAAAATAAATATATTATGAGATTAGTATGCTTCGGAATTAATAGGCTTCGGAGCTATCATCAAACATGCCACCAGCGTCATCACTATCTGCTTGCTCATCAGACGCATCCGCGTCTTCTTCATCATCGTCCTCCTCGCCTAAAAGTCCATTCCCTTCTTCTTCTGAAGCATGCGCGTCCTCTCCTTCTTCCCCAAATCCATCCTGGGCTTCCGTTAAATCATACTTCTCTTCGATATCTGTAAAATTAGGACCTAGTAAACCTTTTGTGCCATATTGCATTGGACCAACACCTTCAATTCTTGAAACCATTGGATAATTCAATTCCATATCCGCGTCCGCATTCTTAATCACTTGTATCAACTGTATTAAGAAAGTCCATGACTTTGCAAAATCATATAAATAAACAAATTGTTGGTTGGTATTCAAAATTTCAGAACCTATTAATACTTCATCCATCATCAATGGAGGTACCACGTAATTTTTTTCATAAACTGCTTTACTAATTTCTCTTCCTCTTTGCCATTTTTCGTTGCTTCTAAAAAAAGTCGCATCATGTTTTTCATCAAACTCAAAAGCTTTTAAAATAATATGATGTAGGTCCGTAAAATGTTGCGAATGTTTCACCATTACATCTCTATAAATCGCATCGTCTTCCTCCCAAGAAATTCTAAATTTTAAAATGGCCATTTTGGTGATTTTGAAACGCTAAATTAGCATTTATTAGCTTGATTTTAAGCTTTTTTATAGGGCAGGATGCAATCCAATTTTAGCCGCTTCGGCTATCATGAATTGATACGCAGCAGCATACTCATTGGGGATAATCCCGTCTAAAATGGCTTCTCTAATGGCGTCCTTAATAATGCCTACTTGTTTAGATGGAGTTATATTAAAAATTTGCATAATCATCTCGCCAGTAATAGGAGGCTGCCAATTGCGCATCTGGTCTTTTTCCTCCACTTCAACGATCCTCGCTTTGACCATTTCAAAACCTTGCAAATACCTTTTAACCTTATTTTGATTCTTGCTTGTAATATCTGCTGCACAGAGTAACATCAATGATTCAATGTCTTCACCAGCATCAAATAACAATCTTCTAATAGCACTGTCTGTTACATTTTCCTTCGTTAATGAAATAGGACGTAAATGTAAAGCGACTAATTTTTGCACCAGCTTCATATGTTCATTTAAAGGCAGCTTCAATTGTGTAAATATTTTAGGCACCATCCTTGCTCCCACCACTTCATGTCCATGAAATGTCCAACCAGTCCCTGGTTCAAATCTTTTAGTATTTGGTTTTGCAATATCATGCAATAAAGCAGCCCATCTTAACCAAACATCATCAGTGTTTGCAGCTATATTATCCAGTACTTGTAAGGTATGAGAGAAGTTGTCTTTATGCCCAATCCCATCAAGGGTTTCAGCACCTTCTAATTTTAATAAGACTGGAAATATTTGTGCCAATAAACCTGCTTCTCTTAATAAATACCAACCCTTAGATGGTTGCTTAGTTTTCATTATTTTTTGCAACTCATCAGTAATCCTTTCTTGAGAAACAATCTTGATACGATCTGCCATTTGCTGGATGGCTTTAAATGTTTTTTCCTCAATCACAAAATCCAATTGTGTTGCAAAACGTATAGCACGCATCATCCTTAAAGGGTCGTCATCAAATGTTTGTTCTGGCGACAATGGTGTACGAATAATTTTTAATGCTAAATCATCCATTCCATTGAATGGGTCTAAGAGCGCGGCAAAGTTGGAAGCACTTAAGTCTATCGCCATGGCATTGATGGTAAAGTCTCTCCTGTTCTGGTCATCTATTAATGTGCCTGGCTCTACTGTTGGATTTCTACTTTCTCTTACATAAGATTCTTTTCGGGCGCCCACAAATTCAATTTCAATATCTGTCAATTTCACCTGCGCAGTGCCATAAGTTTTAAACAATGAAACAACTGGCTTTGGACTAAATTGATTGGCGAATGTTGTTGCTAATTGCAAGCCATCTCCTATACATACAATATCAATGTCTTTAGTATTTCTTCCTAAAATTTTATCGCGCACAAATCCACCCACTGCATAGGCAGGTATTCCTAATTTTGCTGCGGCTTCACCAGCAATGGCTAATAGGTCTTTTTCTTGTGCGGTTAATTCAAGTGACATTGGTGCAAAAGTACTAATTGTGTAGCACTTGTTGGAGGGGTTGATAGATTTGTTCCATAGTGATGGTTTGGGCACAATTAAAATGCTTGAGCGGGCATTGTTTTTTACCATGCAATCCACAAGGCCTGCAGCTTAATGCTTGTTTAGTCTCAATAATAAAAGAGGTATCCGACAATGGACCATAGCCAAAATCTGGCACAGTAGAACAATAGATGGCTGCAACAGGCGCATTTACTGCAGAAGCAAAATGCATAGGTGCTGAATCATTGACATAGTTGAGCACTGCCCCTTTTTGTAAAGCAGCTGATCTTAAAAATGAAAGCCTTCCAGCCATATTAACTAGATTTTTTTTCTGCACTGCTTGTAAAATTTGGTCGTTCAAAGATTTATCACCTGGGCCCCCAAGTAAATAAATAGGCCCTTCAAAAGGAATTGAATTCAACAACTGAATCCATTGATTTATTGGGAATTGTTTGGTAAACCAAACCGAAGCAGGTGCCATACACAAATAAGGTTGTACTTGGTACCCTTCCACTGCTTTTTGATCCTGAGCAGATGGATACAATGCTGGCTTTGCATTTGGGAATTTTCCCAATGGAGATAACAAAGTATGGTTTCTTTCTGTTTCATGCAATCCATTGCCAACAGACTCATGTGCTATTGTATTGGTAAATAAAAATGCAATGGGATTTTTATCAAAACCAATTTTCATTTTCGCTCCAGACAATGCAGTCCATAAACCGGTAGCAGCATATCGTTGTACATTGATGACTGCATCAAATTGACTTTTTCTTATAGCAAAAAGTAGTTGTAGCCAATGTCCGTATTTGTTTTGTTTTTTATCCCATACCAATACTTGATCTATATAAGGATGCGCATGCAATAATGCCTCATTCCCTTTTCGCACTAAAATTGAAATCGATGTTGCAGGATTTTGCTGATGTATGGATTCCAAGATGGCAGTTGCTAAAACAACATCTCCAATAAATGCAGTCTGAATGATTAATATTTTTTGTGCCATGGATTGGAGTTAAGGACGAATAATGATGATTTGATCTTTTTCCCATTTCACAATGGCAGAGGGCTCTTTCAAAGAAGTATCTTCTTGTTCTGAACGCACCACATAATCAACACCTTCGATGATATCTAAGGAAATATCTTTAAAACACTTTGGCGTGGGTAATCCAGAAATATTCGAAGAAGTACTTACAATGGGTTTTCCAAAAGCTTGCATTAATTGTTGCGCAAAATTTGCTTTACAAATTCGAATGGCAATGGAGCCATCTGCTGCGATTAAATTAGGCGCTAGGTTTTTTGCATGATCATAAATGACCGTCGTTGGCTTAGAAATTCCTTTGATATAATCCGCCACTTTAGGAGCTGGTTCTGCTACATAATTCAAAATCCATTTTTCTTCTGGCACGAGCACAATCATGGATTTTGTTTCTACTCTTTTTTTGAGTACATAAATTTTTTCTACTGCATCAGGATTGGTTGCATCAGCACCTATCCCCCAAACTGAATCTGTAGGATATAAAATGATGCCCCCTTTTTGTAGGGCATCTAAAGCGCAAGCAATATCTTCTTCCATTAAAAACATATTGCAAATTAATCAATAAGGTTTAAAGCAAGTCAATTGAATGTGTAAAAGAAAGGCCTTAACTATCTAAAGCAACCTGTATTTTTACCAAAATCCAATGAAAAGGACGCAACTATACAATCAAGGTTTTGCCTGGGCCATCCTGGGCACTATGTTGTTTTCTACCAAAGCCATTTGGATCAAACTATGTTTTAATTCCACCAACATTGATGCAAGTAGCTTATTGATGTTACGCATGTTGTTTGCTTTGCCATTCTATGCTGCTGCTATGTGGTTTTATTTTTCAAAGCAACCTATTAAAAAAGTAAAAGCTTCTACTTACTTGGGCGCATGTTTACTGGGTATACTAGGGTATTATATGAGTAGCTTGTTTGATTTTATAGGATTACAATATGTTTCTGCAAGTATTGAAAGGATTATTCTGTTTATCTATCCAACACTTGCGGTATTATTAAATTTATTGATTTTCAAAGTGGCCATAAGTAAAAAACAATGGATTGCCATTTTAATCACTTATTTCGGAATTGGCCTTGCCTATTGGGGCGAATTGAATCAAATACCCGATACAAAAATGTTCTTTTTTGGTACTTGGATGATCTTACTTTGTGCTGTTACCTTTGCTTTTTACTTAGTGGGTTCAGGAAAAATGATACCAAAAATAGGCGCCCCACAATTTACTAGCTTATCCATGCTGGCAGCAAGTGTAGGTATTTTCATACATTACTTTGTCACCCATCGACAAGGCATGGCTGTTATGATGGATCTGCCGATTCTATATTCAAGAAGTGTTTGGTATGTGATTGCGCTGGCAATCATTGGCACAGTGATTCCCTCCTTTTTAATGAGTGGAGGTATGAAAAGGATAGGCAGTAATGATTTAGCCATTATTACAAGTATTGGACCCGTTGCTACCTTATTTCAGGCAAGGTGGATCTTAAACGAGCCCTTTAGCTGGGAGCAGATCTTGGGAACTGTTTTCGTTGTGCTGGGGGTCATACTCGTAAAAAAAGTTGGGGCAACCAAGACGAATCCCAATGACCCCAATTATCCTTCCCCCAAAGGATAACATCTTTAATATATAATATTTCTTTTATTTATTATTTGTAGTACTGATTGCATATTGTAAATATTCGATCTAAGGATTTTTATTAAACCACCAATAAGCTACAGCCCCTTCTAGCACTTTGGTCTAGCCTGCCAAGCACTTCAAAACTTCCATCTGGATGTACTATCCCCACATCTTCTGTGGCTATAAATGCACAACTATTAAAATTAGCAAGGTCGATGATATGCAAGACGCCCCTTCCCGTTGCATTCAAGGCCGTTGGGTCGGATTCATCCGCAACCAATACTTTCATCCAGGGCGGGCATACATAAATGCCACTTCCTTTTGAATAGGCTTGGCTTAATAATTCTGTCATGCCATATTCAGAATGGATACTTTCAACACCAAACCCGTTTGCTAAATAAGCATGTAATGCAGGTTTGGTTAATTCTTGCTTTCTGCCTTTCATCCCTCCAGTCTCCATAACCATCGTATGATTCAATGTTTGAGGAAAAGCGTCTACAAAATCCATTAAGGCATAACTTACTCCTATCAATAAAGTTTTTTGATGTTCCTTTTCCAAAGCTGCTAAAGTATGATTCAATTTTTCAAAATCATATAAGTAAAATCCGCTTTTTGGATGTGCACTTGCTTGAATTAAATGTTGCGTCATATACACCAAGGAGGAATGTTGTCGCTCTAAATAGTTGGGTAATAAACCAAGTATACAATAATCTTTTGGCGCACCATAAAATTGTTCAAAGCAATGCACAAAACTTTGTTCATATACCTTTAAATCTTTTACAAAATGTTTACTTACAATATCCTGCGTGGTACCACTACTTTCAAAATGAAAACTAGGGCATTCCGTTCCCGTATAAATAGCATGTGTTTTATAAAAATGAATGGGTAAGAATGGGATTTGCTCCAGACATTTTACGGCATCCAATTGCACTTTCATAGATCGAATCCACTCACTATACACTGTATTATTCGAAGCTTGATCCGCCATAATTGACAGGGCAGTGCGCAGGAAATTGGAGGGTGCCAAGTCCTTTAAATCCTCCATGTTCCAAGTTTCGCCTTTCATACTAGCTAGGTTTGCTGCAAATGTATTAATAAATACAGAATGTAGTATCTTGCAAGGGTTATAATTAAACGCACTATGGCAAAAGCAACAACAAAAAAAGTAAGTACAAATAAGGTGAGTAGCTCTAAGAAAAAAGAGTTGATCAATCCAACTTCATACAAATTTTTAAAAGAGTACATCAATAATCCTTCACCAGTCGGTTTTGAAACAAGTGGTCAAAAAATTTGGTTGAACTACTTGACGCAATATGTAGACACCACTTTTACAGACCCCTATGGTACAGCCGTAGGTGTGATTAATCCTGATGCACCATTTAAGGTGGTGATTGAGGCCCATGCGGATGAAATTAGTTGGTTTGTAAATTATATCAACGAACAAGGTTTAATTCATCTTAAACGCAATGGCGGAGTGGATCATCAAATTGCCCCATCTATGCGTGTTTGGATTCATGGAAAAAAAGGGCCAGTGAAAGCGGTGTTTGGATGGCCTGCTATCCATACAAGAATGAGCAATCCTGAACAAAAAGAGCCACAACCTAAAGTAGACAATTTGACTTTAGATTGTGGGGCAAGATCTAAAAAAGAAGTAGAAGCATTGGGTATCCATATTGGTGCTGTCGTAACTTATGAAGAAGGCTTTGATGAATTAGCACATGACTTTATCATTGGTAGAGCTTTTGACAATAGAGTTGGTGGATTCATGATTGCCGAAGTAGCAAGAATGCTTACAGAAAATAAAAAGAAATTACCATTTGGATTATACATTGTCAATGCTGTTCAAGAAGAAATTGGATTAAGAGGTGCCGAGATGATTGCAAGGAGAATCAAACCAAATATTGCCATTGTGACCGATGTGACACATGATACACATACCCCAATGATTAATAAAGCAATCGAAGGAGATATACAATGTGGCAAAGGTCCTTCATTGGCTTATGCGCCTGCTATCCATAATAAATTATTGGCGATTGTAGAAGCCGCTGCAAAAAATAAAAAAATTCCTGTACAATTTAGAACACTTAGCAGAAGCACAGGCACCGATACAGATAGCTTTGCCTATGCCAATGATGGATGCCCTTCTGTTTTAATATCTATCCCCCTTAGATATATGCACACTACGGTAGAAATGATCCACAAAAAAGACATTGTAGATACCATCCAATTAATGTATGAAACCTTATTGCAATTGAGTCCTAAGACCAATTTGAACTATTTATAATGTCCCAATCCACTCCCATACATATTGCAGTACTTGATCTATATGATGGCAGTACTAATATGGGGATGGATTGTATCAGGGATATATTGGAAGATTGGAGCAAAAAGCATTCCGTTGAAATCATGACCACCGTATTTGATGTTCGGGTTAAAAATGAATTACCTGAAGATGAATTTGATTTATACATTTCATCCGGTGGACCAGGTTCTCCTATTGACACACAAACACATGCATGGGATATGGCTTATTGCAATTGGCTAGAACGAATGTATGCGATAAGAAAACCAGTCCTTTTGATTTGCCATAGTTTTCAGTTAGCATGCAGGCATTTTAATATCGGAAAAGTTGGATTAAGAAAGTCAAAACAGCTTGGTATTCTTCCAATCCATCCAACAGCGTCCCATTCCATTTTTGAACAATTACCAGATCCCTTTTTTGCAATGGAAAGTCGATTGTATCAAATTACCGAACCCAATGATGAAAAAATTGAATCCATGGGGGCCACCATCATTGCATTAGAAAAAATAAGACCTCAACTCCCTTATGAAAGGGCGTTGATGGCTGTTGCATTTAGTGATACAATGGTTGGGGTTCAATTTCATCCTGAAGCAACTCAAGAAAGACTCATTCACTACTTTAATACAGACAGTATTAAAACAACAGTTGTAAATGACTTTAGCGAAGATAAATGGAATCAAATCATGCTATCCTTAGAAGACGACTCCAAAATTAAACATACTTGTAGTCAGTTTATTCCCAACTTCCTCCAACAAATGCTGCAAGTATGATTCCCGAAATTAGAGCAGCATTCAACGCCCAATTTACAGAAGCTAAGTATCAACAATACCTTTCTATTTTAAATGCACCATTTAAAGATCCTATTCCTTTTAGAATTGCAGAGACACCTGTATTTATAGATCAGCATTTTAAAAATCAGTTGCTAGATGCGGGGGAATACATTTGTGATTTTATTACAGATCCAAGCTTCTCAGTTAAGACAACCCATTCAATACCCAAAGCAATGGATATTCCAGGTGAAAACCTGTTGCCTGAATGTATTGTGATTGACTTTGCTATAGCTGAAGGACCGGGCGGAACCTACCAACCTCAATTGATTGAATTACAAGGATTCCCTTCTTTATTCGCTTTTGAATTACTACAAGCACAAGCATTAGAAAAGGTGTATCATTTACCTAAAAACTTTTCTCCATTTTTAAATGGATATAACCAATCAAGCTACCTCGATTTTTTAAAGTCAATGGTACTAGGGGATCAAGGGAAGCATACTATTTTATTAGAGATCAAACCTTATGAACAAAAGACAAGACATGATCTATTGCTGACCGAAGCATGGTTGAATGTGCCTATAGTTTGCCTTTCAGAAATATACCTAAAAGACAAAGCGCTTTATTATCAAAAAAATGAAATTGAATTCAAGATTGAACGCATTTATAATCGCGTGGTATATGATGAATTGATGCAACAAGCACCAATTTTTATACAACAATTCAAATTATTAGAACAAGCAGAAAATATAGAGTGGGTCAATCATCCGAATCATTTTTTTAGAATTAGTAAGTACCTACTCCCCTTACTAAACCATCCAGCAATTCCAAAAGCATCTCTTTTAGTTGATTGGATAAATAATCAAGCAGCTGATAAACTTGATTTAGCAGCATCTATATGTAAACCCTTATTCTCTTTTGGAGGTCAAGGTGTGATGCTAGATCTAAGCATTGAATCCATCAATGCAATCAATGATCCAGCAAATTGGATCCTACAAAAAAAGGTAACTTATGCCGCTGTGATTGAAACACCTTCAGGACCTTCTAAAGCAGAAATAAGGTTATTTTATTTTTGGGACAAGCAATTAGGTCGTTATGTGGCCACCAATAACTTAACTAGAATGAGTAAAGGCCCTATGATTGGTGTGAGCTATAACGATACTGCCACCTGGATAGGTGGCAGTATCAGCTATTTTGAACAATAAATTAATTATTTATTTATTCAGACTTGTTCATCATCTTGCCTAATAAGCTAAAGGCGTTTTTTACAACAAGGGATTTCCCTATCCATGACTTGGCATCTGAATTTTTAACAGAAACAAAATCTTTGTTAGATTGATTGATATCTATCACAATGGCCTCAAACTCATTATTTGCAGCCTGAATAAAAATATAATCTTTGCCTTGAAATCTTTGAACAGCTTCTGCTGGTATTAACACCGCCTCATTCGTCTCCACCACGATGTCTGCAGTTAAAAACATACCTGGAAGTACATTTTTTGGAGAATGCTCAAAATGACAATGCAATAAACCTGTTTTATCTTCATTTATATTTTGTGAAACTGCTAAAATCGTGACTGTATAGTTTTTAGAAGGATCTTGTGTTAATGTGACTGTCCCCTTCATACCTACTTTAAAATTTGCAATATCTTTTTCATAAATAGTAATAGCAGCATGTATATCATTAGGATCCATTATTTCTAATAATACATCAGAAGGAGTGACATATTTGCCTCTATTGATATTCACTTTTGTAATAAAACCAGTAATTGGAGCTGTTAATCTAACCAAACTAGTCATATTCTCTGGAGTCAAATTTTCTGGCTGAATATTGATTAATTTTAATTGTTCAGATAAAGCCCTCAATTGAATGTTAATTGCATTATAATCTGCTTGTATTTGTTGATAAGATTTTTTACTTACAGCTTCTTGATTTAATAATAATTTTTGTCGGTCAAGGTCTTGTTGTAAATAATTCAACTTTGCCTTACTTGCTAAATAATTTTCCTGTAATTGAATGAATGCTGGAT
>Ga0114979_10002850_pt1 | contig 11651 bp, 13 predicted proteins | sample S_140625_EF_Meta_FD_87315 | JGI IMG/M metagenome (GOLD analysis project Ga0114979, IMG submission 87315) | Freshwater microbial communities from Lake Simoncouche, Canada to study carbon cycling - S_140625_EF_MetaG | ecosystem: Environmental > Aquatic > Freshwater > Lake | place: Lake... | reverse complement strand
GTCACCGTCAAGCAGCCCACCCCTGAAGAACTGGCCGACCTGCTGTTCGCCTGGAAGGTCGCCAAATTCGTCAAGTCCAACGCCATTGTGTTCTGCAAGAACGGACAGACCCGTGGCGTGGGTGCCGGCCAGATGAGCCGCCTCGACTCGGCCCGCATTGCCAGCATCAAGGCCGAAGCCGCCCAGCTCAGCCTGCAACACACCGTGGTGGCGAGTGACGCCTTCTTCCCCTTCCGCGACGGCTTGGATGTGGTGGTGGACGCTGGCGCGAGTTGCGTGGCGCAGCCCGGCGGCTCGATGCGTGATCAAGAAGTGATCGATGCGGCCAACGAGCGGGGCGTGGCGATGGTGTTCACCGGTGTGCGCCACTTCAGGCATTGATGCTATTCAAGCCGACTGACGAAAGTGTCACCTTGACACATATTTAGATTTCAAGTGCGCTTCATCTGGATCAAGCAACTTTAATTTGTAGATGATGGTAATATACAAAATATGCATGATTTTTCCACCATTATTGGCTTTGAGTGGGACGCAGGCAACGAGCGAAAGAACGACAAACACGGTGTCAGCATGGCTGAAGCAGAGCAAATTTTCTTTAATGCCCCGTTGCTTTTGTTAGACGATCTGGCGCACAGCCAAGCCGAGGCGAGGTTTCATGCTTTGGGTCAAACAGATGATGGACGCTTGTTGCACATCACATTCACCCTGCGTCGTTCGGATGAGTTGATTCGCGTGATCTCGGCCAGAGACATGCATAGAAAGGAGCGCAGTGTTTATGAACAAGCAGACAGCTAAAAAAGACATTCCCCAATTCAAAACCGAGGCCCAAGAGCGTGCCTATTGGGAAGCGAACGACTCCACCACCCGCATGGACTGGTCAAAGGCACAAAAGGTCAAACTGCCCAACTTGCGCCCCACCACCAAAACCATTTCACTTCGATTGCCTCAGCATTTGCTCGACAGCATTAAGGTAGCGGCCAATGCGCGTGATGTGCCCTACCAATCGCTCATCAAAGTTTGGCTTAAAGAGAAGCTGCACAGCAATTGAGCCAACCAGGACAAAACCCGTTTGAATTTTTCTGATTTAGGCCTCGCCCCCGCGCTTCAAAGCGTCATGGCCGACATGGGTTTGGCCAACCCTACGCCTGTTCAGCTGGAAGCGATTCCCCATGTGCTGCGAGGCCGCGACGTGTTGGCTCAGGCGCAAACGGGTTCTGGCAAAACACTGGCCTATGTGCTGCCCGTGTTGCAACGGCTCATGGCCACAGCTGCTTCGCGAGACAACCCCGCAGATTCACGAAATACCAAAACCAAGCGCAGCACCCAAGTGCTGGTACTCGTGCCCACCCGCGAGCTAGCCACACAGGTGAGCGACGTGCTGCGCGATTTGGCGCGGCCATTGGCGCAGTCCATCAAAGTGGGCACTTTGTTTGGTGGTGTATCCATCAACCCGCAAATGATGAGCCTGCGCAGCGGTGCTGATGTGGTGGTGGCCACGCCCGGTCGCTTGCTCGATATCGTGGACCACAACGCTTTGAACCTCGGACATGTGCAGCACCTCGTGCTCGACGAAGCCGACCGTTTGCTCGACCTCGGCTTTTCCGAAGAACTGCAACGCATCTTGGCGCTGTTGCCCGCTAAGCGACAAAACTTGATGTTCAGCGCCACCTTCGAGCCCACTGTGCAAACCTTGGCCGAAGCCCTGCTGAGCAATCCTGTTCGCATTGCCATCACGCCAACCGAAGCGCACACACCCGACATTGCGCAACGCGCTATTTCAGTGGACGAGAAAAGCCGCACGGCTTTGCTGCGCCATCTCATCACAACGCACGCATGGAAACGCGTGTTGGTGTTTGTGGCCACGCGTTATGCGTGTGAGCATGTGGCCAACAAGCTTTACAAAGCGGGCGTGTTTGCCACCGCATTTCATGGCGAGATGAGCCAAGGCGCAAGACAAGATGTGTTGGCCGAGTTCAAAGAAGAACGCTGGGAGGTGCTGGTCACCACTGACCTTGCAGCCCGCGGCATCGACATTGCCCAGTTGCCCGTGGTGGTGAACTATGACTTGCCTCGTTCAGCCACCGACTACACCCACCGAATCGGCCGCACGGGCCGCGCGGGTGCCAGTGGTGAGGCGGTGAGTTTTGTGACGGCTGCTACGCTGGCACATTGGCAACTGATTCAAAAACGCGCCCAATTGCAACTGTCCGTCGAAGTGCTGGAAGGCTTTGAGCCCACCGAAGTTCCGCCGCCCGTTTCACCACTGAATGACGGCACAGGCGGCATCAAAGGCAAGCGTCCAAGTAAAAAAGACAAGTTGCGGGCTGCCGCAGCCGCGCAGGCAGACTCACACATTTAATCGTTGCTGTCGTCATCCAAGCCATCAAACGCATGACGCTCTTGGCGCTCAAGGGCTTCGCCAGCTGGGCGCTTGGTGCGCACGCCTGGCTTGGCCAAGAGCTCCACATAAAACTGTGTGGCATGGTTGGCCACTGCGTTGTCGATGCAGGTGATGACGTTGGCCAGGTGCACCACTTCAGCGGCGTCTTCGGTCAAGCCAAATTTGCAATCGAAATCCCAAAAGTCTGCGCCTTCAGGCACGTCACGGCGGCGCTCTCGTTTGAGGTATTTGCGAATGTCGTGCTTGATGGCTTCAAGCAAACGCTCAGGATGCTTGCCTTCAACTTGCAGATGGAATGTTTTTTTCATGGGGTCCTTCGAGGGAAATACGCCGTGTCAGGACGGGGGTCAAAAAATGCGATCAAGGCTGGAAGCGGTATTTGACTTGAAAGCTGATGGCACCGTGAAGTTTGTCTTGCACGGTGGGCACAAAGCTCACATTCATGCCCAGTTGTCGCCCTTCTAGGGCGAGCACAGGAATGATGGCCGGAAACCAACCGCCGTGGTTGGCATTGGGATAGCCATTGAAGCCGCCCACCACAGCGCCCGCCTTAAAGGGGCCGAGGTGAAAAGGCATGACATACACGCCAAGGTAGTGCGAAGTGGCGCGGTCGCTGTTGTCAAACACGCCAGCCGTGAGTGAGTAGGTGTCGTTCAGGGGCACCTCAATGCCTAGTCCTGTGTTGAGGTTGTTGAGGTGTTTGTCGCGTTCGAAATGGAGAGAGTAAAAGCCAGGATTCACCCAAGTGCGAGCCAAGTCAACCGCTTGCGCTGCGGGCAGCACCGATGCGGCTGCGAGGACCAGCAGGATGCGCTTCATAGCTTAGCAAACACTTCAGCGGCAGCGGCTACGGTTTGGGCAATGTCAGCCTCTGTGTGCGCAGCGCTCACAAAGCCAGCCTCATACAGCGCTGGCGCGATGTACACACCGCGGTCTAGCAAGCCGTGAAAGAGGGTGTTGAATTTGGGGCTGTCGCTGGTCATGACCTTGGCATAGTTTTGCGGCAACTCAGGCAAAAGGAAGAAGCCAAACATGCCGCCTTGGCTGTCACCGCAAAAGGACACACCCGCTTTGGCGGCAGCAGCCGTCAGACCGCTCACCAAACTTTGGGTGCGCGCACCCAATGCGTCGTAGAAACCAGGCTTGGCAATTTCGCGCAAGGTGGCCAGGCCGCAGGCAGTGGCCACAGGGTTGCCGCTCAAAGTACCAGCTTGGTACACCGGCCCTGTGGGGGCGAGCTGCTGCATGATGTCGCGCGGGCCACCAAACGCGGCCAGCGGCATGCCGCCGCCAATGACCTTGCCCAACACGGTGACGTCTGGCTTGAAGCCTGGGATGAGTTGGGCGTACACGCTTTGCGCACTGCCCAGGGCCACACGAAAACCCGTCATCACTTCGTCAAACACAAACAAGGCGCCGTGCTCCGTGCAGAGCTCGCGGCAACGCTTCATGAAGGGGACGGAGGCACGCACAAAGTTCATATTGCCCGCAATCGGCTCAATCATCACGCACGCCAGTTCTTTGCCGTGCAATTGGAAAGTTTCCTCGAGCTGCGCGATGTTGTTGTACTCCAGCACCAAGGTGTCTTTCACCACTTCAGCCGGCACACCGGAGCTGGTGGGGTGGCCAAAGGTGGCCAAACCCGAACCTGCTTTGACCAGCAAGGCATCGGCGTGTCCGTGGTAGCAGCCTTCAAACTTGATGAACTTGCTGCGGCCCGTCGCGCCACGCGCTAAGCGCAAGGCGCTCATGCCGGCCTCGGTGCCTGAGCTCACCAAGCGCACCATCTCCATCGAGGGGACATGCTTCAAAATTTCTTCAGCCAATTCAATCTCGCGTTCGGTGGGGGCCCCAAACGAAAAACCATCGAGTGCTGCTTTTTGCACCGCTTCCAGCACCACCTCGTTGCCGTGGCCCAAGATCATGGGGCCCCAAGAGCCGATGTAGTCGATGTATTTTTGGCCATTGGCATCCCAAAAATAGGCGCCTTGGGCACGTTGCACAAAGCGCGGGGTGCCGCCCACTGCGCGAAACGCGCGCACTGGCGAATTGACGCCACCTGGAATGACTTTGGCAGCGCGTTCAAAAAGGGTTTGGTTGAGATCGGTCATGGTGTTCCATCTTTAATGCTTGGTTTCGTGACGGGGTAGCGAGAAGTCTTCCGCGGTGGCGGGCAGGCCGTCGGCATCCTCGCCGCCTTCTTCCTCATCCACCTCAGCCCAAAACAATCGGTCTGGCAATAGTCGGCCCATGCCAGGGCGAAAACCGCTGTTGAGGCTTTGGTCTAAATAGTTCAAGGCCTCGCGTGTGGCCAATTCGAGGTCTGTGCCTGCAGCCAGCACGGCGGCCAAGGTGATGCTCAGGGTGTCGCCTGCGCCAGCAAAGACAGCGTCAAAGCGTTCGTAGCGCTCGCTCACCATCACGGTGTGGGCTGTGGCCAAGGCGTTTTCCACATGTTGATCGGGATGGTTGATACCCGTTACCAGCATGTAGGGCACGCCGACTTCAGCGGCAGCGCGGGCAATGTCACGTGGGTTGGGGCTTTTTTCGCTGCTCCAGTCGGGCAGCAGCCAGCGCCATAAGGTGTTGTGGTTGCCCACCAGCACAGTGGTTTGCGGCAAGATGAGTTCACGAAAGGCGTCAAGGTAGGCGTCAATCTGTTCGTCTTCCCACCATGACAAATTGGGCATATAGGCCACCACAGGCACTTCGGCATAGTCGGTGCAAATCTCAGCGATCACACTCAGGTTTTCTGGGTTGCCGCAAAACCCCACTTTGATGATCTGCACCCCTACGTCCTCCAGCACACTGCGAGCTTGCTCGGCCACAGCGTCTTCGTCGAAGGCGATTTGGTCGAATATTTCGGCCGTGTCACGCATATAAGCGCCCGTCACCACTGGCAGGGCGTGAGCACCTACTGACGCTGCAGCTAGGACATCAGCTGACAAGCCGCCTGCGCCGCTGGGGTCATTGGCGTTGAAAACCAAAACACAAGGGGGGGCGCCGCTGGATTCATCAGACAGGGCAGCATCGGTGAGGAGGGGGGTATTTTCTAGCGCCATAAGTGGGTCGATACAATGCAAATCATTCTATGCGTTGAGAAAGTTAAACCGTGGCAAATACTTGGATGTGTCTAATTTGTGGATGGATTTATGACGAAGAGACTGGCGCGCCTGATCATGGCATTGCCGCTGGCACCGCGTGGGCCGATGTGCCCATGAACTGGACTTGTCCAGAATGCGCTGCGCGTAAAGAAGACTTTGAGATGGTTCAAATCTAATCGGCATGGAAGTCCGTGCGCAATTTGAAAGCCATGTGCTGGCTTTGCTGCGCTCGAGACCGGTCATAGATTTACAAGCTGCTCGGGAGCTTGAGTTGCTGTGCCAGCGTCAACTTGACGCTGAAACCATTCAGGGGTGGCGCACTTTTTGGTCGCTCGCCACGCACTTTTTTGAAGGTTTGCGTTTGGCTCCTAACCGCAGTTTTGAAGAGCCTGAAGCCAGCGCTGCCTCGCAGGTGTTGAGTGGTTTGCAGTTGCGCGAGCAGTTCAACCAGCACCACAAACCTGTGGAAGACAGTTTGCAAGTCATCAACCATTTGCTGTTTTTAGAGCAAGCCGATGTGATTTCGCAGCGCTTGGTGAGCATTCTCAACGATTGGTCTGAGTCGCCTGAGTCAGACCTGCCGACTGAAGCCCAATTGGATGTGCAAAGCATGGCCCAACTCGCTGACGATGTGCAGCTCACCGCCGTTCAACAAGTGGCCGATTCTTTGGCGGCGCAACTCGCCCGCTTGCGTGCCAAGCGCGTGGTCGATGACATCAAAACCAGCCTGAGCGGTGCCCAAGAGATGAGCCGACTGCTGCAGCACTTTGCCGTGGGCAGTGTGCGCGAGCCACAGGCGAATGTGTTGGCAGCACTCAAGGGCAAATAGCCCTCGAATGTTTGCTGCTCAAAGGCGTGACGCTGCCTTATGCCTGTCGGTTGCCTAGGCTTTTTTCACCACCGCATAACGCTCAAGCGTGCGCGTGCGAGCTTCGGCGTGGTCGACGATGGGTTTGGGGTAATCGCGCCCTAGCATCAAGCCTGCGGCTTCTAACTCCATAGGTTTGGCCAGCCACGGCGCATGGATGGTCTTGTTACTCAACTTGGCTAACGCTGGCACATAACGGCGGATGAACTTGCCCTCGGGGTCGAACTTCTCGCTTTGGTTGGTGGGGTTGAAGATGCGAAAGTAGGGTTGCGCATCGCAGCCGCTCGAACTGGCCCACTGCCAGCCGCCGTTGTTGGCAGCGAGGTCAAAGTCGTTCAGGTGTTCAGCAAAGTAGCGCTCGCCCCAGCGCCAGTCAATGCCAAGGTCTTTGGTCAAAAAGCTCGCCACCACCATGCGCAGGCGGTTGTGCATGTAGCCGGTTTGGTTGATTTGGGCCATTGCAGCGTCCACCAACGGGTAGCCAGTGCGGCCTTCGCACCAAGCGGCAAACATGTCTTTGGCATGTTTGTGCTGTTCCCACTTGATGTCGTTGTATTCAGGCTTGAACGCCCCCGTCACCACCCGCGGGTGGTGGTGCATGACTTGGTGATAAAAATCGCGCCAAATGAGCTCAGATAGCCACACCTCTGCACCTGCTGAGCCCACCAGCATGCGCTTGTATGCAGTGGCAGCGAGTTGACGAATGGACACTGTGCCAAAGCGCAAATGCACGCCCAAGTAACTGGGGCCTTTGACAGCGGGGAAGTTACGGGTTTCGTCGTAGCGGTCCATGCGGTCGAAAAAATCTTCAAACAAGGCCAATCCGCCGGGGCTGCCAGTGGGCACATGCAAGTGGCTGAGGTTGGTGGCTTCAAAGCCTAGGTCTGCCAAGCTGGGCACGGGTTGTTGGTAGGCGGAAGGGCGCGCGACCAAGGCCTTGATGTATTTGCCCACAGGGTAAGACTTCAAAAAGTAGGCGTTGATTTTTTTTAACCAGGCGTTTTTATAGGGCGTGAACACGCCGTAGGGCTTGCCCATTTGGGTCAGTACTTCGCTGCGCTCAAAAATCACATGGTCTTTGAAGGTTTGAAAACCAATACCAAAGTTGGCTAAGCCGCCCCGCACTTGGGCGTCGCGAGCCAAGGCGTCAGGCTCGTCATCGTGGTTGGCAAACACTTCTTGCACGCCCAGTTCATGGGCCAAGCGCGGGACTTCATGGCTTGCCACGGCATGGCGCACGATCAGGCCCGCGCCGGCTTGGCCGGCCACGGCGTGCAGCTCCGCATCCAGCGCCACCAGCGACTCGCGGATGAACTCGACACGGCGGTCCAGCCGAGGCAAACTGTCCAAAATGGCTTTGTCGAACACAAACACGCAATGCACGTGTTGGCAGCTTTTGAGGGCATGAAATAGCGCCGCGTTGTCAAACGCGCGCAGGTCCCGACGAAACCACATCAGACCTTTGGCCACGTGGGGCGAATGATGTGTGAGCTTTGGCATGTTCACCCTTTAAAATTGCTGCATGACCGCCGATTCTGCCTCCATCAACCTGACGCATCATTTTTTGATCGCCATGCCCGGTTTGGAAGATGCGGCTTTCGCCAAAAGCGTGGTCTATGTGTGCGAACACAGCGAACGCGGCGCGCTGGGGTTGGTCATCAACAAACCAGGCGAACTCTCGATGAAAAGCTTGTTTGATAAGGTGGACCTGCCCTTGCACCGCCAAGACTTGGTCAACGCGCCTGTTTTGCAAGGCGGGCCCGTGCACACCGAACGTGGCTTTGTGTTGCACGATGCGATGTGGGTCAACACGGACGAGCCGCCTGAAGCTGTCAGCGCCAAAGAATCGGTGTATGCCTCCACCATGACCATCCCTGGTGGCCTTGAGATGACCACCTCCAAAGACGTGCTCGAAGCCCTGTCCATGGGCGCTGGCCCCAAGCGTGTGTTGATTTCTTTGGGCTATTCGGCTTGGGGCGAAGGTCAGTTGGAGTCTGAACTGGCCGAAAACAGTTGGCTGACTGTGGGTGCAGACATGGCGGTGATTTTTGACACGCCCGTCGAGCAACGCTACGAACGCGCCATGAAGTTGCTGGGCTTAGAGTCATGGATGCTCTCCAGCGAAGTGGGGCATTCATGAGCGTCCAAGCTGCGCCCTTGGTGTCCGCGGCCAAGCCTGCAGTCCCCGTCCACTTGCAATCCTTCTTAGCATTTGACTTCGGCGTCAAACGCACCGGCGTGGCCTATGGCAGTCGTCTATTACGCGACGCGCAACCCCAAGCCACAGTGAACGCCGAGGGTGATGCCCGTTGGACCCTCATCACCCAGCGTATTGCCGAGTGGCAACCCGACGCGCTGGTGGTGGGCGTGCCCTATCACCCTGATGGTGCGGCCCACGAGAACACCGCCAAGGCCCAAAAATTTGCACGCCAACTTAACGGGCGTTTCAACCTGCCTGTCTTTGAAGTGGACGAGCGTTACAGCACCACCGAAGCCAAAGCCCAAGGCGCCAAGGATGCAGATGCGGCATCGGCGTGCATCATCCTGAACCAATTTTTTCGAGAGAACTTATGAGTACCCACGGAAACCTCATGCTGGACGCGGAGAGCTTGTACACCGAGCTTGTCAAAGGTGTGCGCCAACTGCTCACGCCCACCACACGTTTGGTGGGCATCACTTCGGGTGGGGCTTGGTTGGCGACACGCTTGCAAAAAGACCTGGACCTAGAGGGTGAGGCTGGCAGTATTTCGTCGGCCATGCACCGTGACGACTTTGCGCAGCGTGGTTTGGCGGATGGCGGCCCAACCAAGCTGCCGTTTGAAGTCAACGGCGCACACCTCATCGTGCTTGACGACGTGCTCTACACCGGCCGCACCATTCGCGCGGTGCTCAATGAATTGTTTGACTACGGACGCCCTGCCCAGGTGCAACTGGCCGTGTTAGTGGATCGCGGTGGCCGCGAGTTGCCCATTGAGGCCAGCTTTGCCGCAGCGCGTGTGGCTTTGCCGGCCAGCCAGTCGCTGGCGCTGACACAAGATGACCACGGTCAATTTAACTTTTCAGTTCAGAGCGAATAAAGGCCAGACATGCTCTACAAACGCAACCCACAACTCAACAAAAACGGCGAGCTGATTCACCTGCTCTCCACCGAAGGTTTGTCGCGCAGCATCTTGACGCACATCTTGGACACAGCGGCCAACTTTGTGTCTGTCAATGACCGCGAAGTCAAAAAAGTGCCGCTCTTGCGCGGCAAAAGTGTGTTCAATCTGTTTTTCGAAAACAGCACGCGGACACGCACCACGTTTGAGATTGCCGCGACGCGTTTGTCGGCGGATGTGTTCAACCTCGACATCGCACGTTCATCCGCGGCCAAGGGCGAGTCGCTGCTCGACACCATTGCCAACCTGAGCGCGATGGCGGCTGATATTTTTGTGGTGCGCCATGGCGAGTCGGGTGCGCCCTACCTCATCGCAGAACACGTCGCACCCCATGTGCACGTGATCAACGCGGGGGACGGCCGCCACGCCCACCCCACCCAGGGCTTGCTGGACATGTACACCATCCGTCACTACAAAAAAGATTTCACCAATCTCACCGTGGCCATCGTGGGCGACGTGTTGCACTCCCGTGTGGCGCGCTCTGACATCCACGCACTCACCACACTCGGCTGTGCTGAAGTGCGGGTGGTGGGCCCCAAAACCTTGGTCCCCAGCGACTTGTCGGCCATGGGTGTGAAGGTGTTCAACAACCTCGAAGAAGGCATCAAGGACTGCGATGTGGTCATCACATTGCGCTTGCAAAACGAACGCATGAGCGGTGCCTTATTGCCTTCTAGTCAAGAGTATTTCAAATCATTTGGCCTCACGCCAGAAAAGTTGCAATTGGCCAAGCCCGACGCCATCGTGATGCACCCAGGCCCTATCAATCGGGGTGTGGAAATTGACTCTGCCGTGGTCGATGGGCCGCAAAGTGTTATCTTGTCGCAGGTGACGTTTGGTATTGCAGTGCGCATGGCCGTGATGTCGATCGTGGCGGGGAATGAAGCATGAACATCTTGATTCAAAACGGTCGCGTCATCGACCCAGCCTCGGGCTTTGATCACATCGCCGATATCGCGGTGGCCCATGGCCACATTCTTGCCATTGCCAAGCGGGGCGAAAGCTTGCCCGCTGATTTCAAAGCCGAACAAACGATAGAGGCCAAAGGCTGTATCGTCGCCCCCGGCTTGGTCGACTTGCAAGCGCGCTTGCGCGAACCCGGCTATGAGCACGAAGGCATGTTGGCTTCTGAGCTCATGGCCGCGGTGGCGGGCGGCGTGACCAGCCTCGTGTGCCCACCCGACACCGACCCCGTGTTGGACGAGCCAGGCCTGATTGAAATGCTCAAATTCCGCGCAGAAAAACTCCACTGCGCTCGCGTCTTCCCCTTGGGTGCGCTCACCCGCGGCTTGAAGGGGGAGGTGCTGACGGAAATGTCAGACCTCACCGATGCAGGTTGCGTGGGCTTTAGCCAAGCTGAAGTGCCACTAGAAAACACCCAAGTGCTCCAACGCGCTTTGCAATATGCCTCGACCTTTGGCTACACCGTGTGGCTGCGTCCGCAAGACATGCATTTGGGCAAAGGCGTGGCTGCCAGCGGCCCGCTGGCCACCCGATTGGGTTTGGGCGGCGTGCCTGTGGCGGCAGAGACCATTGCCCTGCACACCATCTTCGCGTTGATGCGCACGACCAAAGCCCGCGTGCATCTGTGCCGCATCTCGAGCGCCGAAGGTGTGGAGCTGGTGCGTGCTGCCAAGCAAGAAGGCTTAGGCTTAACGGCAGACGTGAGCATCAATTCGCTCCACCTGAGTGACCACGACATTGGCTACTTTGACAGCCGTGCACGCGTCACCCCTGTGTTGCGCCAACAGCGCGACCGCGATGCATTGCGCGCCGCTTTGGCCGATGGCACGCTGGACGCCTTGGTGTCAGATCACACGCCCATCGACATCGATGGCAAGGCCCTACCATTCGCCGAGGCCGAATCAGGAGCGACGGGTGTTGAGCTGTTACTCAGCCTCTCGCTCAAATGGGCGCAAGACAGCGGTGTGGGTGTGCTGCGTGCCCTTGACGTGCTGACTGCGCAACCAGCCAAAGTGTTGGGCCCAGTGCAGGGGCAGAGTGAGAGTTTGGGGCAGTTACACGTGGGCGGCGTGGCCGATGTGGTGGTGTTTGACCCAGCCGTTGAATGGCAGGTCACACCCGATGCGTTGCACAGCCAAGGCAAGCACTCGCCGTTT
>Ga0114979_10002848_pt1 | contig 11654 bp, 9 predicted proteins | sample S_140625_EF_Meta_FD_87315 | JGI IMG/M metagenome (GOLD analysis project Ga0114979, IMG submission 87315) | Freshwater microbial communities from Lake Simoncouche, Canada to study carbon cycling - S_140625_EF_MetaG | ecosystem: Environmental > Aquatic > Freshwater > Lake | place: Lake... | reverse complement strand
CGCTCGGCCGCCTGATCGTTCTCATCCTCCAGCGCGTCGATCCATTCGCGCCCTTCATCTTCGGACGACTGGGTCGCGTTCAGCGAGTAATCAGACCCCGACAGCCGCCCTTCCATCATCTCGACGTCGGCCAGAGGAACGCCAACCTCGCGGGCGATCATTTCGCGCAGCTGATGTCCGTCAAGCGACTCGCCGCGCTGAGCTGCCTCGCGCTCCAGCTTGGCCTGCACTCGGCGCAGGTTGAAGAACAGCGATTTCTGCGAAGAGGTCGACCCGGTCCGCACCATCGACCAGTTGCGCATCACATAATCCTGGATACTCGCCTTGATCCACCAGACCGCATAGGTGGAAAACCGAACCCCACGGTCCGGGTCAAACTTGTCCGCCGCTTTCATCAGGCCAAGGCTGGCTTCCTGGATCAGATCGTTCATCGGCGCGCCATAGCGGCGGAACTTTGCCGCCATCGAGATCGCCAGGCGCATGTAGGCCGTGATCAGGCGATGCAGGGCCTGCTCGTCGCGCTGGTCGCGCCAGGCATAGGCAAGGCGCAATTCGGTTTCCGCGTCCAGCAGTTCTGCCTTCATCGCTTGGCGCGACATGGATTGGTCGGTATATCCGTCGAATGCCATCTCAAACCTCTGTCCGGTCCTGTTTTCCTTGCATCTGTTACGGGTTCAACCCGTGACCGGATCAATTGTTTCGCCACAGATATGGAAAAATGCCTGCGTCATCGGCGGCGCCCGATCAGGGAAATCCGCCTTCGCTGAAAATTTGATCACTGCGACAGGGCGGCGGCGCATCTACATCGCAACGGCAGAAGCCTGGGACGATGAAATGCGCGACCGGATTGCAACGCACCGGCAGGACCGGGGCGACGGGTGGGAAACTGTCGATGCCCCGCTGGACCTCGCGGGTGCCCTTGCCACCATTCCCGCCGATGCCGCCGTTCTGGTGGATTGCGCAACCCTGTGGCTGACCAACCACATGCTGGCCGAGCATGATCTGGCGATGGAAACGGACCGGCTGCTGGCATCGCTTGCCACCTGCGCGGCCCCGGTCGTGGTGGTGTCAAACGAGGTCGGCTTGGGCATCGTGCCGGACAATGCGCTTGCCCGGCGGTTCCGCGATGCGCAAGGCAGACTGAACCAACGGATGGCGGCCCAGGCGGATCTGGTCGTGGGGGTCATGGCCGGGCTTCCCTTTGCCCTTAAGGGCCGCCTGCCGGGGACCCCGGCATGACCCGGCTGTGGTGGGTGCGCCACGGACCAACCCATGCCCGTGAGATGATCGGCTGGACTGACCGCGCGGCGGACCTGTCGGACCACGCGGCGGTCGCGCGGCTGCGCAACCATCTTCCCGAGGCCCCCGTGGTGTCATCCGACCTGTGCCGCGCGACGCAGACGGCCGCCGCAATCAGCCGCGGCAGGCCTCTGCCGCCTCTGCCTGCGCTGCGGGAAATTCACTTCGGCGCCTGGGAAGGCCTGCGCTTCACCCAGGCCGAGGCGCGCGACCCCGCCCTGATCCGGCGCTTCTGGGAAGACCCCGGCGATGTCGCGGCCCCCGGGGGCGAAAGCTGGAACGATCTGTCCGCGCGCGTCAATGCGGCGGCCAATGCGCTGATTGCGGACCATAAGGGCGACCTTGTGATCGTGGCGCATTTCGGCGCGATCCTGACTCAGGTCGAAAGGGCGCTTGGCCTTTCCACCGTCGAAGCCTTTGCGCAGAAGATTGATCCCCTGTCCGTGACCTGCATCGAGGTGCACGCCGGCATCTGGCACCTGCGCAGCGTCAACGTTACTGTTTGACCATGGCGGGGGATGCAGGCCGCTTCGACACCCAGTGTTGCGTCCTGCGTCCGACCCGCCCCACAGTGCCAGACGGAAGGAGACCGTCCTTGACCTATGACCTTGCCATCGGCGACCGCGCCTATTCCAGCTGGTCGCTGCGCGGCTGGCTGCTGTTCGATGCCTTCGGCCTGCCGGTCAGGGTGCAGCGCGCCCGGCTTTACACCGATGACCTGCCGCGCCTGCTGGAAGGGTTCTTTCCCGCCCGCACGGTTCCGGTGATGCGCACAGCCGAAGGCACCGTGGTGGCGGAAAGCCTGGCCATCGCCGAGGAACTGGCCAGCCGCCACCCGGAGGCGGGGCTCTGGCCCAGAGACCCGGCGGCACGGGCAGTTGCCCGTATGCTGGCCGCCGAAATGCACGCAGGCTTTACCGCGTTGCGCAGCCATTTCCCGATGAACCTGCGCATCAGCTATACCGGCTGCGACCCGACCGATGCGGTTCTGGCCGATCTTGCGCGACTGGAAACCATCTGGTCCTGGGCACGGCGCAAGACCGGCGCACAGGGGCCGTGGCTGTGCGGGGCCTATTCGGCGGCCGATGCCTTCTTTGCCCCGGTGGCCGGGCGCATTGCCGGTTACAACCTGCCCGTCGGTGCCGAGGCCGCCGCCTGTGTTGCTGCCCATCTGGCACATCCGTCGTTCCGGCGCTGGCGCGCCATGGGCTTTGCCGACGGGGCGGACCAGGAGTTCTACCGGCGCGACTATCCGCACCGGCCCTGGCCAGGCCCTGCCCCGCTGGCCGCACAGGCCGTGGACAGCGGCCCCTCTGTGAATGCCACCTGTCCCTGTTCCGGCGAAGACGTCACCCATTTCCTGGAAACAGGCGGGCGCGTCTTCGGCTTTTGCAACGCCTTCTGCCGCGACAAGACAGTGGCCGATCCCGAGGCCTGGTCAAAGTTCATGGCCCTGCTTTCAGACGGGTGACGCTGCGGCGGGGCAATGGCCCACCGCAGCGCCACGCGTTCAGAACTTGAAGCGTGCGCCCAGGAACAGGGCCTTACCGTCATCGTAGTCTGCCTTGGTATCGTCATAGGAATAGTCGCGGTAGGTCGCCCAAAGCTCGGTGTTCCAGTTGGTGATGTTCTGCACCACGGAAATCCCGGTGGACTCGCTGTCCGACCCAACTCCGGTTATGTCGGTTCCGCTGTAATAATCCAGGGCGACGGCGGTCTTGCCCCAGGACACCAATTCACCCAGCCAACCGGCCTTCACATAGCCATAGCTGCCAGTATAGCTGCCGTTATCCTGCTCTCCAAGGGCCACCGTCAGGTTCAGGCCGGTCGGCACATGCAGGACGGACCCCGAGCCATCAAGGATATGCACCCCGGTGGTCGTCTTGCCGTTCGCCGTGTAGGATTCCTTGTACGAGAACGCCGCCTGCGCGGCATATTTGAAGTCACCGGAAGACCCTTCATAGGCCAGCGCCACGTCGTACAGGTTCTGGTCCTGCACGGCATCCTGTACGGCGTCATCAGAGTTTTCGTACAGCAGGTCACGGCCAAAGGATGTGCGCAGGCTGAATCCGCTGAAATCGGGCGTGTCGTAGCGCAGGCGCACCTTGCGGCCCAATCCGTTGTAGTTGGTGAAGGCGTTCTTGATCTGAGTTTTGCTCAGCGTGCCATCGGTCTGGCGCAGCAGCTGCGCCCCCGCCGATTCCTGCACAGCGGATTTGGCGATGACTGTGGTCCCCGAAAGGTCAACCTCTGCCGTATCCTGCGAGGCCATGTTGCCCTGACCGATATAGAACACGCCAAGACGTTCGTTCGTAAACTGGTTGTCGATCTTGCGGATGTTGGAATTGCCGAATTCATAGGCGCCGGACGGCGGCGACTGGGTCAGGATGTTGATGTTCGAGGTTGAATAGGGCGCGTACTGGATTTCGATCGTGCCCAGGTATTCCCAGACATCGGCGAATTCCGCCTTGTAGGTCAGGCCAAAGCGGGTGTTGGAGTTGTTGTTGTCGATAAAGTCGTAGGTTTCCGACTCCTGCCCGTCATCATAGTTCAGAAAGCCTTTGTTGATCTGACCGTAGAACCGCAGGACGCTGCCATTGGCAAACTTCTTTTCGACCTTGGGCAGCGGGTCGGCAAGGGCCGGGACAGACAGAGCGGACACAGCAAGACAGGCGGACAGCAATAGCCCTGCGCGACCGGATTTCTTTGGCAGATTCATCTCAGTACCCTCTGTTTCGTAATCCAAACTATGTGCCAAGCCACCGCATCCGATTGCCGATGCCGCGCGGGCATCATGCGTTCCGGTGCAAGACAGCAGATCACGCGGTACAGGCGCAATGTAACGAGATTGTGATGTTCTCTGACGATCTGCCAGCGCATCGGGAATTGTTGCAAGAGCGCCGCCACTCCCTGTGCCAGAGCAAGGTTTGCAGTAAATTGTAACCAATCGTAAACCATTTGCGACCAATCGTTAACCAAACCAGGGACGGGGCAGATGAATGGTGGCGCGGGCGCATACAGTGGCCTTCGAAGGGGTCGAAGCACGCCCGGTCGAGGTGCAATGCGCCGTCTCGCCCGGCCTGCCGGGCTTCACCATCGTCGGCCTTCCCGACAAGGCGGTGTCCGAAGCGCGCGAGCGGGTGCGCGCGGCGCTGTCGGCGATGTCCATCGCCCTGCCGTCCAAGCGCATCACCATCAACCTGTCACCGGCGGACCTGCCCAAGGAAGGCTCGCATTTCGACCTGCCCATCGCCATTGCCCTGCTGGCGGCACTGGACATCCTTCCGAAGGATGCCGTCGACGGCACCCTCGCCCTGGGTGAGCTTTCGCTGGATGGCACCCTCGTGGCGGTGATCGGTGCCTTGCCTGCAGCGATGGCCGCCGCCGAAGACGACCGCATCCTGCTGTGTCCGCGCGCCTGTGGACCCGAGGCGGCCTGGGTCGGCGCGGCACAGGTCATTGCAGCAGGTTCGTTGCATGATGTGGTGCGCCACTACACCGGCCAGACCCCGATTGCCGCCGCCGAGGCGGGCGAGGTTCTGGCAGCACCCCAGGGCCGCGACATGCGCGATGTCAAGGGTCAGGAACGGGCAAAGCGGGCGCTGGAAATCGCTGCCGCCGGGCGGCACCATGTGCTGATGGTCGGCAGCCCGGGGTCGGGAAAATCCATGCTGGCCGCGCGCCTGCCCGGTATTCTTCCCGATCTTTCGGCAGCCGAGGCCCTGGAAACCTCGATGGTGCATTCGCTGGCCGGCCTTCTGTCGGAAGGCGGCATTTCGCGCAGCCGCCCGTTCCGCGAGCCGCATCACACGGCGTCGATGGCCGCCATTGTTGGCGGCGGCAAGGGGGCGAAGCCGGGCGAAATCAGCCTGGCGCACAATGGTGTGCTGTTCATGGATGAATTCCCCGAGTTTCCGCGCAATGTGCTGGAAACGCTGCGCCAGCCGATTGAAACCGGCGAGGTGGTGGTGTCGCGCGCCAATGCCCATGTGCGCTATCCCTGCCGGTTCCTGCTGATCGCTGCGGCCAATCCGTGCAAATGCGGCTTTCTGGCCGACCCGTCACGCGCCTGCGCCCGGGTGCCCCTGTGCGGCGAGGATTATCTCGGCCGCATCTCGGGCCCGCTGATGGATCGCTTTGATCTGCGCATCGAAGTGCCGCCGGTGGCCTATACAGACCTTGACCTGCCCGCGGCCGGGGAAAGCTCTGCCGTGGTCGCGGGGCGCGTGGCACAGGCCCGGCGGCGACAGGCGCAGCGTTTTGCAGATGTTGCCGGCGTGCGGGTGAACGCCGATGCCGAAGGCGCGCTGCTGGAAGAGATTGCCACACCCGACGCCGACGCGCGCGCGCTGCTGTCGCGCGTGGCCGAACGGTTCGGGCTTTCGGCGCGCGGGTACCACCGCATCCTGCGCGTGGCCCGCACGATCGCAGACCTTGACGAAGACGCGGCCGTGCGCCTGCCCCATATCGCCGAGGCAGTGGGGTACCGGCTGGCCGTCGGCGCGAAATCCTGACGGGTCAGGCGGCGCGCCTGGCTTCGATCACCTCCCAGATACGGGCGGCGCCATTGGTGCCATCAAAGCGCTCCAGCTCCTGCAATCCGGTTGGCGAGGTCACGTTGATCTCCGTCAGCCAGTCGCCGATCACGTCGATCCCGACAAAGATCTGGCCCTTTGCCTTCAGGTCCGGTCCGATGGCCGCACAGATCTCCAGGTCGCGCGCCGTCAGCCCGATCTTTTCGGGCCGCCCCCCCGCATGCATGTTCGACCGGGTCTCACCGGCCTGCGGCACGCGGTTGATCGCGCCGATTGGCTCTCCGTCGACAAGGATGATGCGCTTGTCACCCTTGGCAACATCGGGAAGGAATTTCTGCACGATCAGCGGCTCGCGGCTCATGCCGGTGAACAGCTCGTGCAGCGACGCCAGGTTGCGGTCATTGGGGTCCAGCCGGAACACACCCGCCCCGCCATTTCCATAAAGCGGCTTCAGGATGATATCGCCATGCCGCGCCCTGAAGGCGCGGATGGTCGCCAGGTCGCGGGCAATCATGGTGGGCGGCGTCAGATGCGGATAGTTCAGGACCAGCAGCTTTTCCGGCGAATTGCGCACCCAGAACGGATCGTTCACCACCAGCGTGCCGGGGTGGATGCGCTCCAGGATATGGGTCGTCGTGATATAGCCCATGTCAAAGGGCGGGTCCTGGCGCAGCCAGACGACGTCAAAGGTCGAAAGGTCCGCTTCGGCTGCGGCACCATAGGTCACGTGATTGCCCTTTTCGCGCCGCAACTCAATCGGCCAGCCCCGTGCCGTCACGCGGCCCTCGTCGAAGGCCAGCTTGTCGGGCGTGTAGAAGAAAAGCGTGTGTCCTCGGGCCTGCGCCTCAAGCGCGATGCGGAACGTGCTGTCCCCGTCTGTGTTGACAGACCCGATCGGGTCCATTTGCAGTGCAACCTTCAGGCCCATGCTGTCCTCCGCGATGACGCCCCTACATGGCGCAGCGCGGCTTTGGATGCAATCGCGCGGGGTCAGGCGGCGAAGGCATTCTCGATGATTTCGATGCGGCCCGCCTCATCCACCAGCGCCACGTCAAACCGGGCGGCCGTATCCTGCCCCGCCGGTTCCTGCCCCAGAAAGACCGAGGCCGAGGCATAGATGCGCGCCATCTGCCGGCCGGTCAGATGCAGCGCCGCCTCGGCATGGCTTCGGCTTTGCTTGACCTCGATGAAAATGACTTCGGCCCCGTTGCGGGCAATCAGATCAATCTCTCCGGCCCCGGACCGCCAGCGGCGCGCCGCAATCGGCCTGCCGTGGGTCTCGTAAAGCCGGGCTACCGCCGCTTCTGCCGAAACCCCGGCATGGTAAGAGGATGCTCCGCTCATTCCCGCTCCGCCAGTTGCAACGCCATCCGGTACACCTCTTTGCGCGGCAGGTTGAGAGCTGCCGCCACCTCTGCAGCAGCATCCTTCACCGACCCATGCGCAAGGGCATCGCGCAACGCCGCTTCGATGCTGGCACCATCGACCACACGGTCGCCCGGACGGTCGACAAGAACGACAATCTCGCCCTTGACCGCCCGGCCTGCGAAAGCTTCGGCAAGCTCACCAAGAGTTCCCCGCGACACGTCTTCGAATCGCTTGGTCAGTTCCCGGCATACCGCAGCCAGACGGTCCTTGCCGAAAGCATCCGCCATCTCGGTTAACAGACGGTTAATGCGCTTTGGAGATTCATACAGAATCAACGTCGCCGGCACCTGTCCAAGCTCTGCCAGAAACCGCGCCCGGTCCCCCGCCCCCGCCGGCGGAAAGCCGGCAAACAGGAAGCGGTCGCTGGGCAGTCCCGAAACCGTCAGGGCCGCCAGCACGGCGGACGGCCCCGGCGCGGCCAGAACGGCAAAGCCTTCTGCAATCGCGGCGCGGGCCAGCTGAAAGCCGGGATCGGCGATCAGTGGCGTGCCCGCTTCCGACGCATAGGCCACCGACTTCCCCTCTTGCAGGGCGCGCAGCAGGCGCGGGCGCACCGCCGCGCCGTTATGGTCGTGATAGGCCACCAGCGGGCGGTCGTTCAGGGCGACGCCATGGATTTCCATCAGATGGCGCAGGGTGCGCGTGTCCTCGGCGGCCAGCACATCTGCGCCGGCCAGAAGATCCAGGGCGCGCAGCGTGATGTCGCGTGCGGCGCCAATGGGGGTAGCCAGCAGATGCAGGCCCGGCGGCACGGGCCGCAGCAGCGGCTTGGGGTCGCCGATGGACACGAAGAACGCTCCCTTCGAAAGTTGCCTTCCCTGGCCGAAGCGCATAGGCTTTATGCCAAAGCTGTCATCGCGCTGACGAAAAGGAATACCGCATGTTGTCCGTTCTGTCGTGGGCCCGCAAGGCCTTGGGTGTGCGCAAGGCGCTTGCCGGGGCGACGTTTGGCCTTGCCGCGGTCGGCCTTGCGGCCTGCGTGCCCACGACGACAGGGCCTGGGCTCGGCACCGGCGAGGCGGTTCAGGTGGCTCTTCTTGTACCGTCCGGTTCCGGTCAGGCCAGCGATGAATCTCTGGCCCGCAGTCTTGAAGACGCGGCCCGGCTGGCAATGGCAGATCTTGGCGGCGTGAAGGTTGACCTGCGGGTCTACCCGACGGCTGGACAACCCGCGCAGGCCGCGTCCGCAGCGACGCAGGCAGTGAACGACGGGGCCAAGATCATTCTGGGACCGGTCTTCGCGCAGGAAGCCAATGCCGCAGGCAATGCGGTTGCCGCCTCGGGTGTCAGCATCCTGTCCTTTTCGAACAATCCGGCGATCGCGGGGGGCAATGTCTTTGTGCTGGGCACCACTTTTCCGAACATTGCCAACCGTCTGTCGCGCTATGCCGTGCGTCAGGGCAAGGGCAATATCCTGATCCTGCATGACCGCACACTGGCAGGCGATGCCGGGCTTGCCGCCATCGAAGCCAGCGTTGTTGCCGCCAGCGGATCGGTTGTCGGCGTCATGGGCTACGAATTCTCGCAGAACGGCATCGTGCAGGCAGCGCCCGCGATCGCGGCCACAGTCCGCGACACCGGGGCCAATGCGCTGTTTCTGACGGCCGATACAGCCGGGTCGCTGCCCTTGCTGACCCAGCTGCTGCGCGACAACGGCCTGTCACCGGCGGTGACTCAATTCCTCGGGCTGACCCGATGGGACATTCCGCCGGCCACCCTTGCCCTTCCGGGCGTGCAGGGCGGCTGGTTCGCGCTGCCCGATCCGTCGCTGTACCAGCAATATGCCCAGCGGTATTCGGCAGCCTATGGCAGCGCCCCGCATCCCATTTCGGGGCTGGCCTATGATGGCATTGCCGCGATCGGCGCGCTGGCGCGCCGGGGGGGCGGGCTGTCCACCTCGGCCCTGACCCAGGGGTCGGGCTTTGCCGGCGTGACAGGCGTGTTCCGTCTGCTGCCGGACGGGTCCAACGAACGCGGCCTGGCCGTGGCAGAGATCCGCAACAATCAGGTCGTCGTTATTGATCCCGCACCTCGCGGCTTTGGCGGTGCCGGCTTCTAGTCCGGCAAGGCCAGTGTCTCATTCCCTTTCAGACGTGCCGGGAACCCTTCCCGATGCACAGGCCCTGGTTGCCGCCGTCGCGGCCGAGATCGGGCGCGACACCGAGCCACGCCAGGCCCGTGCCATTGCGGTGCGCAACCTTGCCGAGCTGCGCCAGCGCGCCAACGCCGCGCTTGCCGCCGCCTTTGCCGGCCATCCGCGCGAGTCGCGGGCGCTGGTGCGCGCCCAATCAGACCTGACAGATACCCTGGTGACCGCCTCGCTGCTGATCGCCACGAAGCTTCTGCACCCACTTGCAAACCCGACCGAATCCGAACGCGTCGCCGTTCTGGCCGTGGGCGGATACGGCCGGGCCGAAATGGCCCCGCATTCCGACGTCGATCTGCTGTTCCTCACCCCGTGGAAGATCACCCCCTGGGCTGAATCGGTCATCGAAAGCATGCTCTACATGCTGTGGGACCTGCGGCTGAAGGTGGGTCACGCCAGCCGGACCGTGAAGGACTGCCTGCGGCTGGGCCGGGAAGACATCACGATCCGGACCGCCCTGCTGGAGTATCGCTTCGTCGCCGGCCACGCGCCATTGGCCGAAGACCTGGGAGAGCGGCTGTGGAATGACCTGTTCCGCAACACCGGCCCCGAATTCATCGAGGCGAAGCTGGCCGAGCGGGCCGAACGGCACCGCCGGCAAGGCGGCCAGCGCTATGTGCTGGAACCCAATGTCAAAGAGGGCAAAGGCGGCCTTCGCGACCTGCAGACCCTGTACTGGATCGGCAAGTACCTTCATCGCGTCCCGTCACCCGAAGGCCTTGTGGCCGCCGGCCTGTTCACGCAGGAGGAGTTTGAGACCTTCGCGCGGGCCGAGACATTCCTTTGGGCTGTCCGCTGTCACATGCACCACGTCACCAAACGGGCCACCGATCAGCTGACCTTCGATCTGCAGGTTCTGGTGGCCGAGCGGATGGGCTATGTCGATGCCGGCGGACGCCGGGCCGTCGAACATTTCATGCAGGATTACTTCCGGCACGCCACCCGCGTCGGAGAGCTGACGCGCATCTTCCTGACCGAGCTTGAAGCCCGGCATGCCAAGCCGGAAGCCTCGATCAAGGGGCTGTTCCGCCGCAAGAAGCGGGTCCGCCCCGGGCTGAAGCTGGTCCAGGGCCGGATCGACGTGGAGTCGGCATCAGACTTCGTTGCCGACAAGCTGAACCTGTTGCGCATCTTCGAAGAAGCCCTGCGGACCGGCTATCTTCTTCACCCCGACGCGATGCGGCTGATCGCGGCCAATCTGAACCGGATCGACGATGACATGCGGTCAGATCCCGAGGCGGTGCAGATTTTCTTGGACCTGCTGCTGAAACACGGCAATCCGGAACGGGCCCTGCGACGCATGAACGAACTGGGTGTTCTGGGGGCCTTCATTCCCGAATTCGAACCGATCGTCGCGATGATGCAGTTCAACGTCTACCACCACTACACGGTTGACGAACATACGATCCAGTGCATCAGCACATTGGCCCAGATCGAACGCGGCGAGCTGATCGAAGAGCTTCCCGTCGCCAGCCGGATTCTGGCCGATGGCGTGAACCGGCGGATCCTGTACATGGCCCTGTTCCTGCATGACATGGGCAAGGGCCGCCCCGAGGACCATTCCATCCTGGGTGCCCAGATTGCCCGGCGCGTGGCGCCCCGCCTTGGCCTGTCCGCCGAAGAGTCGGAAACGGTCGAATGGCTGGTGCGCTATCATCTGCTGATGTCGGACATTGCCCAGAAGCGCGATCTCAGCGATCCGCGCACAGTGCGCGATTTCGCAAAGGCCGTGAAGACCAGGGAACGGCTGGATCTGCTGACGGTGCTGACCGTCTGCGACATTCGCGGCGTGGGGCCGACCACCTGGAACAACTGGAAGGCCATGCTGCTGCGCCAGCTGTACCGCGATACGGCCACCGCGCTGGAAGGGGGGCTTGAATCCCTGAACCGCGCCCAGCGCGAAGACGAGGCGAAGCGCGCCCTGCGCGACGTGCTGACAGATTGGGAGCCAAAGGATTTGCGCGCCGAGACGGCCCGCCATTACGCCCCCTACTGGCAGGGTCTGACGACCGAGACTCAGGCCGTCTTTGCCCGGCTGCTGCACGGACTGCGCGATGACGAGATCCGCATCGATCTGCACCCGGAAGTCGCCCGCGATGCCACGCGGGCCTGCTTTGCGCTTGCCGACCATCCGGGCATCTTCTCACGGCTGGCGGGGGCGCTGGCGCTGGTGGGGGCCAATGTGGTCGATGCGCGCACCTATACGTCAAAGGACGGCTATGCGACGGCGGTGTTCTGGATTCAGG
>Ga0114979_10002846_pt1 | contig 11660 bp, 14 predicted proteins | sample S_140625_EF_Meta_FD_87315 | JGI IMG/M metagenome (GOLD analysis project Ga0114979, IMG submission 87315) | Freshwater microbial communities from Lake Simoncouche, Canada to study carbon cycling - S_140625_EF_MetaG | ecosystem: Environmental > Aquatic > Freshwater > Lake | place: Lake... | reverse complement strand
CATCGACGTTTTATTGGGACATAAACATTTGATATGGGTAATTTTTTGAACTCTTCTATTTGTTTGTAAAACTTACCTCTTCTGTTTTTATAATTTTCTTTATAAAAAGTTGAACTAAAACTCAATATGTGATCGACGATGTCGGATGGTAGTCGTCCGAAATTGTTCATTTATCGTTGTTTTATCGTTGTTTTGTTGTTTATTTATAAAAAAATGGACGTTCAATTTTATAGCATCCGACTTTTTTCTGGTCAAAATACAAAGAGGTTCAATGACTGTCGGATTTGTTTATATATTTATTTTGTTCATTTTTTCTTGGATATGTCTTTATAATTCAGCAATGGAAAATGTGGGGTTCGATACTTTATTTGTAGTTCAAACCATTTTTACATTATGTTTAGCATTTACTATATGGAATGATCCAACAAGAGGACAAAAGACATTGACACTACATGTTGCACCGCCATCATCATTTAAGTCTTATTTTGGTGAAATTCCTACTCATTATAATATTCCATTATGGTGGATAATAATACCGGTATCCGTAATAAATTTCGTTTCGTCGCTATTGATGTTCATTACGTCGAGATATGTGTGGAAGAAAAGGGGTAATTTTAATATTTCGAGAGACATGAATCAGCAACTCAATTTATACAAAGGATTTTACATCGCATGCACAGTTTTAGTATTTGTTTTGCTTTTTTCCTATATAATTAATTATACAGGTGCCGACTCTAGATTTTATAGTTTGGTGCTATATGCATGCATAATTGGATCACTCGGAATGTCAATCCATGATTTAAGAGTCGCCAATTCGATATCGAGACTTCTTGGAACCATTACAGATGGATAAATCGCTGAATATAGAGATAAAGGTAAAAATTCATAATGTAATAAATATATTATGAATAACGAAGAACTACATTTTATACCAAATGCCGCAATATCCATTTCTGTTATAGCCAGATTTATTTTTATGTATTTATTGTATTGCAACAAAAGCCAAAACACATTATCTTTGACATTTTGCATTCTCAACATATGTTCGTCAAGTATGTGGGTATATTATAGTTATTTGAATCAGGATATGCCACTAATGATAAGAAGTTCAACTGAAATATCTTTATTGGCGATTTCATCTATTTACATTATTCGAAATAAATGTATGGTTACGCAAAATATCGCGTAATAATCTATAAAAAATAAAATGCGGTTTGAAATGGTTGTAGCGATGAATCAAAAAGGAGTCATTGGAAAAAATGGAAAATTACCATGGAATGTACCCGAAGATCTCAAACTGTTCAAATTATTGACGGAAAGACAAATCGTTATTATGGGACGTAAAACATACGACAGTCTCCCTGACGGACCTCTAATAAACCGGATCAATATAGTTATTACGCGAAATCCGTCAAAGTATATATCCGACAATACAGAAAAACTAATATTTTGCGATTTTCAACAATTACGCGATATCCTTAAAAATTTAGATAATGGATCTCGCAAAGCTATGGTAATTGGAGGCGCGGATATTTTTCGCGAATTTTTCTATGAATGCAAAATATTTCATGTTACATTGATACATAATGAAAAGGGTGGAGATACCCTGTTTCCATATGAATATCGCGATTTTTTAGATAATGAACAGTATAAATGCGTTTGTAAATTTGCGGATCCAGTAAAGTCTAAAGGAGGATCTGGAGATAAATATCAATATTTTTGTTATAGTCGATTTTTGTAAGAATACTATCGAGAGAATATGATTTATCCCCGGGTTTTAGGTCTCTCAAAGAGGGTGGGTGTTTTTGTATCCGCAAACTAAATATGTGTATGGATACAAAACCGCAGATAGACCTTATCAATAATTGTTTTACCAATAAATACGTATAAAATAACGGCATATTATTATCGTAATCAGTGTCTATTGCGGTTGTATAGAGGATCCCAAATGAAATTTCACGAAACTCATTTCGAAGAATATATAGATGCCGTAAAAAAAATCAATATTCACCCAGAACTAGAAAATTTCCGCGAAAATATGCCACAAAATATATCCCAATTTGGTAATCTTATTGTTTATGGTCCATCAGGTGTAGGGAAATATTCACAGGTTTTATCATTCATACAAAAATACAGTCCGAGTGATCTCAAATATGATAAACGCATGACTATGCAGCACGAAAAACAAAACTATACATATCGCATAAGTGATATTCATTATGACGTTGATATGTGTCAATTGGGGTGCAATTCCAAGATTATTTGGCACGAGGTTTTCCAACAGATTGTCGATATTGTTTCGATGAAATCATGTAAAAGTGGTATTATTGTTTGTCATAATTTTCACACTATCCACAACGAACTTTTGGAAATATTCTATAGTTATATGCAACAATATAATCATCCCCAAGTGAATATACAAATAAAATTCATTCTTTTGACAGAACATGTGAGTTTTTTACCCAATAATATTCTGAATAGTTGTCAAACGATTAGAGTAACACGACCATCACGTCATATAATTGAACAAATGATGTTATCAAAAGATATTGATACACCTCTTTCCACCAAAATAGACCACGAAAACATTTTGAATTTAAAAGAACTGTATATGTGCGGGAAATTGAAACCGGGCGCGGATCCACCGAAAGAGGTATTTATCATTATTTGTGACAATATTATCCAAGAAATGCTGACCCCCGGTAAAATTATTATTTCAGAATTTCGCGATATCGTGTATGATATTTTGATCTATAATTTGGATGCGGTAGAATGTATTTGGTATATTTTGAATTATTTCATTCAAAATGAGCATTTATCGACGATGTCTGATATTTCGGCCATATTGGACAAAACCCATACTTTTTTGAAATATTACAATAATAATTATCGTCCCATTTACCACTTAGAGAATATCCTCTTTTTTATAATAGAACGGATACATAGGGGTGGTGGTGGAAATGGTAACCTATGAAGATGCATGTAAAACATTGGATTTAGACCCCGATGGAAAATGGACGTCGGATGATATCAAACGTCAATATCGACGCCTCGCACTAATTCATCACCCTGATAAAAATATTGGCGATGAAGAGGCTGCACAAATGTTTCGATCAGTTCGCGAAGCATATGATTATTTAGAGGAAGATTCTACATGTGAAGATATCGATACCGATACAAATTCTATCCAAACCGCTGTAAATAATTATAAAGAAATTTTGTCACAATTCTTGGAACCTATTTTAAATTCACCCCTTTTTCAACACCGGATTTTTAACCGCATTTTGGACGGTATCCTTTTAAAATGCGAAGAACGTGTAATGGCAATTATGGAAAAAATGGATCGTATTCATGCGATAAAAATTCTCGAATTGTTACGCGGGTATAAGGATGTTTTACATATTGGCGACGATTTTTTGCGTAGATTGGACGAAATGATTTGCGGAAAGGTGCTAGACGATTCGCGTGTGATTTTGAACCCATTCTTGGAGGATTTATTTGACGATAATTTGTATCGTTTGACCGATATGGGTGGCGTATTTTTAATTCCACTTTGGCACCATGAATTGGTATATGATAATTCTGGTGGCGACTTATATGTAGAATGTCGTCCAATATTACCCGAAAATGTAGAAATCGATTGTGATAATAATATTCACGTTTCTCTTCGATATTCATTGGATGAAATATGGAAAATGTCGGAAATATTGGTAAAACTTGGTTCGGAAAAATCTGTAAGAATAGTCGAAATATCTCGGGGTGAATTATTTTTGAAACCTCGTCAAACGGTTATTTTCAAAGGGATGGGAATTTCCAAGATTAACACACAAAACATATATGATAATACAAACCGTGGAGATATATTGGTTCATGTGGAAATTTTCCGAGATCAATAAAAATATAGTTCTATTATATAAATGGCTACTTCAAATTTATATGATAAATTGGTGGGTGGTTCAAGTCGTCTTATTCAAAAAGGCGGGTCTCTTAGACCAGGATTCGATTCTACCATGCAATTATTCAATGAAAAAAAAGAATTTTTAGTAAAAGTATTTGCGAATTTGATCGTTCAATTGGGAATAACCTATTTCATTATGGAAAATTTTCCGGTAAATGGTAAAGGCGACATAAGCAAAACACACGATGCGTCACTAGATTGGTATCAAGTGATTCCTCTAGCTATATTACAATTTATCATAATATTACTCATGGCTTTTGTTCCAATGCCAATGATAGTAAAATTATTATTGTTTGTTGTATTTTCGAGTATTTGGGGTGTTTTATTTTCGTCTATTCGCACCATAGTAGATCCAACAATTATCAAAACTGCTATTATTGGCGTAGCTGGTATATTTGCAGCAATGTTTTTGACGGGCGTATTTTTATTGGTCAGTGGTATAAGATTGGGATTCGGATTCGGACTCATACTTTTTTGCGCATTGGTTACAATGATTATAGCATTGATTATGAGTAGATTTTTAGATACATACAATACTCATGTGAAATCGTTTTCAATAATAGGAATCGTCATTTTTTCACTGTATATTTTGTATGATACAAATATAATTTTACAAAAGAATTACTATGGTGATTTTGTGACAGCGTCAATGGATTATTATTTAGACGTGATCAATTTGTTTTTGGATTTGATAAATTTCAATAATTGAACATGCGAAAGATCGTTATAAAATGTAAAAGATTTTACAACGATAATTTATAGTTCGATGTCACCACATATATTAACGATAACCCATGAAGAAATCGACATATTGACAAATCTTGGACAAAAGGTCTCGATAAACCCAGCCAATTACCCAAACAGATTTTGCAATGAAGTAAAAGAATTGTCAAAACATATACCTATTCGAATTCGAGATATTTTACACCAATTTGCCAAGGAGGGGTCTAAAACAGGATTTTTATTGATCAGATCCATTCCGTTCGAAGACTCACATATTGGTCCCACTCCCACGGGAAATAATTACATGGCGGGTGAATCCACCCTTTTGGCAAAAATACAGGCACTTATAATGTGCTGTCTTGGAGAAATGATTGCGTATGAAGCGGAAGGATACGGAAGATTGTTCCAAGATATTGTTCCGTCAAAGGAAATGGCGACAGGTCAGACGAGTTTAGGCAGTCAAACCGAATTGGAAATTCATACGGAACAGGCATTTTCTCAATTGCGACCAGATACTCTAAGTCTAGCATGTCTTCGTGGAGATCCAAATGCCATGACATATATTTTGCCCGTGGGTAGAATTCTTCAACACCTGACCCAAGATGAAATTGACCTATTAAAAAAACCATTATGGGAAACAGGTGTGGATTTGTCATTCAAATTGAACGGAAATGAATTTTTAGAGGGTGATGTTCGAGGACCTATGCCGATTTTACGCGGATCTGTGGATACAAAATTAGTGTTTGACCAAGATTTGATGAAAGGAATTACAGAAGAATCACAGAGAATGATTTCGCGAATTGTCGATATTTATTACAAAGAACGAATCGCACATAATTTGAAACCCGGTGAAATCATATTCATTGATAATAATCGCGCGGTCCATGGTCGATCACCTTTTTCACCAAGATATGATGGATATGATCGTTTCTTGGTTCGCTCTTTTGCTGTATTTGATTATGAAAAAAGTGAGAATGCTCGTATGAACGGATCAGGTAGAACAGTTGCTGCGATTTACAGTTAGGTTAGGTTATTCTCTATGCACCACATAATATCGTAGAAATCTCTTTGAAAGCATTTATTGTGAGGTCGATATCATTATATTGAATATCGCGATGTATAACCAAACGTATTAAATCATGAGACCACACCGAAACCCGAATACCACGTTCCATTAGTAATTTTGCGACATTTTCTGAACCGCCAATAATTTCAATAAATAGAATATTGGTTTCCACCTCGTTCCAAATTTTGAAACCAGGCATGTCTTCGATTTCGTAAGCCAATATTTTGCATATAATATGATCCTTTTTCAGCACGCCCGACTCAAAATCATCCAATGCGACCAAACCACATGCCGATAAAACGCCCGTTTGACGCATACCTCCGCCAAGACCCTTGCGAATCCTTCGCGCCTTGGAAATAAATTCTTCCGATCCAAGCAAAACAGATCCTACGGGACAACCAAGCCCCTTGGAAAGACAAACGGTCAGAGAATCCACGTATTTTGCAATTTTATGGACGGCTTCATGGGACGCAGTCGATGCATTCCATATCCTAGCCCCATCCATATGGATGGGGACACAATTAGTTTTACTTAATTGTTGAAGTTTTTTCAAAAAGGTTTTGGCCAAAATTCGGCCGCCACATGCATTATGTGTATTTTCAATACAAATGAGGGAAGTTATCGGTTCATGAATGTCAGAATCTCTTATTGCATCTTGGATCGAACCCAGTTCCATTGATCCGTTTCCCAGGTTTTTTACTATTCTCATCGAAACGCCGCCAAATTGACTCACTCCAGCTTGTTCATATAAAAACATATGACTTTTGTCACCGACAATGATTTCGGACCCCCGTTTATCACACCATGCCAATACAGCGGTCAAATTACTCATTGTTCCTGTGGGGAAAAAAAGCGCGGACTCTTTGCGAAACAATTTTGCGATTCGGTTCTCGAGTTGGATAGTTGTAGGGTCTTCTTGATATACATCATCGCCAACGATTGCGCTGGACATTACTTCACGCATGTCGTCAGTTGGTTTTGTCAAAGTATCACTTCGATAATCGATCTCTCCATGGAAACATTCCATTTTTATTATTGTGAATTTTATATGCATTTATCATTTTACTGTTTATATTTTTTGCATGAAAAATATAAACTCGGTATTTAGATGTTAAGGTCTATCCGTGTTTTTGTATCCGCAACGAAGGATAGGGATACAAAACACCCACCCTCTTTGAGAGACCTATATCCAAACAGACTCGTGCATAAATGTATTTATGCGCTAATAGAGATTAATCAAACCTTATATTTGGTAATCAAAAACACCGCAACAATTCCCAAGAAAATTCCCAGCATTTGTTGATGATTGTATTTTTCCTCGAAAATAAAAATTCCCGTCAATATCAACAATACGGCCGAAATAATTTTGATCAGAAACGAATTGATAAGAGGCGTATTATAATATTTGTCCATATTGAGAATAAAAATAGATGATATTACGGTAATACTACTAATTAAAAACGCAAATAATATTTCTAAATAGGATAGAGATCTATATTTTGTCATTATATTATCAAGTGTATGGTTATTGCGAAACAGATGATATATCATATATACGGAACATAAGAATGCTATTATCATTGTATTCAAAAATAAATATTCATGGGGATCTAATGACAAAAGTACCTTTTTACGAATATAAGGAACAAATGTTTTTATGGTTCCAATCAAAAATGCAAAATGTAACATCCCAATACTATACTATATGGTAGGACTTTATTTTAAGCGGATAATGATTTCATAAAGTCATTACTAAAATGTTGGCAATTGTGTGTGTAAAGATTCATATAACCAGGATCTTTCCATATTATATTGTTTTTTTTTATTTTATCTACCGGTCCATATTTGGTGGGAGGGTCGATTCGAACACTCGATTTGGACCAATATTCTTGGATTTTTTCATTGTCATCGTCAATAGATACCTCACCATAAATATATTTTACACGAATATTCGCAGGGACGTTCATGCCAAACAATAATTGCAATAACGTTTTCCAATTGTTTTGTTTTTCAGGCGTAAAATCGATAGCATATAATCCGGGTTTTTTAGAATGGGTATCTTGGACAATAACAATATGATGTTGTTTTACATATTTAGTAAAATGGAATACTTGTGTTTTTATGATTCGATAATGATAGGTACATAAATTGAAACAAAAAGTGCAAAACAAAATTATAAATTGGATCCGTGGAATAGATATAAAATGCATTTTGGTTTGTTATTTTCGGTCTATTTATTATTTTTACATAAAAAATAATAAATTGCTATATAATAATGATTCGAATACATAAAAGTATATTTTACGATATATGCGAAAAAAATATAGATTTGTATAATGATTTTATGAAGGATCTCCTCAATGATTACAAAGAAACACTACATGGAATTCAAGTAAAAAATGGCATTGAAACCATACGATTTTACACACATAGAATGTTTGGTATTATTTGTTACTTATCGAATTCGGCGGAAGTTTTTTATATTTGTAAAATGATACTAGCCGTTGATAAACAAAATACTGATGTCACAAAATATGAATATTGGATAAAGGAATTACATAGTATCAATTACTTACGCGAGTTTTTTTCATGACAATTTACTGCTGGTGAAAGTGTTCCTCCAATAGTCATTGTTTCAATACCAGGAAGTGTTCTATAGACAACAACTGGTCGATATTTTTTATTGGATCGCAAATTAGGGTTGTTTTTACGCATTTGAATATTGTTCTGCGACAATATAGGATTATTTATCATATAGTAAGGTGGGTAATTTCCACGAAGGAATGGACTGCGAATCGTCTGTTTTGGTTCAATGCGCGATGGTGTCTCGTTTGTAATACCACGAAGATTATTCGAAGACAATACCATTTGTATATTCATGAAAACCGTAAAACATGTTGCTGCGACAATTACCCAGAATGTAATGATGATCATTGTTTGGATTGTAATGATGATTTTGATGATGGAAACAATAAAAAATAATTGGCCAATCAATTTTTTATTGTTTTATTTTAGTTTGTTTTTTCTAATTCATTTTTTCGTTTTCTTCGTGATAATTTTACTATTGTTTTTATTTTATTGGTTTTTTCTTCGTTTTTATATTATGCGGATACTTTCTTCTTGACAACTTTCTTCACTGCGGTGGCAACCGGCACAGACACCTCTTCGACTGCAACTGGTGCTGCTGCAGCCTTCTTGACAACCTTCTTCACAGCTGCGGGTGCTGGGACTGATACTGCAACTTGCACTGGTTCAGGCTCTGGCTCTGGCTCTTCCTCAGGCTCCTTTTCATCATCACTATCTGGAACAGTTGTTTCGGTTGCTTGCACTGGAAAGGGAATTTTACTCTGAACCTTGCTAGAAACTGGTTCAACAACTTCCTCTTCATCGGCCTCCGAAACGTCGGGAATCTGCTGTGTCTCAATCGCACCAAGATCCTCGGCAGAGAGTTGAATATGGCACTTGCCATAAACACTGACGATCTCGCGAGGCTTGACGACACATTGAATGAGCTTCCATGTCAGACCCCATCCCTTACCACCAATCCAAATGCCACCGCATTGCAAAACACATGCAACCTGGCTCAGCTTCTGGACGAAATCCATGGGTGTGAGATTCTCATTCTCGCAAGGGAAGATCTTGTTCATCTGAGTATCGTAGATCTCTACTGCCCAACGACCATCATAATAAGGGACCTTGGCGCGAATCGAAGGTGGCTTGCTGGGATCAACCTTCTTCGTGTCCTTGTTCTTCGTGTATTTCAAGAATGGGAAGAATGTATGCTTGCAAACCTCGCGAGACATCTCTTCACCCCACCAGAGCTCAGAGTTCTTGACAGCATCGTCAAGAATCTGATTCTCGAAATCCTTGAGCTTTTGAAGAAACTGATCAGTAGCCGGCTTGGCATATTCCTGATTGGGAAAATTGAGGGACATGCTAAACTTTCCATCCGATTCACCATTGTCGCCAATGAAATCGGAAATACCCCACGTCATCATCATAGGCGTGGAAATATGAAGAGACCTCTTTGACTGATCGCTTATCATATTGATCGCTTTTCCACCACGATCATTCACCTTGGGAGGCATATACTTAATCTTGGAAGGGACCCATTCGGCAGAACTGAGAACGATTGGCTTTGACATCTTTTATTAGGAGATTGTTATTGATTATGCAGTGAAAGCTTTAAATCAATTTTATGTAAATGATTTTTGGAAAGAGCGAGAGGAAACTTGTAATTGCTTTGGTTGATTTGGTGTTGTAAAAATGAATACAAAAAGGATGAATCAATTTTATACAAATGAAATAACACGCAAATAGATTACAGCAAAAACAGCATAAAAATTTTTTATAATGTTATTTCAACTACAAGAATACAAAAGAATCATATTCGATCAATGGAAAACAATTTTGTACATTTAGACGCTATAAATGAAAGAGACCACACTTCAGATTTAGATGATATTTTACTGGATAAAAAACGGGGTTCATCGCGCGTGACCAAGGTGGTTAAATCAAAAACCAATAAAACAAATGCGGAGACACCCATAATAACATCAACGCAGTATTATGCTGAACCACAAATAATTACAAAATACAAAATCGATGATTTACGTAAATTATTGAAACATTATAAGGGAACCATCCAATTCAAGATTTCACCAAAAGAATATGGATACGAAACTGTTCGTTTTTTGAAAGAACGATTCAAGATAATTTACGATTTTGCCCTTATTGGAACGAAACCAAAATTGACAGAACGTATCGTTTATTTTTTCAAATTGGACATCAGTGCTAGACAAATACAAAAAAATTGGCGTAGATATATGGTTTTATTAATTGGTAAATTACGCGGTCCAGCAGTGAAAGATCGATCTATATGTGTAAATGAAACCGACTTTTACACACTCGAACCATTGGTCGAAATCCATACCCACGATTTTTTTAGTTTCCGTGATAAAAATAATTTTGTCTATGGTTTTGAAACAGATTCGCTTTTGAATTGTATTAAGCATCAAAAGCGTTTTGTAAAAAACCCATATACGCGCGATTCAATGCAGGATATAGTACCTAATATTTTAAAATTGGTGCGAATGCAAATGATTATCCAAATGAATCAAGAAATGGCGAATTATGCAAAACAGCCTTCTTCATGCACAAATATATCGAATCCCGTTCAGAATCCATTGGGTGATCAACAAAACAATATTACGGAAGGAGGAGGAGGATCTGCGCAAATAATTTCACAATTATCGAGTACTATCCTACCATCATTACGTGCAATGGAGCATCCGTCACACTACAACTCCGCGGAAATGGTATTGAATATTCGAGGATTACGTTGCAAATCTTTTCAGGAACGTGTAGAACATATTTTTATGGAAATTCATCACTTGGGACATTATGTGGATAGTCGATGGTTTTTGAATTTAGAACGCAGAGATTTTATACGTTTTTTTCGCTGTTTGTATGATATTTGGCACTATCGCGCAGGCATTTCATTGGATATAAAAATTAAAATATGTCCTTTATGGGATCCATTTGTTATGATCAATCCAGATCGTATCAATTATATCGATATATCATTGCTGGACATACAATTATTGTCTGTGTCTGTAATGGAATATATGATTTTTACAGGTATTGACGACGAATATAGAATGCTGGGAACGTTCCATGTTTTAACAGCGATGACAATTGTTTCGCCTGAAGCGAGAGCGAATATGCTTTGGCTTTATGAGTCAATATTATATTGAGTGTATATTAGAAAAATCACATATAATTCAAATAAATGTGATTTTTTGCTTGATTTGAATTATATCCGTTTTTTGTATCCGCAACGAATACAAAATACCATTGTACCTACAATACCTAATAATTATATCCAGGTTGTAGATTACGCATAAAAGATTG
>Ga0114979_10002845_pt1 | contig 11662 bp, 13 predicted proteins | sample S_140625_EF_Meta_FD_87315 | JGI IMG/M metagenome (GOLD analysis project Ga0114979, IMG submission 87315) | Freshwater microbial communities from Lake Simoncouche, Canada to study carbon cycling - S_140625_EF_MetaG | ecosystem: Environmental > Aquatic > Freshwater > Lake | place: Lake... | reverse complement strand
TTAAACTATTATAAAACATTATCTGTCAGCGAACGCTCGGCACTGGTTGCTGCAATACGAACAGATGAGCAGACTATTCTAGCACGTGAGCGAGCACAACTTATAGCACGTAATCTAGCAATGGGTGTACACACTGGCAAGACTAGAGAAGAATTCAGTACTAGTGCTTGGCAGATCAAACAAGATTACCCAGATAGCGAAGATGGCGTATACTGGATAAGGAATGAAGCTCTCAACAATGGTGCACCATTTCAAATTTACTGCGACATGACTACCTTAGGTGGCGGCTGGACATTGGTTGTACAAAATTGCTCTGGGGATTGGACAGCAGAGCAAGTATACAGTCGTAATCCTACATCTGCTCCTACCGAGCTGACAACACATGAAAGTAGATCTCATGAAAAGAGCTATAGCATATTAAGCTGGGCTGATAAAATTAAACGTAGTGAGTCGGGATTTGATTTTATGATCACTGCTCGCGAACACGGATCGCTCGGCGGTGCGTGGACTGCTAACGAAGCATACACATTTATTCAGACTCTTGAAGACGGCGACCTAGGTGACGCAGAGTTGGGCACACCTGGCTGGCGTAAGAATCTAACAGAATTAGCCCGCTTTGGCTATAATGGCAATACATGGACTTACAATAACGAAGCCATGGAAGCACGTATGCCTTGGGTAGGTATTGGTATCAACTACGGTTGGTTAACCACAGACGGATTCCGTGGCGGATGGTGGGGCACACTGATTGGACATAATAACTGTGGGTCAGATCCAGCACCTTGGTTAAGCAATATTGAAGGTGGAGCCCAACCAGGTGTTATCTGGTACTGGGTAAGATAATTTAAGGTAGTATAGTATGTCAGTACAAATAGATGAAAAAACAGAAATAACAGTTCCGTTAAAAACTTTAATATCAGTAGTGAGTGCATTACTAGTTGCAAGCTGGTATGTGTTTGCTACACAAAATAAAATTGCAGACCTTGAACATGCACAAAAAATAGCAGATGAAAGATTTGTTAGCTATACAAAACAACCTGGTCGTAATACCGTAGACGTTGAACTTCTAAGAAAAGATTTTGAGTATCTTCTTAAAGAAGTAAATGATTTAAAAAACAAAGGAAAATAACATGTCAGAAGAAATTAACCAAGAAGAAAATAATAATCCATCAATTGGATTTGAAACAGGTGGCGGCCAAATTACTGCTGAACCAACTGAACAAGTAAGTGAAAGTGCTGAAGTATCGGCGAGTACTAGTGTGGAAGGTGTTGAGTTGGAAGCACACGCTGAGAGCGAAGCACATGCTAGCGCAGGTGTAGAAGTTACTGACACATCCGTAGCTGCCAGTGCTGAAGTTAGTGTCAGTGCTGAAGTTGGCGCAAGCGCAACAGCCACAGTGGGTGATGTCGAACTAGTTGCTGAAGCACATGTTGCGGCCGAAGTTGAAGCAAGCGCAACTGCCAGTGCAGGCTGGGATGGACACAATGCCAGTGCCACTGCTGAAGTAGAAGCAGGCGCAAGTGTGGAAGCCGGTGCAAGTGTTAGTGCAGAATATAGTGGAGTAACTGTTACACAAGAAGCACATGTGGGTGCTGAGACAGAAGCTTATGCTGGTGCAAGCGTTCAAGTTGGTGAAGATGGTGCCAGTGGCCATGCTGGAGCAATTGCTGGAGCCAGTGTAGGTGCTGGTGCATCAACTGGTGTGTATGATGAAAGTGGTAATGGTGCCACAGCAGGTGCTGGAGTAAGTATTGGTGCTCAAGTGGGTGCTGAAGTAGAAGGCGGCGCTACAATGGACAACGGTGTTGCCACTGTAGGTATAGGCGGTGAAGTTGCACTGTTAGCAGGTGTAGAAGTCGATGTCAGTATTAGTGTTGACACTAAGCCGGCACAAGAAGCCGCAGAACAAGCTGCTAGAGAAGCTGCAGAACAAGCACAGGCATTATGGGAATCTCGACAAGCAGAAATTGCAAGACAGGAAGCTGAACGTCAAGCTGCAGAAGCACAACGACAAGCAGAACTTGCAAGACAGGAAGCTGAACGTCAAGCAGAAATTGCAAGACAAGAAGTTGAACGTCAAGCAGCAGAAGTACAACGTCAAGCAGCAGAAGTTGCTCAACTTGCTCAAGAACAAGCAGCCCGTATTGCTCAAGTTCAAGCCGCAGCCGAAAACCTTGCTAGAGAACAAGCAGAAGCAACTGCAAGAAGTGCCGCTGAAGCACAACGTATTGCACTAGCCCAGGCTGCTGAAACAAAAAGACTCGCCGATCTTGCTGAAGCTGAAAGTCGTCGACAAGCAGATGCCGCAAGACGAGCATTAGAAGATGCTGGCAGAAAGATGGATCCAAGACGCTGGAGAATATAATGAGTGTACTAGCCGAATTAATGAACAGTGGTAATACTTGGGCAGCAGAACGTGCTCAATATGCATTACAAGTACATCAAGCGGTAGGTGCAGGACAACTAAGCCCTAGTGAAGCCAAAGAGATTCTACAAGATTTGATTAGCACAGACAAGTTGGAAGAAGCAGCCGCTGATCAACAAGCTCGTGCGGCACTAGTATTTGGTGTTACTCAACTGATTAGTTTGTATTAAACAACTTAGACAACGCTTGAACTAAGTCTTCAATCATTCCATCATCGTGAAACGGAGTAGGTGCAAAACGTAACCGCTCCGTTCCCACATCAACTGTTGGAAAATTTATGCTTTGAACGTAGATGTTATAGTCGTTCAATAGTGCATCACTCATGGCCTTGGCCTTCTTAGCATCGCCCACAAACACAGGCACAATGTGACTAGTGCTACAGTCCATAACAGGAATACCTGCGGCAGTTAACCTATGCTTTAACTTGCGGGCACGTTCTTGATGCTTTTCACGCACCTCCGGATGGTCTTTCAAATACTTAACAGCAGCCATTGCACCAGCACAGCTAACTGGACTCATTGAAGTTGTAAAAATAAAGCCGGCGGCAACACTACGAATAGCGTCAGCCACAATCCGATCACAAGCAATGTAACCTCCTTGAACTCCATAGGCCTTTCCCAAGGTTCCGTTGATTATATCAATCTTGTCTTCAAGCCCTAGTTCTTCTACTTTGCCACCGCCGGCTTTACCGTATAATCCAACTGCATGTACTTCGTCGATGTATGTCATTGCTCGATACTTTTCAGCCAGTTTGCATATATCTTCGATGTGTCCTACATCTCCATCCATACTGTACACACTTTCAAATACCACACAAGGTGTATTGCCTTGTGCAAAACTAATTTTGAGTTTCTGTTCTAGATCTTCTAAGTCGTTGTGTTTGAAGATAACTTTCTTAGCCTTGCTATGTTGGATACCCACAATAATACTATTGTGATTGTTGCTGTCGCTGATGTATTCAATGTTGGGAATAATCTTAGCCAACGCAATCAGCGTCCACTCATTGGCCACATAAGCTGAACTGAACAGCACTGCTTTTTCTTTCTTATGTAGGCTTGCTAGTTCGTACTCTAATGCCACATGATAGTGACTAGTGCCGCCGATGTTGCGGGTACCACCCGATCCACTGCCTGTGTGGTCCAGTGCGGTGTGCATGGCATCTAACACCACTTTATGCTGGCCCATGCCCAAGTAGTCATTACTGCACCAATTCACAATGTTTTTGATGTTGTATGGCCCGTACCAAATAGCACTGGGAAACTTGCCGTTTTCACGTACTATATCGTTAAACACACGGTATTTTCCTGTGTCTTTGAGATCTTGTATTAGTTTTTCAAAGGGTTCTTTGTTTATCATAGTGCTGTACTTATCGATAAATACTGACAGAGGGCGCAAAAAACGGCTGTCCAACCATATTACGCAATTATTTGAGGATTTCTTATGCCAGGAACAAAAATATCAGCACTAACCACATTATCAGCACTAGCTGATGCGTCAGTGCTACCAGTAGTTGACAGCTCAACTAACTATAAAATGACTGGCTCTGTGTTGGCCACATATACCACAAGTAAAATACCAACAGCCAGTGCCTCAGTACTGGGATTGGTCAAAGTAGATGGAACAAGTATCACTATTACCGGTGGTGTTATAAGTGGAGCCAGCACATACACATTACCCGCAACCACTACAACTACACTGGGCGGAGTCATTATACCAGCAGTAGGCACAAGTGGAATTACCAATACCAGCGGCACTATTGGATTAGCCACAGCAACTACGACACAGTTGGGTGGTGTTAAGATTGACAACAACACTATTGTAATTAACAGTGGTGTTATTAGCGTAGGTGGAGCATTAACCAGTGCCACGCAATTCAAAGGCAACTGGGACGCAAGCACCAACACACCCACATTGAGCAACAGTTTACCCGCAGGCGTTGCCGCAGGTTGGGAATATATTGTTGCAGTTGGAGCAACACGGGACATAGGCAACGGCAGTACAGTTTGGTCTGTAGGCGACTTGGTAATATACGATGGCGCCAAGTGGGTGCGTATCCCAAGTGGCAACAATGTTGTGTCATTTAACACACGTCAGGGTGCAATCACATTAACCAGCGGTGACGTTACCACAGCATTGGGATTTACACCAAGCGACAGTGTTGCTGTAATTACTGGTCAATACGGAGGCACTGGTGTAGCCAATACTGGTAAGACTATTACACTGGGTGGCAACTTTACTACTTCAGGTGCTTATGCCACTACACTGACTGCCACAGCTACAACTAGTGTAACTTTACCAACCAGTGGCACTTTAGCAACACGAGCAGGCACAGAAACATTAACTAATAAAACACTAGGAGCAACTACCGTTGCCGGCCATTTAATTCCAGATGTGGATGTCACGTATGACCTTGGATCAGCAACTTATAGATTTAGAGACTTGTATCTAAGTGGCAGTTCAATTAAATTAGGCGGTGCAACTATCACTGCGTCTGGTAGTGCTCTAGCTATACCAGCATCTAGTACATTGACCACTCCAATTATCACTACTAATATCACAACTACTAGTACAACATTTGCTCTGATTAACACCACTGCAACTACAGTAAATTTTGCCGGAGCAGCTACCACAGCACTAAACATTGGTGCAAGCGGTGCACCTATTACTGGCTTTGCGGCAACAGCTACCACATCAAGTACAGCTTCAAGTCTAGGTTACTTGGGTTTGCCACAAAGTGCTACAGCTACTAGTGCCACATTGGCCATAGGTGATGCTGGCAAACACATTTATGTGACCACAGCAAGTCAAACAATAACTATCCCAGCTAACGGTACTGTGGCGTATCCAATAGGAACTACTATTACATTTATTGCAGGTTCAAGTGCCACAACGGTCCTTATTGCTATCACAACAGACACTATGAGATTGGCAGGTGGCACGTCAACTGGCACACGTACACTGGCCGCAAACGGCATGGCTACAGCAGTCAAAGTAGCTGCCACAACATGGTACATCAACGGCGTAGGATTAACATAACATGACAGGTGCAATAGCAGTAATGGCCAGTTATGGCGGAGCAAAAGATCCTGTTCTGGTATTAGATTTAGATGCGGCCAACTATTCAGCTGTTCCAACTAATGGAAGTACTATAGCAGGTACTGGTGCATATACTATAACCACAAGCAATGTCAATAGCAGTATGGCGTGGGCAGCTACCAACGGTGGCATATTCCGCAAGACCACTGCCAACGACACAGATATGTTAAGGTTTGGCCCAAATTATTCATCCTCTTCACAGGCCTATACAGTGATGATGGTCTACCGATCACAGTCAGGCACAGCAGGTAGATTGTTAAACGCCAACACCGCCTCACCAGACTGGTTAATGGGCCTGTGGGGTAATGCCGGTGGAGTACAAGATATTTTCTACAACGGGTCATTTTTAGGCAGTAGTAGCACAGCTCAAACAGGTGCTTGGAGATTTGCTTGGATGACATCTAACGGCACTACTACCACAAATGCCTATGCGGCCGGCAGTACTGCTCCTACCGGTACTCACGGAACTAGAGCTGGTGTCAGTGGATTTAACGGCCTAAGATTGTTTGGTAGATATGTCAGTGCCGTACAAAATACAGAAGTTGTAACAGCTGATGTGGGCTTGGTCAAAGTCTGGGACGGTGCATTGACTCTGTCGTCAATACAGGCCCAACATGCCGCATACAAAGCAAGATTTGGATACCCATAAAACGGTAAATATACCAAAGAGACTACAAATGGCCGCAAACGGAATATCAACACTATCTACTAAACAACTAAAGCAAGAGGCTAAAATAGCTATTGCTCAAGCTAAAAAACAAGGTAAAACTGTGGCCCGCAATGGCACTGTCACTGGTAGCATAGATGCAACAAAAAATTATTTCCGAGATGCTAACACGTATGATTTGAATTTGTTACCAACCAAGTATGTGGGCAATGTGTCATACAACAACCAAGATCAAACTGGATCAGTTCTTAGTTTGACTTCTGCTGCCATTACAGCAAACCCAATTACCGTGTCAGGTTATGCTATTCCTAACAGCGATATTGTAGTGAACGTGACCTGGCCAAATGGATTGACACCAGCTTTTGACATACGTTACGGCGGCATTAAACACATACGTGGACAAACTTATTCTATTCCCAAAAGTGTGATTCAAACTGGCGGCACTGGCAGTTTAGTAGTAACAGTGGATCAAGTGGGTATGCAACCAGGTCGTCCTTGGACAGCTGAAGCTGGTGCATTTGTATTCGTAGCAGACTGGTTAATGATCACATATGAATTCACAGATGGCCAAGATTTGGACACACGTACTCAAATAACATCACCAGCAATTACCAGTTTCAATCCATCCACAAGTAGCCTTGGGTGGACCACTTCCTCTGTTGGCTATGGCCAGGGCAATACTCAAGGAAGTCCCACAATAATGACCTGGGGCGGCGATAATGTTGGAACGGGTTTTGAGTCAGTGCTGATTAATATGAGTGCTTTTCAAACTGCTTATCCTGGCCAAACCATGACTATCGATTGCCGTGCCTACTGGTATCAAACTGTTGGAGGCAACCCAGTAACTATTGCCGCAGTATTATGGAAAGGCGGCACTCCAACACAAACAGGTTATATGTGGACCAATGCCGGTGCTACCGGCACATTGGCTTTGAATCAAATATTAGTTCCAGTCACAACAGCAGGACAATCTGTTGAAATGGGACAGCACGTTGGAACAGTTACATATAGTCCAACAAGCGGATCTGGCTCTGTGGCCTTATAGATAAGTACATAATGAAAGTTACAGAAATACTCACAGAAGGCCTAAGCAAACGAGACACGTTTGAGATCCTGCACGACTTTGTGCGTTTTGCTGCTGAACATTTAGAACTCGAAACACTGCCAAAGTTTGACTTTGTGTTTGACTCAAGGCAAAGTGTGGAACGCAAATCGTTTGGTGGATACCAACCAGGTGCTGAACACATCACTATCACAGTAAAGAATCGTCACATCAACGACATTTGCCGTACACTAGCACATGAAATGGTTCATTTTAAGCAAGACTTGAACGATGAGCTGGCCGACGATGACGCTGGCTCAACTGGATCACCACAAGAGAATGATGCCAATGCTGAAGCCGCAGTTATCATGCGCAACTGGGGCAAACAGCATCCCAACTACTTTGATAAAGAATCAGTAGAATAATCACTAAATAAGTACAAATACAATTCGTACTGTTTTCTAACTAATTACGGTGTCTATTGTCTCTAACGGAGAATATCATGACAGCACGTAAACTCACTACCAAAGCCATTGCCAAATCAGCCACAACCTATGTGGGCCGAACAGGTGAAATATTCTACGACACTGCTACCGCAACACTGAAACTATCAGACGGTGTCACCGCAGGCGGCAATGCATTTGGTGTAGGCGGCGTCAGCGGCCTAACAGCGGGCAGTGGCACAGGCTTTGCTGCTCAAACTGGTGCAGGTATTGGTTCTTACGTGGCTCTTGTGACATTGCCCAATCAAACCTGCGCACTCAACGCTGTGTGGCGTGTAAGAGCATTTGGTAATTACACGCCAGTTAGTTCTGCCAATGTCAGGAATCTAGCAGCCACAGTGAGTTTTGGCACGATGGGACCTGGCACATGGAATCTGTCGGCGGTGCCAACCAGTTCAACCACCCAGTGCCTTTGGTCAGTGGAATTCACAGTCACGGGCTTGGGCACAACCAGTTGCAACAACGCTGGCTACTACTCAGGTCAACTGACCACCACGATCAACGGATTCAATGGTGTCACCTCGGGCATTCCCACTGGGCCTCAGAACGTGATCTTTGCAGTGGCACAAACAGGCACACTAACAGCTGGTGATAGTATTCAGGTGTATAGTGCTACCATTGAAAGACTGATCTAACAGTCAATAAAAAAGCCCAGCTTATGCCTGGGCTTTTTTGTATGCAGCCATTGCTCGTTGTCTAGCTAGCCATAATCTAAACTTCACATAGTCTGATAAGTCATCTTCGACTACTTTACCAAACTCTTCACTGCGTCGATTACGGCCAAACGTAACCTCATCGTCTATTATGAGGTCACTGTCATCTAAATCAAACTTACTTTGCTGGTGTAGCGGCAGGCTTTGCGTCTGCTTTAAGTGCGTCCTTCTTTGCACCGTCACTTTTTGCAGGCTTCTTTTCGTCCTTCTTAACTTCCACTTTAGCTGGTGCGGCTGCTGGAGTTGCTGGTGCTTTAGCTGGCTCAGCGGCAAATACAGTTGCGGCAAACAAAGTTGCGATTAGAGTTGCGATAGTTTTCATTTTAAAGTTTCCTTTTGGTTAAGTAGGAATTTCTACCCCTACATATATATAACGCCTTAGCTCGCAAGCCCGTTGACACACTAGTCAAATAAAAAGGACCCATGGGTCCTTTCTATCTTATTGCCAAATATCAATTTATAAATTGATGTAACCTGCCGCGGCCACACTCGAGTCAAGTTGTGCTGGCGCTGGTGCCGACACACTACCTGAGCTAGACATTGACATTGGAATAGGAGCACTTGAATAACTAGAAACTCCTGGATACCCTGCACTAGTAGTTGTAGTTGTTGCTGGAGTAGCCGCTGGTGCTATTGGCATTGGTGGCTGAATTGGTGCTGTTACATAATAACTCTTAGTTGTGTTATAGTTTGCCAAGATTTCAGCATCAGTTAATGCACCGTCATAAATCTGAACAGCACCAATCCCACCAGTCATGTTTGGATCTTGTGTTGGTGGCCAATTTGATTTACCGATATAGCAGTTTTTACGTACTACATTAGTTGGCTTGGGCATGTAAGTTGCACCTTGTAACACACCGTTGATAAAGATTTTAGCAACACCTTTAGCAGTATCAGTAGCTGTATTATTAACAACTGGTTTGTTATCAGGATTAGTGTTAGGCACAAATGTAGTACAGATATGATTCCATTGATTCAATGGTGCTGCAACTTTTGCCTTCATTTGTAACGCTTGGCTTTCCATGTACAATCCAGGATTGCCGCTTGTTCCGTAACTGTTGGACAACACGATACACTGCACACCAACGCCATTACCAAAGTCAATAATACGATTCCAGTTGTCTACTTTGGTAACATACACCCAACTCTGAACTGTAAAAGCACCACCTTTGAAGTATTCTCTAGATAGTACTTGAACGTAGTTGGCCGCGCCACCTGGGAATACAGCACAATATTGTCCACCTAAACTGCCATAGGCCACTGTACCAAATACAGTAGCATCATTATGATTGCTGGTCAAGTCATACCATTTACCTGGTGCTGAATTGCGTGGTAAACTGTTGATGTTACGACTATCTAAGTTTAGAATAATTTGAGCACCTGTTTCGCTCTTTTCAATAACTGTAATCTTTGTATCTTTGTTATCACAGCAACTGGCTACTTTAGCGTTGAGTTCGTTGATCTGACGTAGCAAATCATCTAGTTGAGCTTGTGTACCTGCACCTGGAGCGCCTGTATCACCTTTTGCTCCTGGAGCACCTGCGTCGCCCTTAGGACCCTGAACACCTGCGTCGCCCTTGTCGCCTTTTGCGCCAGCAACTCCGTCAGCACCGTGTTCGCCTTGAGCGCCACGTGGACCTTGTGGTCCCTCTACACCTTGTGGTCCCATTGGGCCAACTTCACCAGTGTCTCCTTTATCGCCTTTTTCACCACGTGGTCCAACTGGGCCTTCAACGCCTTGTTTACCTTCGTGGTCAACAGTGATAACTTGTCCTGGAGGGCCTTGTTCACCTTGTGGACCTTGGGCACCTGTGTCGCCCTTTTCACCACGCTCACCGGCCGGTCCTTGAGGACCAATATCACCACGTTCACCATGTTCACCTTGTATACCTTGTTTGCCATCTACACCATTATCGCCCTTTGGGCCAGGTGTTAGACTAATGGTCTGCAAGTCTTCTTTAGTGGCGTATCCGCTTAGATCTAAGTCTACTGATAAGCCGTTTACTGGAAATGTACTCATGCATCGCTCCTTATAATATGCGTAGTTTCTCTACTGAATATTTACCCAAAATACTGTTACTTTATTGTTACGCACTGGAACTGTGCCCGTGAAAAAGCACCCGAAGGTGCTAGTGAATGTTACGCTATTCTGGCGATGAAGCTATGCTTACTTCTTAGTGCCCGTGTTAACGAACCCATAGAACTTTTCAGCGGCTTCCATGATCTTGTCTAGACCTGGAAACTCTGGCATATCTACTCTGGTAACAACTTGCCCAGTCTTTTCATCCTTGGCAACTGACATTTCCCAGCCGCGGAACTTACTGTGGTATTCTTCCATAACAGCGTCTTTGGCCATGGCCAATACATCTGTACGGATTTCATAACCGTTCTTGCTGAACTTAACTTCTGGTAGTTTTGGTGTAAAGTCTGACATATTACGCACCTTTCTTAGAGTAAACCAACTCATTGAGATTCTTCATTGCTGTTTGAGCAAGTTCCAATGTGTTGTTATAAGTGGTTTTTGTGAAAGCGGCTTGTGCTTCGATCAGTTTAGTAACTTCAGCTTTGACTTTCTTGTCTGTAACGTAAGTCTCTACAAACTTGGTTTGAGCACCTTTAGCGGTGTCGATGATTGATTCAAATGTAAACATATAATTCTCCTGTGTGTTAATGTTTGTGTGTTACAACAACTTCTGCTGTTGTGTTATTATATATGCCTTTGCGAACAAAAGCAACTAATTCTTGAACTTTTTAACTCGTTCCTTGATGATTTTAATTACCGGCTCTGCCAACACAACTTCATAGTGATTGCAGTCCACTTCCACTAGTTCCATGTCTTCGTGATGCTTTTGACTGGCAATGGTTACTACTCCATCATTGGGTTCATGCATAAATGGGCTTTGCCCTTTGACTGTTACAATATTAGTCCAAGGATGTTGTATCTTGATACGACTGGCTTGTTTCATGACCCAAGAGCTAGGACCAATATCACGCATCAGTCTGCTGAACGGCAAGAAGTATTGAGCATAGTCCGCCACTTCAGCACCGCCATACGGAGTGCTCAGGGTAACAGCGCCTTTGACAGCATTGGGCATTGAGTTGGCTAGATGTAAACTGTATATTCCGCCTAGGCTATGTGCAATGAACACTAGACTGGTATGCCCGTTAAGTGTGGACTGCATGTCTTTTAGGTTGTTTTCAAACCCATTGCGACT
>Ga0114979_10002844_pt1 | contig 11666 bp, 8 predicted proteins | sample S_140625_EF_Meta_FD_87315 | JGI IMG/M metagenome (GOLD analysis project Ga0114979, IMG submission 87315) | Freshwater microbial communities from Lake Simoncouche, Canada to study carbon cycling - S_140625_EF_MetaG | ecosystem: Environmental > Aquatic > Freshwater > Lake | place: Lake... | reverse complement strand
CTGGCTATATTGGCACCGAATTATGTAAAAGACTAATGAAACTTGATTATGACATCACAGTTATAGACAATTTATGGTTTGGAAATAATTTAGATCCTAAAATTAAATTAATTAAAAAAGATCTTTTTAAAGTTACTTACAAAGAGTTGGTCAATTTTGATATAGTCATTTTTTTAGCTGGTGTATCAAATGATCCTATGGCTGAATTTAGTCCATCGGAAAACTTTATTCAAAATGCTGCATGTCCAGCATACTTATCCTATGAGAGTAAACGTGCTGGCGTAAGGCGATTTATCTATGCGTCTTCTTGTTCGGTTTATGGTTATACTGTTGATGAGTTGTATGACGAAAGCTCTCCAACAACATGCGCCTATCCTTATGGAATTTCAAAATTACAAGGAGAAAATGGGGTGATGCAATTGGCTGATAATAATTTTTCAGTTATTTCATTAAGACAAGGAACAGTTTGTGGCTATAGTGATAGAATGAGGTTTGATTTGGTGGTGAATACCATGTTTAAAAATGCTATGCTTCATAATGAGATCACAGTCAATAATCCATCTATATGGAGACCAATTTTTCATATACAAGATGCATGCACTGCCTATATAAGAGCAATACAAGCGCCAGATAATATTTCTGGTATATTTAATGTTGCTTCAGATAATTATACCCTTGGACAAATTGGAGACATCGTGAGTGTTGAAATGTCCAAGTTATTAAATAAAGAAGTAAAAATGCATATCAATGATGTAAAAGATTTTAGAAATTATAAAGTTTCTATTCAGCATGCAAAGTTGACACTGTGGTTCACGCCAGCTTATTCTGTGAAAGACATCATTCATGACCTATATCAGCACGCAAGCAGTATTCCAAATATGGAATCAGAAAAATATTATAATATTAAAGTATTTGAAAGTCTTGGTAAAATCTAAAGAATGAATAAAAATTTATATATCCTTTTTTTTGTTTTGATATCATTCAAATTGAGTGCTCAAAATGATACGCTTAAAATTGGCCAACTTTTAATTAGCAAGCCAGCAGATAAAACAAATACAAATTGGAATGAGCTTATCAGTCAAGGCTCGTTTAAAGGTGTAAAGGTTATCAAAAAAAAAGCTGAAGCAAATAGAGATAATAAAGAAGCAGGGGTTCAAACAAATTGGTTTGCTTTTGATATCGGATTTGTAAATTACCTTGATGAAACAAAGTACGATAAAAATAAAACACTTTATAATCCGGCAATTGGATTACCCATGTCAAAATTAAAGATGCAGTTGAATAATGCTAAGTCAACAAATATCAATTTATGGATTTTTCAACAAAAGTTTAAGTTCAAGCATCCAGGGACCTATTTAAAATATAGCTTAGGGATGGAAATGTTTAATTTCAGATACGAGTATCCCATTAATTATCGCAAGAATGAATCGATGTCCATTTTTTTAGGTGACTCTTCTTACGATAAAAATAAATTACTAACCACCTATATCTCGGCGCCTATCCAATTTGGATATGACTACAAATTGAAAAATAAAAAAACAATTGGTATCAGCGGTGGTGTGATTATTGGATATTTATATAAGTCTATTAATAAACAAATAAATAGTTCATTAGGTAAGGAAAAGTATAAAAGTGATTTTAGTCTTAATGATATGCGCTTAGCTGGTATATTTGAAATTAAAGTTGATAAGTTAAAGTTTTTTGGCACTGCATCGCTTCAAAATATGTTAGATAAAATGCCTACAAATCAATCACTATATCCATATAGCTTTGGTCTTAGGTTTAGTAAATTCTAATACAGTAATAAGGCTGTGTTACTAAAAAAAAATTATGAAGGTTTATTTGAATAGATTACTTGTTCCGTTGATGCTCTTATTTGCTATTAGCCAAACAAGTGCTCAGTCTATTCCGGTTGGTACAATTGGAGATGAATATTTAAGAATATTACAATTACAAGGAAAAATAGATCCTAAACTTTCATTTACTACCAGACCTAATTTTCTTGGTTCAAAATATAGTACAGATAGTTTTTATTCAAATTTAGATAGCAGCTTAGTAGCAAAAAAATTGGTTAAAACAAGATTTTTTGAGTTTAAGCCTATCCTTGCTCAAATAAGGACACAGTATAATTCTATGCAGCCCTTTGGCTGGAATGACGAAGGTATGATCAAGGCAAAAGGAATACAAACCTTGGCGAGAGTAGGCGTCTATACAAGGGTTGGTCCATTACATGTTCAGTTTATACCAGAACATGTGAATGCCGAAAATCCAGTATATGATATAAGCCCAGAGTATGGCTCAACTCCCAAAAACAGGTATGAACAAAACTTTTTAGGACAGTCAAGTATACGCTTGAATCTAAGTGCTGTGTCGGTTGGTTTCTCAAATGAAAATCTATATTGGGGACCTGGACAGTTTGGGGCATTGATTATGAGCAATAACGCACCTGGCTTTGCACATTATACTTTCAATACAACAAGGCCAATCAAGGGCTTCTTGGGAAGTTTAGAATTTCAGTTGGTCACAGGTAGATTAGAACAAGATCCTAATGCGCCTTTTGAAATTTTTAATTTAAAACCTGTTGCATCATGGAAAGAGCCCAGGATATTCAATGGATTGAATATTGTGTTCCAACCAAGTATTTTTCCTAATTTATTTGTAGGCGTTAATAGGGCTTATCAATATTCTGAAATTAATTTAGAGCAACAAGGCAATGGTTTTGTTGATAAGTATTTGCCCGTCTTTTCTAAAATCTTTAAGTCCTCTGTAGGAGGAACCGACGAAGATAAAATTCAAAGAGATCAACAAATTAGTATATATACAAGATGGTTATTTCCTAAATCGCATGCAGAATTTTACCTTGAATATGGATGGAATGATCATAAAGATAATTTTAGAGATTTTTGGATCGACCCAGAGCACGCTTCTAGCTATATCATTGGTTTTAAAAAACTAAAACCTTTAAATCATAATCGTTGGTTAGAATTGAACGCAGAAATTATTCAAACTGCGCAAACAACAGATTATTTAGTAAGAACAGCCGGTGATTGGTATGTATATGAAAACGGAGGATATAATCACTTTAATCAAATTTTAGGAGCAGGGTCAGGCAAGGGTAATAATATCCAAACGATGCAGTTGAATGTATTAAACGGTCTTTCTAAAGTTGGTATCAAGATTCAACGGATACAACATCAACCAAATCCTGCAAATGCAGAGTACCCATTTGAGTCTTTAGGGTTAAGGCCTTTAAGGTGGACTGATATTGGCGTTGGTTTTATCGCACAGAAACATTGGAAAAATATCATCTTAAAACCGGAAGTTAATTTTATTAACTCTATGAATTATGCCTGGACCTATAGAACAAATTTTAATTTTTTCGCCCAACTTAATCTAACCTATTTATGGTAAAAAATACTACGATATGGTGTAGAGCGTTTTTAATTATAATAAGTAGTTTACGTGTTTTTTTATTAGATGCACAGGAAGTCAATCTGAATAATATTGCATTAATAGATACAAAAAGGACCATGTCTTTATTAGACACAACTAAAAATTTGAATTCTTATACCATCAGAAATAGTAGTGTAGATTTTAATGTCAACCAATTCAGTTGGAAGAAAATTATAATCAATACGCTTTCTGCTTATTCCGTACTTCAAGAAAATTCTAATCTCCCATTAGGCAATAACGATGGTGTAATGCACCCTTCGGTAGGTAAGCAAAGTTATTATAATGTTCAATTAGGGATACAATGGGGAAGATTTACGCTCCAACTAGCACCTGAAAAAGTAGTGGCAGAAAACTTTGCAGTAGATGGATTGGCCAATGATTTTGATGGGAGTGCCAATGGCTATCCAGGTAATTTCTGGAGACGATTTTATGAAATTTCAGAGAATATCATTGAAAATCCTAATAGACATTTTACCGAAAAGAGTGACCAAAGCTTTATTGGGCAATCAAGTTTAAAATTTCACACAAAAAATTGGAGTTTAGGTGTCTCAAATGAAAATTTATGGTGGGGTCCTGGTGTACATTATTCTTTGGTACTCACCAATAATGCATCAGGTTTTTTACACTATAGCATACAATCAAGACAACCCATTCAAACAGCAATAGGAAGTATAGAGGCACAGTTTATTGGGGGTAGTCTAAAGAATGGGAATTTAGTGCCTTCTGAAAATAATAATCCTTTTGCTGCTCAGTGGTATATACCAAAGGACACGAATAACCGGTATGTGACTGGTATGATCATCACATTAAATCCTAAATGGACTAAAAGTTTATTTATTGGCATTAGTAATATGGCTTATATCTATGAACGTGACATGAATGGTTTAGAAGATGCCACCCCATTGACGAACTTCACAAAGTTTACAAAACTTAAAAAAAGACCTGCTTTAGGGGCTGTTTTTTTAAGATATACTTTACCTAAGGATCATGCTGAGGTCTATTTTGAGTATGGAAGAAACGACAGAGGCGCAACTCCAATCAATATTTTATACGATAGTGTTGCAACAGGATATGTTGGAGGGATTAGAAAATTATTTTTATTACCCAATAGCCAAAAATATGGTGCCATTTCACTGAATATCGAAGTGGTACAACTAAAGCTGCCACAAGCAAATCTAATCTGGAATGCTAACCTTTTATCTAAACAATCAAGCTGGTATACCAATAGTCAAGTTAGACAAGGTTACACCAACAGAGGGCAAATATTGGGTTCCAATGTAGGCCCAGGGGGTAGCGGACAAACCATACATTTGGCATGGGTAAAAGGGTTTAATAAAATTGGCATCGGCGTAGACCGGCTAAGCCATAATAAGGATTTCTATTATTATAACTATTTTAATGGCTTGAGTTATCCTGGTCCTAATTTCAAATATTGGTCAGATTTCACTTATACCCTCTATGCTAGGTTAAAATTTGGCAACTTCATCCTATCTTCGGAACTTAAGAAAACGGAATCTTATAATTACCTTTGGACGAAACTTGGGAGCGGTGGCTTGTATGGACCCTCAGACACAGACAGGTTCAATACACAATTGAATTTTTCGTTACGGTATCTTTTTACAAGAAAATTTTAATTATGGATCAAAATAATGCATTAAAATTATCGGATGTCTTTTCGTTAATTCAACAATTTATACATTTTTATAAAACATTTAAGAAGCGCAATTATTTAATCATACTTGGCTTTACGATTATTTGTTTATTGTATTATACAATTGAAAAATCAAAGTATGAGGCAAGTGCCTCTTTTGTATTGATGGAGGGTGCTGGTTCTAAAGGAGGAGGATTAGCAAGTCTTGGATCTCAATTTGGGATTGATATAGGTTCATTAGGGGGACAATCAAATAGTATATTTTCTGGTGATAATATATTTGATATTTTTAGAACAAAGCCAATTGTAGAAAAAGTATTATTAAGTGAATTTGATGATGGAACAGGCGGAGCTAAAAAGAAAACTTTTGCTGATGCCTACATGAAAATGTATCCGTCTTTTGTAAAAACTATTCTTTTAGGCAAGAAATCACCTATCGAGACATTTTATGGATATGATACCAACCTTGGTACTGATAGGATGAAGGATAGTGTTTTGAGTAAGATCTTTGAAAAAATGGTAAAGAATCATTTACTTGTTGAAAAATCAAATAAAAAAGGGTCTATTATTCAAGTTAAAATAACAACAAACAATGAGTTATTTTCTAAGCATTTTACAGAAAAGTTGATTGAATCAGTAAAAACATTCTATTTAAATATCAATAATACGAATACACAGATTGTCTTAACAGGTTTACAAAAAAAGGCAGATTCACTTCAGGGTTTACTATATCAAAAATCATTACAATCAAGCAGCTTATTTAATATGAATAATGGGCTTAAAGCTTATTCAGCAAATGAAGAATTATCTCAAAAAGATAAAACAGTTGCATATACACTTTATTCCGAGGTCATTAAAAACATAGAGCTTACAAAAATGTCTCAAGCACAGCAAACCCCAATTTTCCAAATTCTTGAGACACCAAGATTGCCATTAGAAAATAAAAAATTAGAATTGTACGAACTTCTATTTATTGGATTATTAGGGGGTATTATATTAAGTTTTTGCCATGCAATTTTCAAATATATTTTCATTTAATGTATATTTTAGCACTTAGGAGTTATGGTGATTATGTCATCTTGTTGAATTCAATAAAGCATGCCGACTTAAAAGAAAATGTAAAAATAGTTGTCTCCAGTCATTTGAAACCTTTACATGAAGCACTAAATCCTAGTTTTTCAAAAAATTTTGAATTTATTTTTAAAGATTTTGGAGTTAAAAATGGCCTGATGAGTTTTTTTACAAACCGTCATTTTTTTAGCTTAAATTCTTTTTTTGAAATTTTAAAACTTTCGAATTATATTCAAAGTTTGAAAATACATGAAGAAAAAATTTACCTAGAACATAGTGCAAGAAAGATTTTATTCAATCTTTTTTTAGGTAAAAAAATACATCATTTATATAAAAAAGGTAATGTATATGACGTATTAGGTCATTTTTTTGGCCATGAATCAATTGATAAAACATTTCAATTATCAGAAGTGCATTCCAAAAAAAAACTGCTAATTTTTCCGGATTCCCGAAAAAAGCATAAAGTGATCAACGAAGCAACGATGGAGCAATTAAGTTCCAGCTTGAATCATTTAAAAATTGATTTTAAGGTTGCCAAGTTTGGAAAAACAATAAATGAAAACAATCATTTGTGGAATCAAATTAAATATAACGACTTTAAAGCGTTAATTGTTTTGATAAAAGACTGTGATTTTGTAATTTCAAGTGATAGTGTTCCCGTACATATAGCGGAATTTTTAGGAAAACAACATGTCATTTTATATAATGATAAAATAAATTACAATTGGTTAACGCCATTCGCTAAAAAGTATCATATGTTCACTACTTTTAAAGACACACCAATTTTCATCAACAAATATTTTAACTGAACATGTTAACATATTTAGTATCATCTGAAGACGAGTTAGAGCGAATCAATCATATTGAAGCCCTAAGTAGCCTTTTTCCGGATCTAGTGTCTATAGAAGCAATCTATCCCCAAAAGACACATATACCATTTTATAGCCAAATCAAATCTATTTCTAAAGCTAGAACAGGTGCTGCATTATCTGACGGCGCATTAGGTTGTTTATTATCACATAGGGTTATTTGGAGGCGTTTTCTAAACCAGAAAGACCAAGATTTCTGTTTAATATTGGAATCCGATAGTCAAATAGACAATTTAGCCATCATTCAAACCCAACAAGCAAGCATAAAAGCTCAATATGATTTGTTTTTTTGGGGCGCATTTGACAATAGGATGAAACTACTGCAATCCACCAAAATACATTTAGACGATTCTTATCAGATCGGGACTCCTTTGGTAAATTCCTTGTATTGCACCTATGGCTATCAAGTAAATAAAACTGCTGCAAAATTTTTACTAGAAAGTACTAAAAAGTTTAATTATCCGGTTGATTATTGGAAACTGAGATTAAAACATAGCCCATTAAGGTTGGGGGGTATTTTACCTAATATAATTACAACTGTAACTTCATTTAAAAGTACGATCAGTCATCCTAATAAAAATATATTTGTACTATTATTTGACACATTGATTAACCTTAAAAATAGCTTCATTTCATTTTTTAAGTGAATAAACTACTACAACTATATAAAGCAATTTTTATTAGCATTTTAGCTATGTATATATACTTTGGAAAAGGTATTGCATATGGCTATTTTGCAGAGATTTTGTTGCTAGTAGGTATATCATTAATGATTAAACAACGCAAATCAGTCAATTTAATTAAAGGGAAGCTTGCTTATATTTTATACTTTCTATTATTTATTAATTTATTATTTATTGCTAAAGGCATATTGAATTTTGGAATAATTGAAACCATTAGAGACAGTTTTATTCTTAATTACATTTATTTTGTTTTTATTATTTTACTATTTCAAGATGCTATCCAAGATCTTTTAAAGTCCATATTTAATATTTACAAATACTACCCCGTTATTTTATTTTCATTATATATTCTTTCCTTAAATGATTTTTTAGGGAACATAAGTATCTTTGGAGACGTACATTTATTATTCTTTAAATTTGGAGATATTGGTGTACATCTATTTGTTGCATTTATTTTACAACTAACAAGTTTAAATCAATATAAAAAGCCATTTGATTTAATCAACTATATATTAATTTTTATTTTATTTTCGGTTGCCTCTTCCTATAGCAGAAGCGGTATGCTATCCTTCATAATTGCTTTTATTTTCTTTTATTACTTTTTAAATGATAAATTAATTAAAACGCAATTAAAATCGTTTATCAAATTCATGCCTATTGTATTTGTTATATCATTATTATTTTTATCAAAATTTAAGGTAGCAGATAATTTTCAAGGAAGATCGGTGGGTGTTGAGCAGGTTGCATTAAACTTTACAAGTATTTTTTCCACTTCAGATGAAGGCGGACTCAACGATAACAAGATCTGGCGATTACTTTGGTGGGGTCAAATTATAGATTACACATTTAATGGGCCATTCTTTATAGCAGGAAAGGGGCTAGGGATTAATTTGGCAGAGGATGACCAAATTTTAACGACTGATTTAGAAGGTGAATTAAGATCACCTCATAATTTTAGTTTATCTATTTTAGCACGTTATGGCGTTTTTATCTTTTGTATCTGGTTGTATTGGATTTATCAACAACTTAAACTTATTAAAACCCCATCTTTGTCTAAACTCCAATTAGTACTTATCTGTATTCAAATTGCTTTCTTATTTAATGCTAATTTCGACGTCTTTTTAGAAGGTCCTATGGGTGCTTTCCCATTTTGGGTGTTTGTTGGAATAGATTTAGTTTTCAACTATTTTAAATTATACGATACAAGGCTAGAAAAAGATTTATTTAATATGACTAAAGAAAAATATGAGTAATATAAAAGATACGATATTAAATAATAAAAGGTATATATTAAATGTTGCAGCAACATTTTTTTCACAATTTTCTAATGCAATTACATTAATCATTTTAACACCTTTACTTTCTAATTATTTAGGACTTAGCAATTTTGGAACCTATGGTGTTATTATAAATGTGATTGCTTTTTCGGTAATTTTAGATTTAGGTTTAAATATAGGTTTAGTTAGGTCTTTCATACATCAAGCATCAAATATAAAAGAACTTTCAAATAGCATTTTTATTTTTTTTATATCGCTTTTATTTTTATTATTTCCATTTTTTTTATTATTTTATTTAAATTATTTTCACACTAAAAATATTGTGTTATTTCAAATTGCGGGATTAACAACCATAATTGTAGTTCAAAATATATTAGCTGGATATTTTGATGCTTTCATTCAGGCGCAAAATAAAATATTTATAAGCAAAATTATTAGAGCAAGTAAATTGTTATTAGAACTACTCATAGTTTTATTTTTTATAAAAAATATTAATCTTCTTAAGTTATTGACTATTATGTTGGTTGTCAATATACTCTATTTGACTACCTTATATTTATACCTTAAAAAGGCTATATATTTTACAATCAATTACAAACAATTTAAATTATCACTTTTAATATCACATATCAAATACAGTTTTTGGTATTTTATATCATCTTTAGCGACTGTGCTAGTTTTTAACACACAAGTATTGGTATTAAACTATTATAATGGACCCGAAATTGCAGCAAAGTATTTAGTAGTTGTTCGTTTTTTTGATATCATCAGAATAGCAGCCACTAATTTCACACAAGTATTATTCCCTAAAATTATACAAGTTGAGTTTTTAGGTGATTGGAATTTAATAAAACATATGTTATTTAGTGTTTATAAAAGAATTGCAATTTTGGTTATTATCATTTCAATTGTTATATATTTCTATGGGTTTAATCTATTTGTATATTGGAGTCATCTAAATGATCCAACCTTATTGCTTTTGTTCAATCTTTACTTAATTTTTACAGCATTCATTATTTTAGACAATGTATCTGTCATTTTTTTATCTGCATTGAAGTTAAATAAAGTCCCAACCTTGGTATCAATATGCCAGGGCTTATTTGGCATCATTTTATCTATTACGTTATTAGATTATCTTGGTTACATTGGAATCTTAGCAGGTTTTCTTATCTCCTTCCTTCTTACAAACCTTTTTTTCAATCCATATTATTTACTTAGGACTATAAATAAGAAATTAGATTAAAATATCTTTTGAATTTATTTTATTACTTTTGAATCAAAATAACATTGTATTTTGGTTCAACTAAAAAAGAAATATTATTACTTATTAAGATTATTTTTTGATTTATTAGGAATATCTATAGCCTATTTTGTAGCATTAATGCTTACAACCTATCTTTTAAAATATAGTCACGTATTTATTTCTATACAACCAGTCTATTTCGCAAGTTTACTAATTTGGTACATTTCAAGTAAGGTTTTTTACCTGTATAATGACATTACGCTAGTATCTTTTTCACAAGAAGTAGTTAGTCTTATTAAAGTTGCAATTTTTCATATTTTGTTACTCGTTTTTTTATTATTTATATTCAAATTACAAGACATTTTTAGAGGTTTTATTATTATCTATGGCTTTCTTCTATTCGGTATCATTGTAGTTGAAAAGTATTTATATCGTGTTGGTTATGCTAAGACAAGAAAAAACAATGAAAATATTAAAGCCACATTGATTGTGGGAAATAAGAATATTGCGAATTTCTTAAATGGGTCAAATCTTTCTAACAATAATTTAAATTTAAATATTGTAGGCATTTTAAATGATGATGATAACGGAAAAAATGGTTACAAACTACTTGGTTCTATCCACTCGATAGATCAAATTTTACAAGAAATATCTATAGATCAAGTATTAGTATGTTTACCAATTGATGAAGAAGACAAAATTGATTATGTAGTTTCGGCATGTGAACAGGCCGGTATATTAGTAAGTATTTTAACATCACCAACGAATCAATTTGGTATTGGAACCAAACGGGTAATGAACTATGCAAAAATTCCAATTTTATTTTTTAAAAATTATCCATTAGATGATTTTGAAAATCAACTATTTAATAGAATTTTTGATATTGTATTTTCGTTTGTTGTCATTATTTTTATTTTTTCATGGTTATTCCCAATTGTATTTATTTTAATAAAAATAACTTCTAAAGGACCGGTTTTCTTTAATCAGTATCGATGGGGAATTAATAACCAAAAAATCAATTGTTATAAGTTTAGAACAATGTACATTGGTAGTAATGAGGTTGCAACTGATGGTAGTTATATGCCTGCAAGAAAAGACGACCAACGGATAACCACCATTGGAAAATTTTTAAGAAAAACTAGTATTGATGAAATGCCACAGTTTTTCAATGTACTCATAGGAAGCATGTCTGTTGTTGGACCAAGACCACATCCAATTCCTTTAAACATTCAGTCTCAAGAACAGATACAAAATTACTTATTAAGACATTTAGTCAAACCTGGTATCACCGGATGGGCCCAAGTGAATGGTAATAGGGGAGAAGTTAAAATTATGTCAGAAATGCAGGACCGTGTAAATTTTGATATATGGTATATAGAAAATTGGACCTTATGGCTGGATATCCAAATTATATTCCAG
>Ga0114979_10002843_pt1 | contig 11669 bp, 7 predicted proteins | sample S_140625_EF_Meta_FD_87315 | JGI IMG/M metagenome (GOLD analysis project Ga0114979, IMG submission 87315) | Freshwater microbial communities from Lake Simoncouche, Canada to study carbon cycling - S_140625_EF_MetaG | ecosystem: Environmental > Aquatic > Freshwater > Lake | place: Lake... | reverse complement strand
TAGATTTATTAGATCTTCCTTATACTGGCCCTACTGCGAATTTATATGATCCTACCAAAGCAATCATGAAATACCTTGCTTTTTGTGAATCAGTTAAAACACCTGCACATATTGTTATTGAAAATAAAGAAGAAATTGATATGCTTCCCGGTAATCTTCAATTTCCGTTATTTGTAAAGCCTGCAAAAGCAGGTGATAGTCTAGGTGTAGACGACCAATCAAAAGCAAATAATATTGAAGACTTAAAGAAAAAAGTATTGTCTATACTAGATGAGTTTGGAAGTGCGCTAGTAGAAGAATATATAGATGGACGAGAGTTTACTGTATTAGTTTGTGGCAATGAAGATGGAAAAACTTGTACTAGTTTTAAACCAGTTGAATATATTTTTCCTGAAGGTTTTACGTTTAAAACATATGCATTAAAAACTTCTGAATTACATCCTAACGCCAATATTGGAGTAGAAGACAAGGAATTGGCTACTCAATTAAAATCAATTGCAGAACAAGTTTTCTTGTCATTCAATGGGGTTGGATACGCAAGAATGGATTTTAGAATGAATGATAAAGGAGAATTATTTTTCTTAGAGATTAATTTTACCTGTTCTGTTTTTTATGCAGATGGATATGAGGGATCTGCAGATTATATTTTAAAGTATGATGGGGTTGGTAAAAGAGGCTTTCTAGAGCGTATTATTATAGAAGGAATGGCTCGCCATCAGAGAAAACAAAAACTTTTTAGCATTAAAGGTAATTCTATTTCTGGTTACGGTATTTATGCTAAATATGATTTACCTACAAACACTTTATTATTCAAGGGAGAGGAGAGAGCTCAAAGAATAGTTACAAAACAATTTGTTGACAAAAATTGGGATAAAAGAGAACAGCTAAATTTTCGAAGATACGCTTACCCTATCAGTAAAGACACTTATATACTATGGGATTTACAACCCGAAGAATGGTCACCACAAAATCATTCATGCGAAGCCAATTGTGCTTATCAAGGCTTAAATGTAATAACAAATAGAGCAGTCCAAAAAGGAGAAGAATTAACATTGGACTACGCTGAATTTTTGGATCATACAATGGAACCTTTTGAATGTCAATGCGGTTCATCAAAATGCAGAGGTCTTATTAAGGGGAAATTGAATCATACTTTTTAAAGGTGCTGGATGTTGTTAAACTTTATATCTTATGAAAAAGAAAATATTAGTATTGTGTACAGGCAACTCCTGCCGAAGTCAGATTGCACATGGGTATTTAAACTTTTTTGGTGGGGACTTAGTGGAAGTATTTAGTGCTGGCGTAGAAACGCATGGTGTAAATCCAAGGGCAATTAAGACAATGCTAGAAGACGGAATTGATATTTCTAATCATACTTCAAATAATGTATTAGAGTACAAGGCAATTGAATTTGATTACATTATTAAGGTATGTGATAATGCGAAAGAAAGATGCCCCTATTTTCCAAGTAAGGCACAAAAATTTCATCATAATTTTACAGATCCAGCTAAATGCATTGGTTCTGAAAATGACTTGATGCTTGAATTTTCATATGTTAGAGATACAATAAAACTATATTGTAAGGAGTTTATTCAAGCACATGTATAATTATTGCTCTTTTTTAAACATTCCTGCTACTAAAAACCCCATTACTGCACCATACAGCGAACTGTTAATTGGCTTAGAAGTAATCGTGCAGGTTCCACTTGAGCAGCCTGGTGTTCAACAAGCCAATACGCTGGTGGAGCTGTTACAAAAGCATATACATTAATTATATGTAGTATATTTAGTTAACCTAAACAGACATTCCATGAAAAAGCACTTTCTTCTTTTACTCGCAGGTATGCCCTTTTTGTCTTTTGCACAAACAATTGACTCTACTTGGGTAGTGAACAACTATACCAAAACAGAAATCATGGTACCCATGCGTGATGGTACCAAGTTATTTACCACGATCTATGCACCTAAGGATAATTCAGAAAAGCATCCAATCCTTTTAGAAAGAACACCATACTCTTGTGCACCTTATGGCGAAAATATTTTTCGATCTTATTGGAACTCACCAAGAAAATACTTTTTAAAAGAAAACTACATACTTGTTATGCAGGATGTTCGTGGACGTTGGATGAGCGAAGGAGTTTTTGAAGATGTTCGACCTTATATCCCTAATAACAAATCAGGAAAAGTAGATGAAGCCACTGATACTTATGATGCCATTGATTGGATGGTTAAAAATGTAAACAACAATAATGGTAATGTAGGTGTGTTTGGTATATCTTACCCTGGCTTCTATGCCACATTAGCATCACTTAGTAACCATCCTGCATTAAAAGCCGTTAGCCCGCAGGCGCCAGTAACTGAATGGTTTATTGGAGACGACTTTCACCACAATGGTGCATTTATGTTAGCCGATGGATTTGCATTTTATTCAGGATTTGGAAAGCCAAGACCAAAGCCTACCACTGTTGGACCCACAGGATTTAATTTCACCAATCCCGACAACTTCGATTTTTATTTACAAACAGGGGCTATTACCAATTTTACAAAATTGATGGGCGACAGTATCAAATTTTGGAACGATTTAATGGCACATCCTAATTATGATGAATTTTGGCAAGTAAGAAACACCAGAAAACATGTAGAGGATATTAACCCGAACATTGCTACTTTAATTGTGGGTGGTTTATATGATGCAGAAGATTGTTTTGGTGCATGGAATTTATACAAAGCCATTGAAAGTAAAGCAAAGAATAATAATAAAATAGTAATGGGACCTTGGTACCATGGACAATGGGCAAGCAATGATGGCACACATTTAGGGAATGTACAATTTGGATCTAATACTAGTGAGTGGTATGGCAAAAACATAGAACTACCTTTCTTTAATTTTTATTTAAAAAATAAAGGAAGCATTGAGCAAATTAAAGAAGCCAATATCTTTTTCTCAGGTTCTAATGAATGGAGGCAATTACCAAGCTGGCCAGTGGCTGATATGAAAATGCAATCTTATTTATTAAGCAATAATGGAAATTTAAAAGCAGGGAATAAAGCAACTGCTGTATCGGGGTATGAAGAATATATAAGTGATCCTGCTAAACCCGTTCCTTATATATCTGATAACTATATGATGAAAAGCAAGCCTGCAAGACATTATAGAGAATACATGGATGATGATCAAAAGTTTACTTCAAGAAGAACCGATGTATTAGTGTATAAAACACCCGTATTAACTGAAGACCTTACATTAGGTGGACCTGTGGTAGCCGACTTAATGGTGGCCATGTCGGGTACTGATGCTGATTTTGTGGTAAAGTTAATTGATGTTTACCCCGATAATTTTGAGTACGAAACCAATAAGAAGGATTACTTAATGAGTGGCTACCAACAATTGGTAAGAGGTGAGATCATGAGAGGTAAATACAGAAATAGTTTCGAAAAGCCAGAAGCTTTTGAGCCGAATAAACCTACAGCAGTTAAGTTTACCTTGCCTGATATTGCACATACCTTCAAGAAAGGACATCGCATGATGATTCAGATTCAAAGTAGCTGGTTTCCTTTGGTGGATAGAAACCCACAACAGTTCATGAATATTTATGAAGCAAAAGATAGTGACTTTAAAAAAGCGACTATCCGTATTTATCATGATGCCTCTGTGATTCAGTTACCAGTGTTAAAAAATTAATTGTAGTAGGCGTTAGTGTAATTTATTTTAAGTGAGAACAATCTATTATTTTTTAATAATTATATTGCTATTTAAAAAAGCAGCTGCTCAGGATAAGCCTTTACAAACCTTACGCGGCTCAACTATTGATAAATCCATTAAAACAGTTCTTAGTGGGGCAACAATTGAACTTATTGGCGATATCAATAAAAAAACTATTTCCAATAAGGATGGGGCTTTTAGGTTTGATCTGATCCCAGTTGGCAGATACAGCGTCAGAATTTTATATGTAGGTTATAAGACCATCACCATTCCTAATATAGCGATTGAATCGGGCAAAGAAACTTTTTTGTCTGTTGAGATGGAAGAAGATATCAATAACAATAAGGAAGTTATTGTGCAGAGTGGTCAAAATAAAACAAGGACACTGAATGATGCCGCATTAGTGAGTGGTAGAATGTTTAGTGTAGAAGAAACAAGAAGGTTTGCGGCTGGATTAAATGATCCTTCAAGAATTGCCAGTTCCTTTCCTGGTGTGTCTAGTACTGGGGATATTAATGCGCTAAGCATTCGGGGTAATGCACCCAATGGATTGTTATGGAGAATGGAAGGCGTTGAAATCTCTAATCCCAATCACTTTGCAAGAGTAGGGACTTCGGGAGGAGGGATTTCTATTTTAAGTGCTCAATTATTAGCTAATTCAGATTTTTTGACTGGCGCATTTCCTGCTGAATTTGGGAATGCCCTATCTGGCGTATTTGATATTTATTTACGTAAAGGCAATAACAACAAAAGAGAGTTTAGTTTTTCTACAAGTACAATTGGCGTTGACCTAACTACAGAAGGGTATTTCAAAAAAGGAAGTAAGAGTTCTTACTTGATTAATTACCGATACGGATTTTTGACTTTAATGGAACAGCTAGGGTTCAAGATAAGTGATGCCAGTACAAGGTTTCAAGACCTATCTTATCATATCAATCTACCTACAAAAAGTATCGGCACCTTCTCGATTTTTGGTTTTGGTGGATTAAGTCGTCAAAATAGAATTGCACTTAATGATTCTTTAAATTTTATACAAAATGCATCTACAAGAAGTGGCTCACTCGATCTAAGCAATACAGGATCGACGGGGCTAATACATAATTTAAATATTGGTAATAAAACATCCCTTAAAACAATTTATAGTTTCAACGGAACAAATTATAGAGAGGAAGATAATTACTATAATAAAATAAAGGGCCCATTAATTGTAACTAGAAATAATCAATTTCAAGAAGCAAATGCTATTTTATCAATTGTTGCTACTCATAAAATAAATAAAAAAAATCTTATCAAAGTTGGGTTCAATACAAATGGGAGAAGCTTTTTTTTAAATCAAAGAGAAGCAGTAAGCAATATACTTAAAGATAAAGTGAAGGAAGAAGGAGACACTAGATTGAGTCAATATTTTTTACAATGGAAACTAGATCCGTCTAATAAAATTAGATTCCTAATGGGATTACATGGTCAATATTTTGCACTGAATCGTAGTGCTGCACTAGAACCAAGAATGGGTCTCCGTATTCAAACTGGAAGAACACAATTTTTTTCTGCCGGTTACGGCTTGCATTCACAAACACAACCATTGGGTAATTATTTTGCAAGAATAAGAGTGGGCCTCGATTCCATCCAACCCAATAGGAACTTAGATTTTAGCAAAGCGCAGCATTATGTAGTTGGATATAATATTCAATTTAAACAAAATTGGAATTTTAAAATAGAGGCTTATTATCAATCATTGTATGCTATTCCAGTTTCGGCATCCACTAAAACTAGCTTTAGTTTAATCAATCAAGAGGATAACTATGTAATTGCAGCCTTAAATAACAAAGGCAGGGGTAAAAATTATGGGATTGAAATGACCCTCGAACGATTTTGGAATGATCAATTTTATTTTTTAAGTACCTTAAGCTTGTATCAATCTAAATACCAAGCCTCCGATTTGATTTGGAGAAATACCAGATTCAATTCAAATAGTATTTTATCTGTTACAATGGGGAAAGAATGGAACCTACATACAAAAAAGACATCTACCATTGCATTGGATTTAAAAATCACCAATCATGGAGGTGTTCGTGTAACACCAATCAATCTCCAACAATCAATATTAAGAAAAACTACGGTGCTTGATAATACGCGCATTTATGAAGAAAGGCTACCCAATATTTTTAGAATTGACTTACAAACCCAATGGAAAACACAGTACAAAAATAGGACAGGTAGTTTTATTGCAGGCGTGCAAAACCTCACCAATCGAAAAAACCCGGTTAGGCAATACTATGATTCAGGAATTGGTGGCATTCAATACAATTACCTACTTGCTTTGATTCCCGTAGTAGGCTACAAGATTGATTTTTAACCCATAACGCCTATATAATAAGGGTCTTATTATTTGAAAATTATTGTAAATTACAGCACACTCATAATACCATTCTATGAAAAATCTAACGCGTTTTGCTTTTCTACTATTAGCTTCTTTTGCTATACATTATAGCCATGCTCAAACCAGTGATACTACTTTAAAAGGAATGAACTGGAGAAATATTGGCCCAAACAGAGGAGGAAGATCCTTGGGCGTTGCAGGAAGTAGTAAAAATAAATTAGAATATTATTTTGGTGCAGTGGGCGGAGGTTTATGGAAAACCACAGACGGAGGTTTGAATTGGAAACCTGTAACCGATGGTCAAATAACGAGTTCTAGTGTAGGCGCAGTGGCTGTGGCTGAATCCAATCCAGACATTGTTTATATAGGTACAGGCGAAACCGCTTTTAGAGGCAATATTATGCAAGGGGATGGCGTGTATAAATCCACCGATGCAGGAAAGACTTGGAAAAATATTGGATTAAAAAATACACAATCAATTTCAAGAGTAAGAATTCATCCAACCAATCCTGATATCGTTTATGTATCGGCCTTGGGGCATGCTTTTGGTCCGAATGAGGAGCGTGGTGTTTTTAAAACCACAGATGGTGGTAAAACTTGGAATAAAGTTTTATACGTGAATGATAAAGCAGGGGCAGAAGATTTAGTGATAGATCCACAAAATCCAGAAATTATTTATGCAAGTATTTGGGAAGTGTATAGAACACCCTATAAAATGTGGGCCGATGTAGGCACTTCTGCTTTGTATAAATCGGTAGACGGTGGTGCCAACTGGAAAGTGATTTCCAAAAATCCAGGTATGCCAGCAGTGGTTGGTAAAGTAGGCGTAGCAGTATCTCCAGCAGATGGCAATCGTGTTTGGGCCATTGTAGAATCACCAGAAGGTGGATTATACCGTTCGGATGATGGCGGTGCGAATTGGAAATTAGTGAACAATGAAAGAAAATTACGTCAACGCGCCTTTTATTATTCTCGCATTGTGGCCGATCCAAAAGATAAAAACACGGTGTATGGTTTGAATGTAAATTTTTATAAATCAACCGATGGTGGGGTCACTTTTAAAACAGAAATAAAAGTACCACACGGAGACAACCATGATTTATGGATTGACCCTAAAGACCCAACGCGTTTAGCTACAGCCAATGATGGTGGTGGAGCTGTTTCCGTGAATGGGGGCTTAACATGGACGGATGAAGACTTTCCAACCGCACAATTATACCATATCACAGTCACCAATGATTTTCCATATCAAGTAGCAGGCGCACAACAAGATAATAGCACGATAGCATTACCGAGTGAAGATTATAGACATAGAGCAGTAAGAGGCAATTCTACCAAACCAGGCATGGGATTTGCCTATGAAGTGGGCGGAGGAGAGAGTGGGTATATTACACAGGATCCAAAAAATCCTGATATCTTTTATGCAGGAAGTCAAGGTGCTTTATTAACGCGTATCAATAGAATGACAGGTCAAGTAAGAGATGTGCAAGTATATCCAAGATTCTTTTCTGGAGAAGAAGCAAAGACCTTACCAGAAAGATGGCAGTGGACTTATCCAATTGTTTTTTCACCAGTCGACCCTAACGTTTTATTTACTTGTTCTCAGCATGTTTGGAAAACAACGAACGAAGGACAGAATTGGGAAAAAATTAGTCCAGACTTGACCTATAATGATTCAACTACATTAGGAGTTAGTGGCGGTGTCATTACAAGAGATATGAATGGCCCAGAAATTTATGGAACAGTGTTTGCTTTAGCGCCTTCTTATCAGGATGTGAATATTATTTGGGCAGGCTCGGATGATGGACTTATTCATATCACTAAAGATGGCGGTAAAAATTGGGAGAATATTACACCAAAAGATATGCCTAAGAATACGCGTGTAAGTATTATTGAAGCATCTCATTTTAATGCAGGCACTGCATACATCGCAGCCAAGCGTTATCAAATGGATGATCGTACCCCTTATATTTGGAAGACCAATGATTTTGGAAAAACTTGGACTAAAATAATTTCTGGTATTCGTGCGGATGATTATGTGCATGCAGTAAGAGAAGACATTACCCGTGCAGGTTTATTGTATGCAGGTACTGAGCATGGTGTTTGGATTTCTTACAACGACGGTGCAAGCTGGTCGTCTTTAAGTTTAAATTTACCAGATGTGCAAGTGTCTGATGTTCAAGTAACAGAAAAAGACTTAGTGATTGGAACGCATGGTAGGTCTATTTATGTATTAGATGATATCTCTCCAGTGAGAACAAAGGATGCAGGTATTCAAGCAGGCTTACATTTATTCAAACCTTATTATGCAGTAAGAACAGTTCAAAAAGCAGTGTTCCATTATTATTTAGATTCAACTAAGAAAGATCTAACAATTGAAATATTAGACGCCAACGGAAAACTAGTGAATACATTTATTGGCGAGTTGCCAAAAGCTAAAAAAGAAAATGGAGATGCAGATGTAGATGAGGATGATCGCAAGCCAAAACCACCGACAATTAAAACAGGTTTAAATGTATTTGAGTGGGATTTAAAATATCCATCTGCTAGCTATTTTAAGGGAATGATTTTGTGGAGTGCACCAGTTTATACAGGACCCAATGCAGTGCCAGGAAATTATCAAGTAAGAATTACTTCGGGGTCACAAGTGGCCACAGAAAATTTTGAAATTAAAATGGATCCTAGGGTAAAGGATGTGACCATTGCTGACATGCAAGAGAAATTTAATTTATCTATTCAAATTAGAGACCAAGTAACGGTGGCCAATGATGCGGTTATCAAAATAAGAGCTATTAAGGAAAAATTAAATGAAGCAGCGAAAGCCAATAAAAAAGGGCTGTCTAAAGCTTCGGTTGCCTTGATTGCTGCACTTTCACAAGTAGAAGAAAATTTATACCAGGTGCGCAATCAAAGCTCACAAGACCCTTTAAATTTTCCTATTAAATTAAATAATAAGCTAGCTTCTTTAATGCGCGTGGTAGAGTCGGGTGATTATAAGCCTACTGCTGGTGCTTATAAGGTATTCGATGAGCTGAAAGCGGAATTGGCTATAGAGATCAATCAATTAAACAAGTTATTGGCGCAAGCTAAAATGTAAATAATTAACAATGAGAAATAGTTACCTCAAGTATGTAATTACTTTAACTACTGTATTGATTTTTGCAATAAAAATAAATGCACAAACTAAATATTTTATTACTGCGCCTCGTTTATTTGACGGGGAGGTCATGCATAAAGATTGGGCCTTAATCATTGAAAATAATAAAATCATAACTGTTGGACCCATCCAACAACTTAGTGTGCCGGAAGGTGCTGTAAAAGTTAATTATCCTAATGCAACCATTATGCCTGGATTAATCGAAGGGCATTCTCATTTAATGTTGTACCCTTATAATATCACTGATTGGGATACACAGGTTTTGAAAGAGGCCGATGCTTATAGAACTGTCCGAGCTACTGTTCATGCAAAAAATACTTTATTGGCGGGATTTACAACTGCAAGAGATTTAGGGACAGAAGGTGCAGGTTATGCTGATGTGGCACTTAAAAGAGCGATCAATGAAGGTATTGTGATAGGGCCAAGGTTGATGGTTGCAGGAAGGGCAATTGTGTCAACAGGTTCTTATGGTCCTAAAGGGTATGATACGGATCAAGAAATTATGTTAGGGGCAGAACCTGCTGATGGAAATGATTTAATTAGAGTGGTTAGAGATCAAATTGGGAAAGGCGCAGATTTTATAAAAGTATACGCGGATTATCGATGGGGGCTAAATGGGGACGATCGTCCTTCATTTACACTGGACGAATTGAAACTCATCAACGAAGTCACAAGAAGTAGTGGAAGGGTAATGGTTTGCCATGCAAAATCAAAAGAAGCAATACGTCGAGCTGTAATGGCAGGTGCAGAAACGATAGAGCACGGAGATTTTATAGATCTAGAAATAGGCAAATTGATGAAAGAACACAACGTGACGTATATGCCAACCATCGCAGCTGTGGACGTCATCTCACAATATCGCGGTTGGAAAAAAGGGGTTAGTGAGCCACCAAGCAATATTATAAACAAAAGAAAAAGTTTTAAGGAAGCAATCGCATCTGGAGTCTCCATTGGAATGGGTGGAGATGTTGGGGTCTTCCCGCATGGAGACAATGCTTTAGAAATGGAATTGATGGTGGAATACGGGTTACCTATTATGGATGCGTTAAAAGCAGCGACTAGTGTCAATGCAAGGGCTTTTCATTTGGAGGATAGTTTAGGTAATTTAAAGCCAGGTTATATTGCTGATGTTATTGTAGTGGATGGTGATCCAAGTAAAAATATATCAGACGTAAAAAAAGTAAAGTTTGTCATGAAGGATGGGGTTGTGTATCTTTCTAAATAAGTTTGACTTCCCTTACCGATTGAATTAATTACGAATCGTTTTAAAGACGAGATCTTCTAAATACTGTATAATTTCAGATTCGTTTTTTGATTTAGAAAAATCTGTAAGAGATGGTAAATTATGCATGAAAAAGTTTTGCAAATGAGCCATTTCAATGATAGTAGAAGCGAGTGAATGCGGGTATTTATATGTTGGGTTGCATTCTAAAATGATTACACCTACTGAGTTACATAAATCTTTATAGGGCTGAAAAAATTGTTGTTTATTATCTTTCCCAACATGATTGGTTAAATACGCTTTAGAACCTTCTGAAATAAGTATTTGATATAATTGAGACTCGTCTACATGACCTGTAGTGATATCATCTTCCACGTTTGTAGATAAAAGTTGTATCACTTTTTTTAATTTGACAATGGGGTCCGTGATATTGTTTGTTTGGTAGTTCAATTGAAATTGAATCCAACCCCAATACCATGATATAATATAGACTAAGAGTTTATGTTTATTTTCAAAATACCTGTATACCCCAGCCTCAGTGCTGCCAATAGATTCTGCCAATTTTTTAAATGTAAAGGCTTCAAAACCATTGTCATGTATTAATTGAATACTATGTTTTATGATATTCTTGCCTAAATCAGACTGCTCAGGATCCCTTAAATACAGGGAAGGGTTCATTTTTATTTGTAGTTCTAGCTTCATATTAGCAGGGGGGCCTATTTTTTACAAAAGTAGATAAATTATTTACAATTATTTAAGATAGTAATACTATTATTTAAAATATTATTACTATTTTTGTCCTGTAAAACTAAAATTATGAGTCAAATGAATCTTTTTAAGCATGTAAAAAACGATCTACCAGCAAGTATTGTGGTGTTTTTTGTTGCTGTACCGCTCTGTTTAGGTATTGCCTTAGCCTCTGGGGCACCATTATTTGCCGGTATCATTGCAGGTATTGTTGGAGGTATAGTGGTAGGATTCGCTAGTGGATCTCCATTAGGGGTGAGTGGTCCAGCAGCGGGTTTAGCTGTAATCGTTTTAACCTCTATAGCGACTTTAGGCGGTTCCTACCAAGCATTTTTAACCGCGGTGGTGATTGCCGGTGTGTTACAATTGGCATTAGGATATGCTAAAGCAGGTTTTATCGCCTACTTTTTTCCAAGTTCAGTCATCAAAGGGATGCTTACGGGTATTGGTCTATTAATTA
>Ga0114979_10002841_pt1 | contig 11672 bp, 8 predicted proteins | sample S_140625_EF_Meta_FD_87315 | JGI IMG/M metagenome (GOLD analysis project Ga0114979, IMG submission 87315) | Freshwater microbial communities from Lake Simoncouche, Canada to study carbon cycling - S_140625_EF_MetaG | ecosystem: Environmental > Aquatic > Freshwater > Lake | place: Lake... | reverse complement strand
CGCGTCTTCTTCTTGGCGTAGATCTGCTCGTAGTCCGTGAAGCCCAGCTGGAGAGGGACAGCCATCCGGTCCAGTCTCAGTTCGAGAACTGGACTGATTTTAGCGGGTTTTTCAGAGGTTCCTCAACTGATAGTTATGGACGTTATAATCTAAACTATAACCTGGCTGATCTTGATACTAATGGGGATGGTGAACTAGACTATACCGAAGCCTTGGTTATTGCCGTAGGAGGAATTGATACTACCACTGGAGAAAAAATAAAAATCCCTTTTATGGCTTTGGTTGGTAGTGAAATTAGTCCCCTAACTACGCTTAAGATCGGTTTAATAATGAATGGTTTTAGTGAGAACGATGCCGAGAATATTATTAAACAAAGTTATAACTTAGATAAGTTAAACATAAATTCACTTGATCAATTTGATACCTATGCTGAAATAGGGCAAGGTAATTACGCTGCTTATAATGTAGCTATCGCTCAATTTATGGCTCATAACTTGATGCTATTTAGTAGCGCTATTTTAAGAAAACTTAGACCACAGTTATCAGATTATGAAATCCAGAATCAATTTTTTGATGTTATCACCCAAGTTGTAAATAATAATGGTTCTATTAATCTAGCTAATTTAGATGTCACCCGTAGTCTGCTTACAGCCTTAACTCAATATAATAGTGTACCTCTTACTGAAGAAGTTGTTGCAGCATTTTATTCGTTGGTTATAAAAATAATTAGGCAGGTTGGTCAAATAGTTGGTGATACTTCAGTTTCTGATGGTTCAGGATTAATTCTACCCAGTTTAAACTACTTTAAATCAATTCTTGTAAATGATGTTACCGAAATCATTACCAACTTGATCACAGGCGAAGGAAACCCAAAAGACATTTTGGATCGTTTTGACTTAATTTTAAATCAGAATAATCATCTCATTCAATACAGTTTAAATAGTTCGCGTAATATCACTATCAACACCGAAGGAATTTTAGATGAAGGTAACAACTCTTCCCATCAGGGCAAATTTACTATCAATCTTGGTGAGACTGCACCTGCTCAAGGGTTAACTATTTTTTATACCCTTTCAGGATCGGCAACTTTGGGTGAGGACTATCAGCTATTACACAATCCTAAAGTAGGACAAGTAAATATTGCACCTTATGCTAAAGAAGGAAATATATATCTTGAAATATATGATGATGGTTTAAGTGAATCACCTGAATCAATTACCGTTACTCTTCAATATGCTGGTGACGGTTTTACAATTAACGATAATCAAAACTCTGCATACTTTATTATCAAAGATGATGATAAAATAGATAAATCCTTAAATTATCGCATAAGTAATGTTATCAATGGAACTATTAATAACGATGTTCTTGCAGGTTCTGATAAATCTGATTGGTTAAAAGGTGCTACAGGTGCTGATAGAATTTATGGTTATGCAAACATGGATAAGATTGATGGTGGTTTTGGTAATGATATTCTTTATGGTGGATCAGGTGATGATATCATTTTTGGTCAATTCGGAGATGATGAAATTTGGGGTGAAGATGGAAATGATTTGATCAAAGGAGGACCGGGCAGTGACAGTCTTAACGGTGGTGCAGATAATGATGATATTAATGGTGGAGAAGGTGATGATCTGCTCACAGGTGATGGTGGTAATGATCAACTCATAGGCAATGCTGGTAATGATTGGTTAAATGGTGGTGCCGACAATGATTGGCTATACGGTGGTATAGGTAATGATATTCTTATTGGTAGTTTAGGAGACGATGTCGTTAGTGGCGGTCCTGGTGTAGATCGATTTATGTTCCTTTCTGACAATGATGGGTTCGATATTTTTAGTGATTTTAATCCCGCAGAGGGTGATCGTATTGTATTTGATTCTACTTCTTTTGACTCTTTTAATCAAGATAAACTTACTTTTGCCCATGGTTTTCTTAATTATAATGGGAATAATATTGCATTACTTCAAAACCAAGCCAATATTTATGCTTTGTTGAACCTGAATTCATTAGTAGATGTGATAACTCACTCAACCTTCCCTAATCTGCTTCCTGCTGATACGAATAATTTAAATACAGATGACCCATCTCTCTTGGCAAAGCTGACACATACAACATTTGACCCTGAGGAATCCGAAGGTTTATTAAAGAAAATTTTGTCTAGAGGTTATATTAAAGTTGCAATAACTCAAGATACTCCCCACTGGCAGAAAGAACAGGTTCATGGGCTTGCTGCGGCTCTCTTCGGTGATTCTACTGCACTAGAATTTATTATCTTTGATGAAAAAGAAATCTTTGCAGCAGTAGCCAATCAACAGGTAGATATATCAGCGCAACTTTTTCCAACTACTTATAGTAACATAATAGATTTTGCGCCGGCATCTTTCTATGATAGTGAAGTCATAGTTTCTAATAAACAAGCTAAGAATCTTGAAGTTCAAGATCTTCAAAATTCTATAATTGGAGTATTAGCCAATAGTGAGTCTCGATCTATTCTAACTAATTTATTGGATGGTAATGGTATTAATTTTAAACTAGTTGAATTTAATGATATTTCATCATTAGTATCTGCTTATCTTAATCATACACTAACCGGAATTGTTGTCAATACAAGCCAACTGATAAATTTACCTCCAGGCCAAGCTCTATTGGATTTAGAACTATCTACCAAAGGCATGAGTATGGTTTTACCAGAAAACGAATCATCGTGGGCTGATGTAGTACGTTGGACTATTAAAGCACCTATTGCAGCTGAATCTTTAGGTATTAGTTCTAATAACTTAGATAGCTTAGTTAATAGTAGAGATCCAGAAATTCGACGGTTTTTAGGTCTTGAAGGTAATTTAGGAAAATCTCTCGGAATTAGCAACGATTTTGCGAATCAGATGATTCGTACAACGGGTAACTATGCAGAATTCTGGAAAAATAATTTTGGAATTTTACCGAGAAATCGCAACCACCTTTATGAAGACGATGGCTTGCTTTATTCCTTACCATTTTCTGGTAGCATCAGTCAACAACCGCAATTCATTGACAATGATGTGCGCAATATTCTTTTAGATATTAAAGCCAAAGGTTACATTAACGCTGGTGTAGTATCGGGTCAATATCCTGGCTTATTTTATGAACAGAATGGGCAATGGAGTGGTTTTCACATTGATTTACTAAAAGCTTTGTCTAGTGCAATATTTGGTGATCCTAATCATGTAATTTTTAATGACTCTTCTAATCTTTATTTGAGCAGCTTAGTTAATACGGCTAACGGTATTGTTGATATTTCTTGTTATAGTACAACTCACAACCTGGTACGTGATGGTTTGCTCGGGATAGATTTTAGTAAACCTTATCTCTTTGATGGACAAGCTATCTTAGTAGGAGTCGAAAGCGGTATTAGTTCTCTCGGAACTCTAATTGGTAGACGTATAGGAATAATTAAAAATACTACTTCTTTCGATAATTTAAATGATAATTTAAATGGTATTAGTTATACCAAAGTTGAATATGCTAATACCACTGACCTTTTCGAAGCGTATATAGCTGGAGAAATTGATGCTTTAATTGGTGATCGTTCTATTATTGCTAGTCGTCTAAGCACTCTTCAAAATTTCGAAAATCATAAAATACTGGATGATGTCTTATCAAGTGAACCCATCAGTTTTGTCGTTGATGAAAACCAGTCTGATTGGCTTGATCTAATTAATCTAGTTATTGATACCCTTACTAAGGCTGAAGAACTTGGAATTACGAGTGAAAATGTAGATGAATTATCGAGAGGTAAGAATCCTTTAATCCGTGGTTTTTTGGGCACTAATGGTAAGCTTGGTGAAAAATTTGGTTTAGCTGCTAATTTCAGTAAAAACGTTATTAAATCTGTTGGCAATTATGGAGAAATTTTCCAACGAAATCTGCAGTCCTTCTCTTTTTCGAGACAAGCGAATCAAGGGTTATCTGACTTTGGCTTACAAATTTCTGATAGTTATAACAATGCATTGAGCAATTCCAGCCCTAAACTACATATTGTGTCTGAGAATATATTTGAAATCCAAGAAAACTATGCCAATATTAAATTCAACCTTGTCAAGGTAAATGGAAATTTTATGGCTGAAATAGGACTCTACATAACGGAGGAAGATGGCAGTATCAATGGTATTAGTCGTAACAGTCCAGACTATTTAAGGGAAGTTTTAAGTAATAGTCAAACCATTTTCTCTTTTCTGGATAATAACCCAAATGGTTTTAATAATACAAATATTAGTAGAACATTGGGAGAGTTTGATAAAAATACTAACTTTGGATTATATATGATTAAAGATACTGATGCCACTTCTGTTCTTCAGAATGAAAATTACAGTTCTGTTATGTTGTCACAGAATGTTAAAGTACTCCAGGCACTTGATAAAGGAGAATCTCTTGTTTTGAATTGGGATGTTAACGGTGACCAAAGCTATGATGATCTAATCATTGAAGCCATTCCTACTTTAGAAGAAACTTTGTTCGGTAAATCAATTGAAAAAACATTTGACCTTACTGGTTTTGACCATCAAATGCTTGAAATGACCTTTACTGTTAACCGCGAAGCAGGGTATGATAATTTAATAGGTTTCTATGCAGTTAATGACCAGGGACAGGTTGTAAATAAACTAGGTAAAGTTGTTTCAGGTACTCCTTACCTGGATCAAAACTATGCTCAGTCAGCCATTGATAATCGTTTAGATTTCCTCCTCAGTGCAGGTAATCAACAAACAGCTGTCTTTAAACAGCAACTTATCAGTGGTGTACATTACGCACCATTCCTTGTCGCCAATGGCGGTTCGGCTGATAATCCAAATTTCAGTGATACTTATTTTGTCTATAACGGACTCAATAGTGATGGCGTTAATCATGTTCGACGCATCTCAGATAATATCTTTGGCTTTGAAGATCTCCGCGGGGGTGGAGACAATGACTTCAATGATATAATTGTGTCTTTATCAGTAATCTAAAAAGGGACTCTTGAATTAAAGGTCAATTGTACCGCAATTTATCGAAGAGTCCGAGACCCTGCAAACTGATCTCAAATGCGGCAATCCACGATTGCTACAACTGCTGAACGCTACACATATACCACAAACACCATAAAGAGTAGCTCTCAATCAAGGAGTTCAATGTGCTTTTTAGCGGGTCCTTGTGGACCCGAAGTGCATCTAGATCTCTTCTCCACGCTGATGCCATGGGTAGAGTTGGACGAAACATAGGCTCCTCAGTTAAGCGAAGACGCGCACCATTGGTGACTTTTGTACACCATTCGACATCTCCTATCTGACTGATCTGAAGCTGCTTAACGAGGCAGGGGACGACTGAACAAATAGTTGATAGTCTAGTATAGAAAATTTAGATATTAAAGTCTGTAATACACGATATGATTTCGGTAGAGTGCGATCAAAGTTCATCATTGGTGCCAAACGGAAGAGACCATGTATTTCAGCCGATCAATCACTCCGTCCCTTCGTCACTACGTCTCATTCGGCAGAGTTCTGCCTTCCCCCATCAAGGCGACCCCATCCCTCCAAACGACTGACTCCCGGCCGCCGGGGTAAACCCCCCGGAGCGATCTGCAAGGGGATTGAGCCAGGCCCGGATCTGTTGACCCCGATCCAACATCGGAATGGGGCCTGGACCGACCCAGCCGGTTGGATGCTGTTCTGGATGGCTATAAAACAGATCAATCCGTTGGCCGACCTCTAGCGACGAACCCCGGGGCCTTCGTTGCACCCCCAGCACCTTGGCCCTGATGTGCACCTCCGTGCCGATCAGGCTGATGCGTTGCACCTCAAGGTCCACGACCACCGCCGCCCGGCGCTGGCGTTCGGCGTAGGCCGCTGGCGGCAGTTCGGCCAGGGCGGTGGGCGGAACCAGCGAACCACCCAACCCAGCCGTCAACGCCAATAACGCCATCAGGGGCCAGGGAACAACGGGACGGGAGGGTGGCCGAATCAAAGGTGGGCGCATTTTCAATGGAGTCTGCTTCAGCCAGCATCCGACAGCGGGTGCCCGGATGGGGCCCGTAGCCGCCACACCCCGGGGTTTCGATCCGCAAGCGATCCCCGCCCCAACTGGCGTTCAATGCATCCCGGCAGCATCTCGGGGTCCCCATAGGGTGGATCAGGAGGTTGAGGCCCGCGGCTCCGGGCCCACCGCCCTCCAGGCCCTCCGGAGCCTGGAGGGCGGTGGGCCCGAGATCAGGGCGATGGTGAGGGGTTCCAGAAACCGGAGTTCCCGGATCAGGCCGTCACCACCGCGCCAACGCCCCTCACCGCCGCTGCCCCGGCGTATGCCCAAGTATTCGACGGGCAACTGACTGCCGTCATCGAGATTGATGCGGTGGGATCCGTCTTGTAGCCGGTCGATGACGCGCCGCACCGCTGCGTCGCCAAGGGCCTGCAACTCGGTGGCCCCAAGCTGGTTGGTGGCCAGCTGGGCCTGCAGGTCGGCCAGCAGGCGGTCCGGATCGCGGACGGGCCAGGGTCCTGCCGCCAGCCGCTCGCGCCAGCCGAGGCCGTCGAAGTGGCCCTCGGCCAGCAGGATCGCGTTGTCGAGCAGCAGGCCCTCCTCGTCGATGATCTGGCTGAAGGGCGGCATCGACCCCGGTGTCAAGCCGCCGACATCGCCATGGTGGCCGCGACTGGTGACAAAAAACAGGGATTGTGTTGCTGCCGGTTCCACCGCAGGCACCTGCGCAGTTGGAACCACCGCTGCCGATGTCGCCGGCTCGGAGCCGGGAGGAGGGGCAGCAAACACCGGGGTAATGACGGTGATATCGGGGAGGTGGGTGCCGCCGTTGTAGGGATTGTTGGCGGCTACCGCATCCCCGGGCCCCAGGGGCGGGCGTTCACCGCGGGCAACGGCCGCCAGCAGGCTGACGACGCTGTCGCCCATGGAGCCCAGGTGGACGGGGATATGGGGGGCATTGGCCACCAGGCCCCCACGGCCATCGAAGAGGGCACAGGCGAAATCCAGCCGCTCTTTGATATTCACCGAGCTGGCGGTCTGCCGCAGGCGCTCTCCCCTCTGCTCGGCGATGGCGGTGAAGCGGTGTTGGAACAGTTCCAGCTGCACCGGATCGACGCCCGTAGCCCCGGGGTGCGGTGCTTGGACCGCACCACAAGCCCCCGGGCTGGTAGTGGATGCCGGAGAGAGAAGCCTATCCCTTTGCAACAACAATTCACCGGCGGCCAGCACCTTGGCGCTCCAGCCTTGGGCCAGAACAATGGTGCCGGTGGCCTCGACGTTCAACGCCGGACCCAGCAGAGTTTGGCCAACGGCCAGAAAATCCCGATGCCACAGGGGTACGGCCTGCCAGCCTTCGGGTCCATGGAGCTTGATGTCTTTCTCTTGACAGCACCGCATTGTTGATGGCGTGGCCCCTCTGCACCGACACCTGTTTGATGGCTTCGGCCATGCGGGCCGTGGCAATCGCGATGGCCCCCGCTGCCACCTGTTCGGGGCTGTGGGGGAGGCCGGTGGCCGTCTCCAGGCGTCGCGCCAATGCCGCCAGGGCTGCTCGGGAGGCTTCCCTGACGAGGGGGCTGTCCCCCTGGGGCCCAAAGACCTTGGAGAAGAACTGCGGCTGCAGGCGGCCCAACACCACGTTGGCGTCGGTGAGGGTGGCTGGACCGCCGCGACGGTAGGCGGCCGGTCCGGGAGCGGCGCCGGCGGCGGCCGGCCCCACCCGCAACCGCTCCCCATCGCAATGGATCACCGACCCGCCGCCGGCGGCCAATGTATGGATGGCGACCATGGGCACCACCAGGGGGCCGTTGCGAGGCAAGGCGACCAGGTCGGTGAAGGTGCCGCCCCGATCCACCCAGAAACGCCAGCCGGCCTGTAAGCGCAGTGACGCCCCTGGCGCCCTGGAGACTGGGCTGAAATTAAGGCCCTTTGGCTGCGGAGGGTGGTTTTCGAAGGACACCGCAGAACCAACCCCCCATGCACTTCACAATCTGTTACAGTATCAACAACGTCTTGAAACCTCTTCGGGTTGATCGCCATGGGCACTGACTACACCGCAGCCATCACCAGCGTCATTGCTCTCGTTTTGGTCCTGACCGGCATGGTGGCTTTTGTCCTGACCCGCCCCAGCGATTTGGCCCCGAAAATCCGCTGAACGAAGCCGTCTGAGCCCAAACGACTGCGCTTATTTGCTCAGTTTGCACTTCAGCCTTCCGTTCACGGCACCAGCCCATACCCATTCATCAACGTCATGACTAACACCCCCGCCAACGACAAGGATTTCTCTGGTAGCGAGGCCCAAGTTCATATGGAGCAGCTCAAACGGGCCGAGCTGTTCAATGGGCGTGCCGCCATGCTTGGCATTGTCATCGGCATCGTCACCGAAGGCCTGTCCGGAGCCGGCATCGCCCACCAGATCGGCCTCGGCCCCCTGATCGATGGCTACGCCGCCTGCCATACCCAGTTCTTGCCTTTCTGCTTCTGATTGTTCACCCATTGAGCGGATGTGTTGAACCCCGCCATTCCCCCAGAAGGGCCCGATTGGGCCCCTTTATTTTTTTACCCTGCAGGGCTTAGGGATTAAGACGAAGGGCCTTAATGCGTTGGCGATAGTTTCTGCTGAAGCTGAAGGCCGCTCCAACACCAAGGAGGGTTAAGGGAGTAGGTACGGGGAGTGATCTGACCAATTGGAAGGTGGTGACGGGTGCATTCTTATCAACGCTGCAAGCAACAACACTTCCATAGCACCTGAAAGTTTGATCAATGGAATGATCCGAATTGTAGAAGGCATTGTAGATATTACTTGAAGTCGTCAAATCACTGATGAGAACAGTCATGACTAAATTGCCCTGAGCTGGATCGAAGTAGAAAGGAGTTCCCTCAAAAGATAAAACGTTCGGAGAAAGACCGCCTAAGAAATAAACTCCAAACGATGCGTAGTCGAAGCCAATGTTGTCAATTGGGCTTGGGGATAATGAGTACGTAGGTAGCGTTGAAAATCCAATTTCATAAGTTGCACTATCCAAAAGCTCTGGACCATAATCCAAAGCTGTAAAAAGGGTTTGATCGAATGAAGTGATGTAGCCCGATCCAGAAAAGGTAGAACCATTAAAAATTTGTTGAAATAATGTTATGCCTTCGGATGCTGCACAGGAGAAGGGATAGCAAGTTCCATCATTGGCATTGCCAACTGTCACGGCATCATCAGCCTTGGCAGCGGACCCCCAAAACAAGGTTGTGGAAAGGAGGCCAAGAGCCAATGTCCTTACGATCATTAGATGGAATTTAAATCTACTTAATTAAAATAAATGCCCTCCCTTTGTCTGGAGCATTATTTTGCAATTTCTTCGGGATGTCGCATTAATAACAGTGGAACAGATTCGCCTAGCTGCGTTTTGGGCCCTTCCCTAGTACTTTAAGACCACGACTTTGGGCAACTTGAACAACTTTTAACAAAAAAGGGCTCTACGGGTACGCTTGATAAAGAATCGACCCTATTGTAGATAAGAAAAATCACTGATGCCTAAAATTAATGTCCAGATTCACTCTCAGATTCTGGCTCGAAAAAAGGGGAGTTTTCAATCCGTCCCCCATACCCATTAACGGTAATTCTCAAACTGCAATGGCACCTCCAGGTCCTCGGCCTTCAGCAACTGGATCACCTGTTGCAGATCGTCCTTGTTTTTGCCGGTGACCCGCAAGCTGTCGCCCTGGATGGCCACGGTCACTTTTTTGATGCTGTCCCGCACCTGTTTGGACAGTTTTTTGGCCAGCTCCTGGCTCAGGCCCTTGCGCAGTTTCACCACCTGCTGCACCCGGTTGCCCCCCACCGGCTCGGCACTCTGCACATCAAAGATTTTGAGTGAAAGTTTGCGCTTGGTGGCCTTCTGGCGCAGCACATCCAGCACCGCCTCCAGGGTCATGTCGCTGGCGGTGGTGATGGTGATGGCCTCCTCCTGGAGGTCGACTTCGGTGTTGCTGTCCTTGAGGTCGTAGCGCTGCACCAACTCCCGCCGCACCTGGTCGAGGGCATTGACCAGCTCCTGGCGGTCGAAATCGGACACCACGTCAAAACTGAAGCTGTCAGCCATGGCTCTTACTCTCTCGGTGCGGCTTTGCCACAGCCTAGAAAAGGGGCCTGCCCTTTCCGCATCCCTAGCGGCGTCCCCATGCCCCACCCCGCCTTCGCCTGGTCCCTGGTGCTTTCGGCGGGGGTGGTGTTTGCCAGCCTGATTCCCCTGGGGGCCGCCCGCTCCCAGGCCGATTTCGTGCCCGCCGACCTGGCGGCGCCCCGGGCCATGTTCGAGCGGCTGCCCGCCTGGGGCAAACGGGCCAACTGGGCCCACCAGAACAGTTTTGAGGCCTTTGGCCTGCATGCTCCCGCTTGCTTGTTGGCCCTGATCGGCGCCGCCTCCGGCTCGCCCACCGCGGCCCTGGCGGTGGCCGCCGCCTGGCTGCACCCCTTGCTGCGCCTCGGCTATCTGGGGGCCTACATCGCCAACCTGCCGCCGTTGCGCAGTCTCTGCTGGGCCGGCGCAGTGTTGTGCACGGCAATCCTCTATAGCGAGGGCCTGCGGGGATTGTTGGCGAGCCAGGGTTGACTGCGCAGGCCGGTCTAGCGGGCCCCAGGGGCATCCTTACTGAATTCTTCTAGGCCTCCGTGGCTGGATGCCTGTCCAGGCGACCTAGGTTGACGCCATTGCCCCCTCTGCCCGATCCCGTGACTGCACCGGCCACCCCCATTCTGCGCTGGATCACCGCCGCCCTGTTGCTGGCCGGAGCAGCCCTGGCCCTGGCGTTGCCGTTTGCCTCGGCCACTTTTTTGACCCTGATGTTGGGCAGCGCCTCGGTGGTGGCGGGACTATCCCAGCTGCTGCGTCTCACCGGCGCTGAAGATCTCAAAGCCAAGTTGTTTCGGGCTCTTTCGGGACTCCTCTATGGGGCCGGGGGCCTTTGGTGCCTGGTCTCGCCGATCACCAGCACCGTGAGCCTCACCCTGTTCGTGGGGGCCATGTTGGCTTTCCAGGGCGTGATGGAGCTGGCCGTTGCCGCCTCCTCCGCCATCCCGGCCCGCACCCTGGTGCTGGTCGATGGCCTGGTCACCACCCTGCTGGGCGGCCTTTTGATTGCCCATTGGCCCTCGGACAGCCTCTGGGCCCTCGGCACCCTGTTTGCCAGTGGCCTGGCCCTTGCCGCTGTGAACCTACTCACGTCACCCGGAGCCCGGATTGCCAGCCCCGAGTCGCCCTCCACGGCCGCTTGAGGCAGGCCGATGGGGCGACTAGAGCGGGAAACCTGATTGCGAACGTCTTCGGTAGGTTTGCTGATCGGCTTCAAAAAACGATTCGGTATGCATCAACAAGGCATCGGCCCTCTCGCCGGTCCAGGCAGGGTGTTGGTGGTTGAAGATTTGCAGGTCGACATATTTGTAGCGTCCCAATTGTTGGGCCCCATCCATGGCTTCATTGTCGCACCATAGGGAGTGATAATCGGGGTGATAAATATAGTTAAATCGTTCATAGTAGCTGCGACCCATGATCGACATTGTTGGCAATACTTTGTTGATATGACCATCGGGAAAATGGATAAACTGGTCCGTATCTCCTTGAAAAGCACGCACGATATCCCCATCAAATCCCTGTTTGATGAATCGCATATCATCCGACATGTTCACCACGACATCG
>Ga0114979_10002839_pt1 | contig 11676 bp, 9 predicted proteins | sample S_140625_EF_Meta_FD_87315 | JGI IMG/M metagenome (GOLD analysis project Ga0114979, IMG submission 87315) | Freshwater microbial communities from Lake Simoncouche, Canada to study carbon cycling - S_140625_EF_MetaG | ecosystem: Environmental > Aquatic > Freshwater > Lake | place: Lake... | reverse complement strand
TTTGTTCAACGCCCATAAATCCTTTTCACCATTCAAAAAGATCAACTATGACCGCACAACTTCAATCCATCATTGATACCGCTTGGGACAACCGCGCTTCGATCAACTCCACCAACGCATCGCAAGAAATTAGAGATGCGGTGGAACATGTCATTTCGGAAATGAACGCTGGCCGTATGCGCGTAGCCACCCGACAAGCCGTTGGCCAATGGACTACACACCAGTGGATCAAAAAAGCAGTGCTGTTGTCTTTCCGTTTGAAAGACAACGAAGTCATCAAAGCGGGTGACTTGGGCTTTTATGACAAGGTTCCTACTAAGTTCGCGCATTTGAGCGAAGAAGAAATGAAAGCCAGCGGTGTTCGCGTGGTACCACCTGCTGTCGCGCGCCGCGGTAGTTATATCGCCAAAGGCGCGATTCTCATGCCTAGCTACGTCAATATTGGTGCCTATGTTGACGAAGGCACTATGGTGGATACATGGGCGACAGTAGGTTCTTGCGCGCAAGTGGGTAAAAACGTCCATTTGTCTGGCGGTGTAGGTTTAGGCGGCGTGCTCGAACCCGTTCAAGCGAATCCCACCATCATTGAAGACAACTGTTTTATTGGCGCTCGTTCTGAAGTTGTGGAAGGCGTGATCGTTGAAGAAAACTCCGTGATTTCCATGGGCGTTTACATCGGTCAAAGCACCAAAATTTATGACAGAGCAACTGGCGAAGTGACATACGGTCGCATTCCCGCTGGCTCTGTCGTAGTCTCTGGCAATTTACCCAGCGCGGACGGCAAATACAGTTTGTATTGCGCAGTGATTGTGAAGCGCGTGGACGCACAGACCCGCGCTAAGACTTCTTTGAACGACTTGTTGCGCGACTAATTTTCTTCAGTCCCCATGTCCCGCACCCTTTCACTTGCCGAACAACTGATTGCACGTCCTTCGGCAACGCCTGAGGATGCCGGATGCTTGGAATTGATCGTTTCGCATTTGGTTCCTCTTGGCTTTGCGTGTGAACGCATGGATAGCGGTCCTGAATCGTTTCGCGTCAGTAATTTGTGGGCCATCAAACGCAGCACGCATGCCAACGCAAAAACATTGGTATTCGCTGGCCATACCGACGTAGTCCCTACTGGGCCTATTGCCCAATGGCGTAGCGACCCTTTCACACCTACACACCGTGATGGCAAATTGTTTGGTCGCGGTAGTAGCGATATGAAAACCTCTCTCGCGGCCATGGTGGTTTCGATTGAAGAATTTTTAGCGGCCCAGTCTGACCCGGCTTTTAATATTGCTTTGCTTTTCACCAGTGACGAAGAAGGCCCGGCAGTAGATGGCACCGTCAAAGTTTGTGAGGCATTAAAAGCCCGTGGTGAAAAACTCGACTGGTGCATTGTGGGAGAACCCACTTCTGTCGAGCGCACCGGCGACATGATTAAAAACGGACGCCGTGGCACTATGAGCGGCAAACTCACTATCAAAGGTATTCAAGGGCATATTGCCTATCCGCAGTTGGCGCTCAATCCCATTCATGTCTTTGCACCTGCCTTGGTAGAACTTGCGCAAAAGGTATGGGATGTGGGTAATGAATTTTTTCAGCCAACCTCTTGGCAAATTAGCAATATTCACGCAGGCACAGGCGCTGGCAATGTTATTCCTGGTGAGTGCGTGGTGGACTTCAATTTCCGTTTTTGCACGGAATCCACTGTTGAAAAATTACAAAACGGTGTGAAAGATGTTTTGGCACGCCATCAGCTGAACTATGAAATCACTTGGGTCATAGGAGGCTTGCCCTTTCTGACAAAACCTGGCGATTTGGTGCACGCTGTTCAAAATGCCATTGCGGATGAAACTGGCATACAAACACAACTCTCCACTACCGGTGGCACCAGCGATGGTCGTTTCATGGCGCAAATATGTCCGCAAGTGATTGAATTAGGCCCTCCCAACGCCACCATCCATAAAATTGACGAGCATATTGCGGTGGCGGATATTGAGCCTCTCAAAAATATTTACCGACGCGTTTTAGAACGCCTACACAGCCTATCTTCTGGCGCCGAACACCGCGCGTGATGACGTTACAACAACGACTGAGCGCGCTCATTGCTGACTCTGCCAAAAAACTTGACCTCGCCCACTTAAAAGAAGGTTTGAGTTTTGGGCATGGCACCAACAATGCACAAGACGAAGCAGCTTGGTTGGTTTTATGGCAACTCGGATTACCTCTTGATACAGACTTCACAGACGACGTCCAAGACATTCTGGTGCTTGAAGAGTACGTTCATAAAGTCGAGCAATTAATTTCAAAACGTATTGCGACACGAAAACCCGCTGCTTACCTAACGCAAGAAGCTTGGTTAGAGGGTGTCTCTTTTTATGTGGACGAAAGAACCATTGTTCCGCGTTCATTGATTGCAGAGGCCTTGGCCACAGGAAGCGTTGACCCATGGTTATCTGCAAACACAAAGCATGTGCTCGATATGTGCACGGGCAATGGAAGCCTGGCGATTCTCGCCGCCCTCGCCTACCCCGAAGTAAAAGTGCTTGGAAGTGATATCAGCGCCGAAGCTCTAGAAGTTGCAGCAATCAATATGGATCGACACGGATTGCAAGAGCGCATGACTTTGGTGGTGTCAGATGGATTTAAAAATATCCTACAAAAGTTCGATCTCATTCTCTGCAATCCGCCTTATGTAAATAGCCAAAGCATGGCTGCATTGCCTAAAGAATATGTCAACGAACCTGCATTGGCGCTAGATGGCGGACCTGATGGCATGCGCTTTATCTCCCGCTTATTACGCGAAGCCCCTGATCACATGCACGAAGACGCTGTATTGGTTTTAGAAATAGGCAATGAACGCGACTTTTTCGAAGCCGCATTTCCTCAACTCGACGTCGTGTGGTTAACCACCAGTGCGGGCGATGACCAAGTTCTTTTGCTGACGCGACAGGCAATCATTCTTAACAATACCCCTACATGATTACCTTAAAAAATATTGTTTTGCGCAGAAGCGCCAAAGTCTTATTGGACAGTGCAACCGTCACCATCAATCCATCCGAAAAAGTAGGGTTGGTGGGTCGCAATGGCGCTGGTAAATCCACGCTCTTTGGGCTTTTGAATGGCAGCTTGCAAGAAGATGCAGGCGAATGCCATATTCCCGCACAATGGCGTATGGGTCAAGTGGCGCAAGACATGCCTGAGACGGATCAAAGTGCGACTGAATTTGTGATCGAAGGCGATACCGTTCTGTGTGATGCACGTATAGAAGTCGCTGCGGCCGAAGTCAGCGGCGATGGCGATCGTATGGGCCACGCCTACATGGCACTCTATGACGCCGGCGAACATGATGCGCCCGCACGCGCGCAATCCTTGATATTGGGACTGGGCTTCAAAACCACGGAACTCGACAACCCCGTGAATAGTTTTTCAGGGGGTTGGCGTATGCGTTTGCAATTGGCACGTGCATTGATGTGCCCGTCCGATCTGCTGCTGCTCGATGAACCTACTAACCATTTGGACTTAGATGCATTGGTTTGGCTTGAAGCTTGGCTCAAGCGCTACGAAGGCACGATGGTGGTGATTAGCCATGACCGTGAATTTTTAGATGCGGTAACCAATGTCACCTTGCATATAGATGCCGCTAAATTGGTGCGTTACGGTGGCAATTACAGTAAGTTTGAGGATATGCGTGCGGAGCAAATGGAGTTGCAACAAAACGCGTTTGCTAAACAGCAAGACAAGATTGCGCATTTACAAAAATTTATTGCACGCTTTAAAGCCAAAGCCAGCAAAGCCAAACAAGCCCAAAGCCGCGTCAAAGCCTTAGACCGGATGGAAAAAATTGCACCCTTGCTAGCTGATGCAGACTTTAGCTTTGAGTTCAAAGAGCCTGCCAATTTGCCCAATCCCATGCTGTCAATGCAGGGTGTTTCGTTTGGATACCCGCCCTCGGCGGACGCGCCTGCAGGCACACTACCTACTGTGATCGTTCAAAACGTCAGTCGGTCAGTCTTGGCAGGCCAACGCATTGGCATTTTGGGCGCAAATGGCCAAGGTAAATCAACCGTCGTAAAAACCATTGCCCGCGATTTAGAGGTGTTGGCTGGAGAAATTACAGAAGGAAAAGGTTTGAACATCGGTTATTTTGCGCAGCAAGAACTAGATGTTTTGAAACCTGCAGACACGCCACTGCAACATATGATTGACTTGGTGAAACAACTCACCACGCAAGGCAAGTTAGCTGGCCAGGCTACCCGTGAACAAGATTTACGAAGCTATCTAGGCCAATTTAACTTCAGTGGGGATATGGTCAAACAAGCAGTAGGCAGCATGAGTGGTGGCGAGAAAGCCCGTTTGGTGCTTTGCATGATCGTTTGGCAACGCCCCAATCTCTTGCTACTTGACGAACCAACCAACCATCTTGATTTAGCGACCCGCGAAGCCCTAAGCATGGCGCTCAATGAATTTGAAGGCACTGTCATGCTGGTCAGTCATGACCGCGCCTTGCTTAGAGCTGTCTGTGACGAGTTTTGGATGGTTTCGCGCGGTGGTATTGCACCGTTCGATGGAGATTTAGACGACTATCAGCGGTATTTGCTGGATGAGAGCAAGCGCCTAAGAGCCGAAGCGGTAGCTGCAGCTGCTGTTGTCGTTGCACCTCTTGACAAAACGACCAACGAAAGTAACCAGAACAACAAACTGAATCAAGATAAGAAAAAACCGCTTAAAAAAGAGCTTGAGAAAGTAGAACCAAAGTTAGCAGCTCTCGAAGCTGAAAAAGAAGCATGCCTCAAGCAACTCTTAGAGCCCTTAAATCCTAAAGAGATTGCAGAGGCCTCTAAGCGATTAAAGCTCATTGAAAAAGAACTCACTACCTTAGAGGCGCGTTGGCTAGAGATCAACGAAGCGCTAGAAGCGATTTAAAAGAAAAAAAGGGTTTGCAAAAATGCAAACCCTTTTTAGTTTTATTGGTGGGACCAGCGGGGGTCGAACCCACGACAAACGGATTAAAAGTCCGCTGCTCTACCAACTGAGCTATGGTCCCGTTTCCAGTTGCTACAAATATAACAAATGCATCAACGCGAAGCCTCAAATTATAACGCAGAAATTTTATCTATCACCCACCCTGCAGCACATTGTCCAAAAGTTGCTGTCACGCTCACTACAGAGCCATATCCACTGCAATTGAGTGAGCCATCTGTATCGCCTTCAATCTCACAACTTGCATCTGCAGGTGCAACGGATTCTTTGCTAAATACACAATAAACGCCTATTTTTTTCTTATCGCGCGGCGCTTGGTGTTCACGTCTTAATCGGTAGCGTAACTGCGCCAATAAAGGGTCATGTGTTGTCAGTGATAGATCATCTATATCGACTTTATGTGCTTCGCGTTTACCTCCTGCCGCACCGACAGTGATAAATATTGTTTTTGTATGCATAGCCCAAGCAGCCATGGCAGTTTTTGCCTTGATTTGATCGCATGCATCAATCACAGCGTCAACGTGTGTATTCAAAATCGTAGGCCAATTCTCAGGCGTTACAAATTCATCGATACATTCCACTACACATTGCGGATTGATATGCGCGATACGCTGCTGCATCGCCAGAACTTTAGACATGCCAAGGGTATTGTCTAGCGCATGGATTTGGCGGTTGATATTGGATTCAGCTATGTGGTCGAAATCAATCAATGTCAGTTTGCCAACACCGCTTCGGGCAAGCGCTTCGACTGCCCAAGAGCCGACTCCGCCAATTCCGATAACCGCTACATGCGCCTCTCTGATGTGCGCAGCACCTGCTACCCCATAGAGACGCTCAAGCCCGCCAAAACGACGTGCAATGAAGCCTTGTTGTTCCGTTGACAAGGTTTTAGGAGGTGCAAGGCTCAATGGAGGCCGCTTGCAACTTCAAGGCACAAAGCGCGCCAACCACAATAGAAGCAACCGCTACAAAAGACATCAGGCTTAATGTAGAGACGCCGCTGATTCCTTGTCCAAATGTGCACCCCATGGCTGTGACACCGCCGACACCCATCAGTACGCCGCCAATGAGATGTCTGGCTAAATCAGGTACATCTGCAAAACCTTCCCACCGAAAGGATCGGTTGAAGATGGCGGAGGCGCAAGCTCCGGCAATAACACCGACTGCAGAGACGATTCCTGCAGTCAAGACTTTTGAGCTATCGCTAAAAAAAAGGAGCCAATCAAGTAAATATGCAGCGGGTGCTACAGACGTTAGGGCTTCCATACGACCTGAATTTGTTGCAAGGTATACAGACTCTAAAGTCTCTGGGTGCTCTTCCACAAAGCCTAAATGCCCGCTGACCCACCATAAGACGATCACTGTTGCCCCAACACCGATTCCAGCAACAGTGTTTTCAAGTGTCCAAAAATCTTTGCGTGATAAAGCAACAAGCAACAACAAAACCCCAATGGCATATCCAGCATAAACGGCTAGGTGTTGCGCATCACCCCCTATGAGAGACGACAGCAGTGAGCCGACATGAGAGCCACTAGGTATATCAAGGGCAACTACATCTAAGAATTTAGCGCGCATCACAGCAGTCAAACCTTTTAAGGTGGCAAATGCACTGATACCCATCACGATAAAAACCACCAATGATTTCAAATTGCCACCACCGATACGCACCAAGGTTTTGTTGCCGCAACCAGATGCATTGACCATACCGTAACCAAACATGAGTCCCCCAACAATGGCAGATAACCACATCAATCGGTTGCTGGCATAGAGTGTTTTGGCTGGATTGATGGCTGAGATATCACATAGGTAAGCAAAGCCCAGCATGGCTGTAGCACTGGCGAGTAGCCACTGGCGTGCCCGCGTCCAGTCTTCCATGTGGACGATGTCTGACAGTGCCCCCAGGGTACAAAAGTGCGTGCGCTGTGAAATAGCACCCAACAACAAGGAGACTAAAAAAAAGGCCCAGAGGACCTCGTGAGTGGTGGTCTGTATATCGATCATTTCAGTTTAGCTAAACGCTCTTTTGCAGCCGCAGCAGATTCAGATTGCGGGTATTTTTTCATCACATCTTCAAGGGTTTTACGAGCCGACTTGACATCTTTCATTTCCAATTGGCAATTGGCAATAGACAGCATGGCGTCAGGGGCACGCGTATGTTCAGGGTCTTTGGTCAGCAAGTTGTTAAAGTTTTTAATGGCTTCTTTATATTCGCGGTTTGCATATTGCGAATTACCTAACCAAAAAAGACTAATCACTGCATAGCCACTGGTCGGGTACCGTTTGTTGAAATCAATAAATCCTTCGATGGCTGATGAAAATTCACCTTTGCGAAAAGTTGCTAAAGCCGCTTCATATAAACGAATTTCGGCGGGATCTGCCAGAAACTCTAGGTTGTCTAATTTGACTTTGACTGGCTCGAACTTCTTTAAGCGCTCGTCCACACCTTGCGATAAGGCTTGGGCTGCAGCTTGTTGTTTACGCAGTTCTTGGGTTAATTCTTCTTTTTCTCCCCGTACGCGTTGAATTTCATTGCGCAAACTTTCAAACAAGTTTTGCTGTTCAATTAAATTGCTTTGAAATTGCTTGATGTCCTCTGAGTTTTTCTTAATCTCTTCGGTCTGGACTTCGATTTTTTTACGTAAATCCAGTATGGCGCGACGCGCTTCGTCGTCTTCAAAAAGCGCCGCATGTGCTGCAGAGAAGCAGCACAAAGCCAATACGAGGGTTATTTTTTTCATCGGTAGGTGATCTCAGAACGACGGTTTTTAGAAAACGAAGCTTCATCACTACCGGTCATGGCTGGCTTTTCTTTACCGTAACTCACCGCTTCCATTTGTCCATCGGTCACACCCAAAGCATTGAGGGCGCGACGAACTGCCTCGGCACGTTTTTGTCCAAGTGCAAGGTTGTATTCGCTGCCGCCGCGTTCGTCAGTGTGGCCTTCAATGTTGGCACGACGTGTGCCGTCTGCTTTGATAAAACGCGCATGTGCTTCTAAAACAGATTGGAATTCAGGCTTGATGCTGTAGCTGTCGTAATCAAAATAAATAACATTGGCTACACCAGCCGGTCCAGGTTTGATGCCATTCAAACTGCCGATGCCACGTGCATCTAGGGATGAAACAGAAGAGGCTGCAGTGCTTGGATTTGCGCCAGAACGATCTTCAACCGGTACATCGTTGAGTTTCACGTTGGATGAGCAGCCCGAAATGATGGCAGCAAAAAACAGAATCGATAAAAGTTTTTTCATAGGATTGCTTACTTGATGGAGAGATGATTATGGCTGGGCTTTAGAAAAAGGCCCCCAATTGGGCTCACGAATATCACCGCCCTGCCCCGCGAGACGCGCTTTGATTCGTCCGTCGAGCGTGGTTGTCATCAAGGCCTCGCGCCCCTCTTGCCTGGTTGCAAAAACAATCAGACGGCTGTTAGGTGCAAAGCTAGGACGTTCATCCGCGGTAGTGTCTGTGATGGCACTGGCGTTGCCGCTTGCAATGTCCATCACATGTAATTTGTATGCATTGCCAATACGAGAGATGTAAGCCATCCAGCGGCCATCTGGACTTAATGCAGGTGATATGTTGTAGTTGCCAGTGAAAGTGACGCGGTTGGCAGGGCCTCCCATCGCTGGCATACGGTAAATCTGTGGAGAACCACCGCGGTCACTGACAAAATAAATGGCAGTTCCATCAGGGGAGAAAACGGTTTCAGTGTCAATCGCGACGGATTGCGTTAAGCGTCTTGGCTCACCGCCTTGTGAATCTAACAAGAACAACTGAGAACCACCATCGCGACTCAAAGTAACGGCCACTGTGCGACCATCCGGCGACCAGGATGGTGCGCTGTTAGATCCTTTGAAATTAGCCAATAAGCGCCTTTTGCCAGAGGCAACATCGTGAACGTACACCACGGGTTTGCGCGACTCAAAGGACACATAAGCGAGTTGTGTTCCGTTAGGCGCCCAACTGGGAGAAATGATGGGTTCAGGGCTTGCTAATGCAGATTGGGCGTTTTCTCCATCTGAATCGGCGACCCACAGGTTATATCGGCCTGAGCTTGATTTGGTTACATAGGCAATACGGGTTGAAAAGACACCCTTATCACCAGTGAGTTTGAGATATACAAGATCTGAGATTTGATGCGAAGCCAACCGCAAATCTGCTGCCACCACCAAATAGCTCATCGCACCAAGGTCTTGGTTGCGCACCACATCCCATAAGCGGATGCGAACGTCGTAACGACCATCTGACATGCGGCTGATGCTGCCCGTTAAAACACCGTCAGCACCTTTTTGCCGCAAATCGCCAACATCTGGGCGCTCTGTTTCGTCCATGACTTTGCCGGTAGCTAGTACTTTAAATTGGCCACTACGCTCTAGATCGGCTTGCACAATGGCGCTGATTTTTTGCGGAACACCTTCTTCGCCACGCAAGGGGGCGATAGCAATGGGGACTTGTGTCAGCCCCACACCTGAGACTTCCACCCTAAATTGCGCATGGCTGACATGGGCAATTAGCAAAAGGAAAATTCCGCTCAGAATTTGCAAAAAAAAGCGCTTGTTTAGCATGGTGTTTCTTATTAGGAACAATCTTTCTATTTTAAGGGACGAAGGATCGATAATCTATCTATTCGTGATTACCCGCACCAACATGCCCCAGACTGCTTCTGTCCTGAAACGCCTTGATCGTGCAAGGCACTATTTTTCCAAGCCTGCGTTGGCTTGGGTGGCAAGCATTGCGTCGGTGGTGATCATCTCCCTGACTGAGCCACTTGTGCCTGCATTACTTAAGCCTCTGCTTGATCAAGGTTTTCAAAAAGGGAATTTGCAGTTGTGGTCGATACCTCTTGCTTTGATGGGTTTGTTTGCGGTGCGCGGGTTATGCGCTTTTATTGGCCAAGTTGCATTGGCAAGAGTCGCCAATCGCGGTTTATTGGGTTTACGTCTAGAGATGTTCCAAAGACTTTTAGATGCGCATCCTTCGTTGTTTAGGCATCAAACATCCAGTGCCTTAGGCAATACCTTGGTCTATGAAGTGCAAGCTGGTGCTAGTTTGTTAGTGAATGCACTTTTAAGCCTTAGTCGCGACACGTTGACCTTGATTGCTTTGATTGGATATTTGTTGTTTTTGAATTGGAAGCTCAGCCTGATCGTGGCTTTTTTGTTTCCGGCAGTAGCTTGGCTCATGAAAGTCATTACCAAACGTTTATATGGACTCACTAAGAGTAACCAAGACGCGACAGATGCACTAGCCTATGTGGTGGAAGAAAACGCTTTGGCGTACAGAGAAGTGCGTTTGCATGGCGCCCAAAAAGCACAGCTGCATCGTTTTGAGCATTTGGGAAGATTGATGGACCGCATCGCCATGAAGTCTACGGTGGCGGGCTCTTCCCTTACGCCTTTGACCCAGTTAATGGCCGCTGCAGCGCTTTCGGCGGTGATCAGCGTGGCTCTGTATCAAAGCGACCAAAACGGCACTACGGTGGGCGAGTTCGTGGCATTTGTAACCGCCATGTTGATGTTGGTAGCACCCATCAAACATTTATCTGAGGTGGCAAGTCCTTTGACCCGCGGTCTTGCAGCACTAGAGCGCGGGCTTGATTTGATTGAAACCACCCGTATTGAAGGAACTGGCAGCTTTACCAAGCCGCGTGCTACAGGCCATATTCGTTTTGATAAGGTTGTTGTGCAATTTGATGCGGATAGCCCGGCTGCCTTGCAACAAGTCGATCTTGACGTTCAACCCGGAGAATCTGTCGCATTGGTAGGGGCCTCTGGCGCAGGTAAAACAACCTTAGTCAATCTGCTTCCTCGCTTTGTAGATATCTCTTCTGGCCATATTTATGTTGATGATGTAAACATTCGCGATTGGAACCTTGCTTCTTTGCGGTCACAGTTTGCGATGGTGAGCCAGCAAGTGGTGGTGTTGAATGACACGCTCGCCAACAATGTTGCATTGGGCCTACCCATGGACCTTGCCCGTGTGCAACGGTGTTTAGAAGATGCCAATCTAGGTACTTATGTCGCTGGTTTGGGTGAAGGCATCCATACCACGGTGGGACATAACGCTTCACAACTCTCAGGCGGCCAACGCCAACGCTTAGCGATAGCCCGAGCTTTCTACAAAGACGCGCCTATTTTGATTTTGGATGAAGCCACTTCTGCGCTTGACAATGAATCAGAGCGCGCTGTGCAAGAAGCCATGGTGCGACTACAAGAAGGACGCACGACCTTGTTGATAGCCCACCGTTTGTCCACCATTGAGCATGCAGACCGTATTGTGGTGATGGCCAACGGAAAAATTATTGAGATGGGGACACACCAAGAATTGTTGGGGCTTGCTGGGGCTTATTCGGCTCTTTTTAAAATTGGCAAATTAGAACCACTGAGCCAATAAGTGCGCAATATCAAAATGCAGGTGGTACTGTAAATTTTTTACTTGAGCAATTTATCTTCAAGTAATTCGTGCACAGCTTGCGTAAATTGACCGTCCGATGGGGTTACCAAGCATCTACACCAATCGTAACGGTGGTAAGCGGCGGGTTCGTCGTACATAAACCAAGAAATGGTTGGTTTTTTTAGTGCGACCGACATATGGTACGGGCCAGAGTCTGACGAAATAAACACATCACACAGTGAGATCAAGCCAGCAAGTTCGCTTAAAGAAGTTTTTCCAGCGCAATCCATAAATTCCACCGTACCTGTCT
>Ga0114979_10002835_pt1 | contig 11691 bp, 3 predicted proteins | sample S_140625_EF_Meta_FD_87315 | JGI IMG/M metagenome (GOLD analysis project Ga0114979, IMG submission 87315) | Freshwater microbial communities from Lake Simoncouche, Canada to study carbon cycling - S_140625_EF_MetaG | ecosystem: Environmental > Aquatic > Freshwater > Lake | place: Lake... | reverse complement strand
GTAGAAAGTCCATAAGCAACAATAGAAGAAAGTGATGATACTCCAGGATTAATAGAATTTGAAAATGCTGCTAAACTCTCTATAGATCTATAAACTGTAGAAAGCCCATAAGCAACAATAGAAGAAAGTGATGATATTCCCTCACCTCCATTTACAGATGATAACCCATAAGCAACAATGGAAGAAAGTGATGAGACTCCTTCTGCTGGCTGTATATACAATGTTGAAAGACCATATGCAACTATAGAAGAAAGTGATGATATACTATCATGTGACTGTAAAGCAACAGTTGATAAGCCGTATGAAATTGATGTAGATACATTAATAAATGTAATATTGTTAATTATAGTATTGTTTCCTCCAGTGCCAACAGGAATATCATTAACAGAAAGAACCGAATTCTGTACATTTATATCATTTACAACCTGAATTTTTGTTTGATTATAACCACTAATTACATCAACTGCTATCCGTTTCTCACCAAAATTAACCATTTGTTGGATATCGTCAACATCACTCCGAAGTGTTGTTATAGGATCAAGACCAGTCGCATTTGCCACCGAACCTTGTACTGGTTGAATGTTTAGGAGAAAGGGATTATTATTTGTAATAGACATCCCTAGGCTGTCCCTCTCTTTTTTGGTGACAGTAGAATTGTATGAGAAGCGTTACCGCGTGTCTAAGCAATTTGTATTGTTGATATAGATGTCAGCTTCAATTACAACAGATGCTAATACAAGTCTTGTACTTCTAAATACGGCAAGAACTGTGATTCTTAATTCACCAACTCAAGGACAATTAATAACAATTCGCGATTCTACTGGTTTTGCGTCTTCAGTTAGTAATATTAAAATTACTATACAAAATAACGATGACTTTAATACTGGTCTCCCAAATATATCAAATACAATAATACTTCAACAGCCTTTTGGATTCGCAACAGTTCAATATGATTCAACTACAGGTTGGGGAATTCTAAATACATTTGGCTTAGAACCACAAAATACAACAAATCCCTTTCAAGAACTCGCAGTTAATACCATATTTTTTAATGATGAGGCTGGAGGACCACAATCACAACTAAATGTGAGTAATAGTACATTACTATTAAATGGTGCTCCAATTCAAGCAGGTGGTGGTGCAGGAACAATTCCAAATCCTCTCAATGCAGTAACAATTAATGCGTCAAATATTAATGTGACAAGTAATACAACTGTGAACGGAATAGTTACAACACAATTATTAACAATTAATAACCAGGGTAATGGTGGAATATCACAAATCTCTTCACAAAATAATAGTCTTTATAGAAACACATTTCAAATTAACCCTGTAGGGGGATATATTGAGTTTAAATATTATAATTCACAAAGTGAAACATATAGTATGCCATCTGTATATCCTTTGTATGTAGGCGAGTTAATAAATATTACAGCTGGTTGGTGGCCAACTCCTAATACTACTAGAATATCTGGATTTACAACATTTCCAGGATTTAGTCTTGTTACATGGAGCAATGCAGAATATAGTGGAATTATAATTCATTCAAATACAAATACAGGTATTATGCCATTATATTCAAATATAAGTCCTGTCGTATTTCTAAATGGTTCATATAAGTTAAATGCTATTAGTTAGAGATGACTGTCAATAGACTTATACACGCTAATAAAAATATTGTATATGTAAATACGGCAGTAGATAGTAATGCTATTGTGTTTCTATCTAATGCTTCTTACTTTGTCCAAACAATTAGTATAAAAGATTCGGCTGGTAATGCTGGGCCAACAAATATTATTACAATTACAACGTGTAATGATGTATCTTATTTAGATCCAACATTATCAAATATAACAATTCAACAACCATTTGGTTACCTTACATTTACAGCATCATCAGAGAAAAAATGGTCACTCGCAAATACATTTGCGTTTGACACCATGTTATTATCTGCTACAATTGACGAGCCACGATTAAATACAATTCTCTATAAGGATAAATTTGTTAATGGCGCAGTGTCAATTATGTCAGTAAATAATTGTAATCTTTTATTAAATGGGTGTAATGTTCAAGATAATATACCTGTAGGGGAAATACCAATAACAAATCCATTCATAGCAAACACAATTAATGTATCAAATGTTACAATAAATAATTCAAATCCTATTATTACTACTACTACTACTATTACTACTAGCAATTTATTTTTAGTAACAGGAGTTACTAATAATTTAAGTGCAAATATTAAGAGATTAACTTGTAATATTATTCCAGGCTTTGATATTTATGAAGAAGGTTGGGATAATACAAATGGGAATTTTAATGATGGCTTTGGAAGTAAACTATTATATGTAAATAGTAATTTAATTGCGCTTGGTGGAATACAAACTGTTTTAGGAAATAACGCACAAGGTGACCCAAATTTATACCGATATTCATGGAGAGTGATGACAACTATAAATGGTATGGATTGGACTACACAATATACACAAATATTTGGTTCAACCTTTGATAAACCAATCTTTAATAATTTTACATTAGATATTAAATATGGCAATGGATATTATGTTGTTTTGGCTGCAAGTTTTTCAAATGATATTTCACGTGTATATTATAGTTCAAATTTAACTACTTGGACTGAAGAAACAACAACAAGATTCTCATCGTATCCACTAAGTTTTTGTACATCACTTGAATATGGAGCGTCTAATGATAATATATTTTTAATAGCAGAACCGTATAAAACTTCTGGTACTATTACCTATGGTGATACTACTACTATTACAAGTAATCAAAATATTAGTAGTTATGAAAATATTATTAGTAGTTCTAATATTAGTAGTAATACTGTTATTACTACTAATATAATTGTTACTAGTAATACTACTGTAACTAGTAATTTGACTAGTACTAGTGGATATATTCCATCTCAATTATATAATAAAATAGTTGTATCTTATTTCCAGGATTCTTCTTTACAATTATTTATTAATAATGTATATGTTTCATCGCCAAATTTACCTGGTAGTAGAATGTTAAGAGATTTATATAATAATGGTAATTTAATTGTAGGCTGTGGCCTTGGTGGTTCACTTGTATACTCATTAGATGGTTCAAATTGGATTGCAGTTACTAATTTACCATCATTTAGTGGTGCATCTATAAATAGTGTTACATATGGAAATGGATATTGGGTTGCAGCAGCCAATGATAGTTCTGATAACAAAAATATAATTTATAGTACAGATGGTTCTAATTGGAATATAAATTCTTATGATTTTCCTTATTTTCTTACTAGTATTGCTTATAATTCTAATGATAATTATTGGGTTGTAGGTAGCCAATCTACTGGTATTGTTTCTCCTCCTATTGATGGAAATTCACTTGATACGCTTTATAAGATAACTGATATTACAACTCCATCATTTCTTCGTGCTAGTAATGGAGGATTTGGTAACAGAACAAATTTTGTTAAATGGGGATCTAGTAATTGGGTAGCAGTTGGTCGTTCTATTAATAATAGTTTATATAATGAAGTTCAATATAGTTCTGATGGTTTAAATTGGAATAAAGCAAGTAATACTTCAGTTGGAGGAAATTTATTTTTTGAGGGAGGAACCCAAGCTACTATTAATCATGGCTACAATGGACATGGTATAGCATATGGTAATAATAATTGGTTAATTTCTGGTGGTGGTTATAGTTTAAATAATGCGTATTATATAGCTCAATCTAGCGCATTTCTTACTAAATTATATAGAAGCCAAGATGGTATTAATTTTTCAAACATTACAGGTAATATCATACCCGTTATAGAAGATATTACTACAAGTAAATCTTATCAAATTTATGATCTTAAGTATTATGCTGAATTTAACTATTTTTATATGACTATTACAAATAGAGATTCATCTTCTGCAGTACAGCAATATTTATTAAGAAGTACTAATAACGGTGATTCATGGACATCTCTTAATGATATTAGGACCACTGCTTCTAGTATAGGTCGTATAGCAGTAGGAGTAGGTCCAGAAAATATATTAGTAACCTCAAATATAGAAACATATACAACAACATTAAGGACTTCAAATACAGACATAATTTCAAATACATTAACATACTCAAATATAACAACAACTTCAAATATATTAACAACTTCAAATATATTAATAACCTCAAATATAACAATAGCAACCTCAGAATTTATAACAACAACCTCAAATATAACAACCACTTCAAATATAAGAATAACTTCAAATATAACAATAAGTTCAAATATAACAACAACATTAAATATACGATCAAATGTAAGTATAACAAACACCGGATCTATAATAACATACTCAAATATAATAACATTCTTTAATACAGTAACAACCTCAAATATAGTAATACCATCCTTAGATGGAAATGGATTTTTTCGTAATGCAACACCTCAAATAGATACAGTAATAACTTCAATTACATTACCAGAAACCTCAGATACATTACCAGAAACTTCAAGTACAGAAATAACTTCAAATATAATAGTAAACTCAGCCCAAACACACTTAAATTTTATATATATATATGATCCATCAGGTTTACAAGAAACAACATATTTCCAAATAAATCCAGAACCGAGTAATTTTTATATAAACAAAATAAAATATTCGCAAAACATTTATTTAATAAATGGGTATAGTTATTTAGGCAACAATCAAATAGATAACAGAGGATTTCAATATACTTATTATACAAAAGAAAGTATTACATTTAGATCTGGTATACTAGGACGCAACGCATTAATTGACTCTACATTTGGAGATGATAAAACATTTATAACATATGATATTTATATGAATCAAGGAACACCTGCAGAATCAAACCTCCCAAAAATTGTTTATTTTGGTTCAAGTAGTTCTAATGATAAAGCACCTATATATTATTCTTATGACACTGCGAGTGATTTTAGAACCCAACAAAATTTTCAGACATTTAGCAATCTTTGGGTAGATTTTAATATAAATAATGTATATTCAGTATTCCAACATCAAGGGTCTCTTTATTTAGCAACAGATGGAAACCCAGGAAATCTAATAATACTTGACTCAAATAATTTTGCTACTTCAAATTTAGGAACTAAACTTACAAATAATTTAACAACAGCATATTCATATGTAATTATTGACAATTTCTCTTTTTCTGTTACAACTACCTCCCAGAATCAAAATATCTTTAATAACTCTGGTACATTAACAACAACATTTTTAACATTGTCAAATACAACAAACACAATAATTTCATCTTCAAATAATATACTTTATAGAAATAATTACGCAATAAATCCTGTAGGGGCGCGTATTGAATTTAGAGATCCTTTGAGTAATTTCTCAATATATCCTCTCTATATTGGTTCACTATCAGATTTCAATAATGGTTGGTGGGATAAAAGTAGTGATAAACATGTAAGTGCTTTTATTATTGAACCAGGATATAAAATACTTGTATATGAGAACCCTAATTATACTCCACCTTTAATATGTTCAGTAGTAAATTCAACATTAAATCCAATATATAGTATTGTTTATAATATAACTAAACCATATTCAAATGCTTCTTATATATTAACATCGTTGTCATAATAATAACACCTAAAAATCACTTTACACCAAATAGCAGATGTATGGTGGTACAGATAGTTACCAGCCATCTTATTATAGACCTTATAGGTCTGACTCAGAAGATGAGTCAGATACAGATTCTACGACATCAACTACATCGACAAATGAGTTTGATTACACGTCGCCAATGGCTCTTATTAAGGCCGCAGGAATCCCCCTCTCTAATGCTCGTGTTCAACTTGACTATGGTGTAAATTATATTGAGAAACATTTCGGTTACGCAGAATATATTCCTCCACCACCAAATTCCAACAATTTCTATGGAGAAACTAAATTCGCATCCGGAACAAATCGTCTAGAGTCTATTATTCTTCTTAATAGTCGTGATCGTGATAAGCAAGTATATCCGCAACCTACTAATCTTGTATTACGACTTCCCAGAGTCTATAGAAATATTGTTAATCTTCAATTTAGTCAATTAAAACTTCTATCAGCCTTCTATTATTTCCGTCCCAATAAAGAAAATATAACTCTTTATATTCAGGAGCAAGATAGAACTAACAATAATCGACAAATAGGAGAACCAAATGGCTTCCCTATTACAATTGACCCAGGTTCATATGATATTAATTCCCTTCTTGCAGAATTGAATCAGAAAATGAACTTATATCCCATTTTCTACGATTTTCCAAACGGTATTTCTGATTTTGCAAAGAAATTTTCAGCAACTGGTGATCTTGCGACAAATTTTAATGAGGTCGGTGACTACTTTTACGATATTCTTAATAATACTTATATATCTCCTCCAAATCTTACAAAGACATATGTAACAAAGACTTTCTTTCAGAATAGATATACAAATCAGACAAATTACTCATATAATGAGATTATTGTTGCGTATTACTATCCAGTATTGAAATATGCTTTATTGGTAAATGTAAATGATCCAAACATTATTTTAACAGTTTCTTCACAATCACAGGCCCAACTTCTACAATCTGAGACAGTATTATCGCGTATTCTATATTCATTTCAGGGACTTAATGACGTTGTTGTTCACGAAATAATTGATAAGAATATCACGTATCTTACACAATTTCGTGATCTTAATACATTTAAATATCATCTTGTTAATAAGTATATTATTACGTATGATAAAGTTACAAATCTTGTTACATTTACATCTCCAAATTTAAATACATCACTTCTAAATCTTCTTAATGCACAATATTCCAATTATTTTTTTAATGAACTGAATAAACGCAGCATAACTTTAGATACCTATAATTTATATTTAGCACAAATTCAGCAATTTAATGCAGTCCTCTTGGACATGTATGATAGGATTCAAGAGAATTTAGCAATAACATATGCTGTTAATTATAATACATATGCACTAAGTTATCTTGCTACAGAAGAAAATCAGATTTTTGTGCGAGATGGAACAAATGTTAAGGATATATCAAAGAATTTCAATCTATCTCTCTTACAAAATAGTGCACCCCCACTTACAAATTATTCACTACAAAAAGACCCGCCCAAAAATTATTGGTCTTCGCTCAATTCAGGACTTTCAAATACATCAACCACATTAACTTCAAACTCCATTTTCGACAATTTCTTCAACATATATAATAATAAGTTTCTCAATCAGCCCTTTATTAATCCAAAAAACTCTAATATTAATCTGGATTTACGTTCTCACCAAGCAAATGTGTTAGTTCCTATAGCCGCTCAAAAATATACAGTGATTAAATTCTCATCACCTGTAAGGCAAACACTTCAAATAGAGACACTTTCAAGACCCCTTATATATAGATATCCAGCATATAATAAGGGAAATATTCCTCCTAAGGTCGCAAGTATATTTAATTATTCGTATGAGTATATTGATAGTTCTAATTTTGATTTGGTAATTGATCCAGATGTATCAGCACGTGGTACAACATGGGATACTCTTATTCAAAATATTCCGATTACATCATACGTTAATCTTATTACTCCTGGAATAAATGGAACAACACAAACATGCGATACATTTACGTATTTGAGTGAATTATTCTATAGTATAACTGCGCCTCCAGTTTCGAATGCACCTCTAAATAGTGTTAATAAGTATAATTTATTTGCGAATTTTACAGTTACAAATGGTCCAGTAAGTATTTTCTTATATCATGACCGCGCCGCTTTAATGGCAGATATTGCTGATACATTTAATGAGAAGCCCATTCATTATAAGCAAACTGTAACAATTCCAGCAGGTTCATCAAACACAACAGTCCAATGGACAGCATATGAAAATAATCGCTACTATTTCTTAATTCGCCCACTTACAAATGTATTCTCAAAATTTACTGTAACTCCAAATATATTTATCAAGAATTCCACATATATATCACTATCATGTAATTTAATTGGATTTGACCCAACAGTTATACCTACAGGACCAAATTATGGTCTAAATTTTAACTATGCGAAAGTATATGACCCTGATTATATACGTCTTCCAATTAGTTCAAACTTATGGGCAAAAGAACCGACCGATTATACTAATAATGTTTCTATATTAAATTTTTCACCCCCTATAGGATATGATTCAAATGGTTATAGTACAGATTTAACGGACTATCGTCCTTTTAATAAATTTACACAGACAGTTGTCTACAGTTCTAAGAACAATTTTGACCCTATTGCAGAAAAGGCTGCACTATTTACAGTAAATTCTCCATATAATAGTTCAAATCAGGCATATTTCTACGAGGGATCACAGAATCAGATTTCTATTGCACCAAATTATATTAAATATATTCCTGGAACTGTTGCATATCGTCAATTCAAGATTGTTAGTTGGTATGATCAAGTATATATTGGTCCAACAATTGGTACAACACTGTGTAATATAACATACAGTAATTCGCCTTATTCTGTTAGAACAACATGTAATACGCAAATAGGTGGATATAATTATTTATCAAATTCTATATCAAGAAGAAATGAGTTAAGTCTATTTGATGGAGTATGTGGATTCACATTCCTTCCTGAAGATGGTATATGGAATATGAAGAGCCTGGCATTTAATACAAATGTTATGAGCAGAGAGAATAATAATAATCACGAAATCAAATATATTGGAATCTTTAATACAATTGATATTTATAATATAAATCTTCTGGAAATTAAGTTGTCAAATGCCCTTATAATATTATCAAATGTGCGCAATTACTATTATTTACCTAATCAGCAGAATAATACATCTACAAGTTGGCAGACCGAATATTCAGAAAACTCAAATCAATATATATTTGATTCACCTTATGTACAAAATGGTTCGTACTACTATTTTGAAACAGTGGTAGGCTCAGGCGGAGGCGCAGACACAGAGATAATTGGATATACGCAGAATCCTCGTGTGTTCCTGAATCAGCCAATTTATATGTATAGTGCTATTACTTTTAATCAAAATAGCGATGTGATTCTAATAACAGGTCTAACAGGGTCACCTGTTCCTTTCCCAACAAATGGTTATTCTTATCCAATAGTCTCTAACTATTATTTTGACGGTGTTACTGGATCGATAAATGATAGACAAATAATTGTCCCATCAATACCAACATGTAATCTTCCATATAGTATTGACTTCTCACAAAGTAGTTATGAACAATCAATGAAGCAAACAACGTGTGCGCTTCATATGGCAAATTTGAATTATCAAATTCAAGACGAAGCAGAATTCAAATATTGGTCAGGTGTATCTTCCGAATTATACCCTCCTGTAAATATTTCTGCAAATATTAAAAGTACAGATCCAGATGGTGCCTATGGCTACTTTGTTGTTCAAGACTCTATATTTAAAATATTTCAATTTGGGCCCACTGGACACACACCTATACAAACTGGACAATTAACAATGGATGAAATATTTCCTGTAAGGGAGAACACATATTTTACAACATTTACTACAAATGAAACTAGTATTTTGTTTGTTGGCTTGAAGCCATCTGGCCCAACAACAAATCAGATTATAATTAAGGAATATGTAAATTCCACAGGTGTATTAAATTCATATTATTTAAATGGGTCAATTTCTGTAGATGAAAATATTATTCAATATAGACAGGCAAAATATTCTCTTCCGATCATAGGAACAGTAAATTATATAGCATTTACAACTTTTAATACTGTAACATCTAATTATAATATATATATTGCGCCAAATTTCAATACAGATCATACACAACTTAACTTATCTGTTGTTGGAAGAATGCATCGTAATGTTAAATTAGATAAAGCATATTATCCATCTATTGAAATGACAACAGATCCTAATACATTATATATATCATTTTATGGAAATTTACATGTTGAACCTACTATTAAACAGAAATATCTAAATTTATTTGATATTTATGCGTTTTTTAATGGAGCTGGTACATATGTTGATTCTCAAGATAATCTTTATAATATTACATCACCTGGTTCAAATATTAATAATTTAGTATATGTTCCTGAAACAAGTAATTTATATTGTACTTATATAAATGAAGGAATTCAATATTATTCTCAAATACAATTGATGAATACACTGAATATTAATAATATATACACAGCATCTTTAGAAATTGGAAAACAAACATTTTCCACACCAATTCAAACAATGGTGTCAGGTTATTACTCTTCACGTTGGATAATTAACGGAGATTATCCTTATATTTGGGCAAATAGATATACATATGACGCTACATTAAATACCGCGTGGCAAATTTTCTACCCTTCTATGAAAATCGTATTTGATAAAGTTGCAAACGCCCCTGTACCAATTGTAGATAAGACGAATATTGAGCCACCTGAGTATTACCATACAAATATGTTCATATATACAGACGAGACATCTCTTTCAAATGATATATCATCAGGTTGGGGTAAAGAAAGTCCTTGTAATTATTATGTATCTGATACACAGTTTAATGGCTTCCAGTTTAATTCCTATATTGAAAATGTTCCCTTAGAGGCGAATTGCAACTACTATGTGGCGATCCGAGGATATACACCAAGCGAACAGTTTGAGACTCTTGTGCGGTTTTATCTCCCTAACAGATATGATTTCCGTTGGCTTACATTGACAGATATTTCTGGTGAAATTGTAACTGTGATGGATTATATGAGTAATAACAATGGGCTGACTCCTCCTGATTTTAATCCGCAGTATGCATATTCACTTGTAAATTTTAATAGACCGTTTATGGGGCCTCACATTTATGGTGAAAATATTGTTCCTGGATTTTTTGGAATATCGTCTAATGTTGTACATCGTCATAGTAATGTTGTAGGTTGGATAGGATTTGGAGATGTGCTTGATGTATTCTTAACTTATTATCAAAATTATAGTGATCTTAATGCGATTATTTCGTCAATTAATGCGGCAGTATTATTAAATGTTAATAAATTTATTGCGACAGAATTGATAAATATTTTGCCTCCATCTGCTCTTACTCGGCAGAAATATACAGATCCACTGTTATATTCGCTCTTATTTAATTCAGGAAATAACTACGCATTTGCTGACCTTGACGAGGAATGGGGTATTGGCTGGAATCTGGGATTTGTGAAATTGGACACGCCATTTTTAACACGCCACACAGGTAATTCATTTTTCAAGATTTTGGACGATTATGTATTTATTAAGTTGAATGATGAGTTTCAGATGAATCGTATTGATACGTCTGGAAAGGAGAATCTGGCGGCGACAAGAGAACCGACTGGTATGGTAAGTAAATACAACACAAAACTTCTGTTGACTACTTTTGGCGGATATGCGCAAACGGCTATTAACAATCCAATTCAGTTCAATCCTCCTCTTGGGAAACTTGACCGTATTTCATTTCAATTGATGGACACAGCAGGGAATATAATTAATAATGCTGACTGTGAATGGAATGCGTCATTACAGATTACTGAACAAATGGAAGGACCAACAGCGGATTCGACTGCCATTAAGTATAACACTAAACCCTAATTTTTATTATCTAATTGTAACAGAGTCAACAATGTCTGTGGATTTTGTTGAAAGTTACACAGGCAGAAATGGTTC
>Ga0114979_10002832_pt1 | contig 11695 bp, 9 predicted proteins | sample S_140625_EF_Meta_FD_87315 | JGI IMG/M metagenome (GOLD analysis project Ga0114979, IMG submission 87315) | Freshwater microbial communities from Lake Simoncouche, Canada to study carbon cycling - S_140625_EF_MetaG | ecosystem: Environmental > Aquatic > Freshwater > Lake | place: Lake... | reverse complement strand
TTCCGATATTTTACTGCAAAGCGAAAGCATAAAATTATAGTTTGAGAAACCACAAATTATTGTATAACTCCATTTCTTACCTAATCTTAATATTGTGTTTTTTAATATGAACTCAATATGAGTGGACGTTTCAAAATAAACTAATATGGCCTCAAAATCATTATACATACTAATCGTCGGAATTGGTATTTTTTCTATTAATTTTAACGAATCTACGCAATACTTTTTAAAATCATCATAATATTGTTTCTCCATTTGTTCGTATTAATTGTTTTATTAATGCGAATATATTTTATTTGTGATTACACGGTATTTTTACTAATTACGAGTTCATTTTTTATTTTGGCTAAATATGTCTATTGAATTTACTAAATCCATCTTTTTCAATGATTTCTCAAATGCATTTTCTTTCTGTAAATTAGCGAACAAATATTCGGTATTTGGACTAGATTCTTGTTTCTTTATTTGCTTATACACCTCATTAATTTTTTCCACCACATTTTGTATGAGCGGTTTGTTTGACATTAAATCAATATTGGTAGGAACAGGCTCTGTTAAAAGTGCGACTGCGAAATAAAGTAGATATCGGCGTTTTTTACATGCAGCCGTTGTATATTTTATGCAAAATATGTCAAATATGGCTTTCATAAGCTTATCAATGTATGGATTGGCCAATATGTCACAATAATGAAAAAGGGCATCCCACAATATCCAAATAATATCTCTCTGAAATTTCTTTTCCACAGATATTTTACTACGTTTCTCACATAAGCAAGGCTCTTTCCGTTTTTTACATATGGCATCAAATTCTATTAACCATTCTATCCAATAACTTGCTCCAATCGTGCTATGCGAATCTTTTGATATATGGTAAGAGAATTCGTTAATCGCAATAAATAGTTCTTTCGGGTCTTCTTTTTTTAGTATATCAGCACCGTAAGTCATAGCGGGTGCTTTTAATCTATCTGTCATTTGTGTCATATCAAACTCTTCTACTCTATTTATTTTAATAGGTTCAAAGCTATGTTTTCGGTTTGAAAGCGTTAATGTGCTTATTACTTCTGCAAATAGTTTGCGAATAGTGGGATGATTACGTAATTGGAGTTCGTTTAAATATTGACCTTGTGTCATAATATTTTTAAATACTTCAAATCGCATCTGTAAGTAAATAACGATTTTGGGATTTCCTAAATGAATATGCTTCCCTGTATAATGTAAAATAATCTCCCAAACTTCCATATAGTGCCCTGCGCATATCAATTCGGCACACCAATTAGCGGCTGGTTCCAATTTACCATTTTTCATATTTTCAATAAGCTGTTTACGCACATCAGTTTTTTTATAACCAGAGAAAGATATACTCTTAAATTGTGGACCAGTACGAACATCATTTATATCGCTATTATCATTTACTTTTGGGGCATCTTCGTTCATAATATATTTATAATAATAAAAATATAAATATATTTATACCCATTATGTATTATGTATCGTATTCGCATATTCTCAAACTTTTGTGAATCAGATAATTGCAAGGACGTTTATGAAAGGTTATGTGAAACACAGCTTATGGAAAATTATGGCGAAGACAAGGACGTTTATATTACAAACGGCAATGATTTCACCCATGTTATTATTTTGAATACAGCAATGCCTCAAATTGCACACATTCCAAAGCAGAATGTGATTGGATTTGCTTTTGAACCCATTCTTTTTTTGGGACTGTCGGAACAGTTTGTAAGATATGCTCAACAATATATTGGCAAGTATTATATCGGAGACAAATATGATTTGCCAGAGCCATTTGTTGAGAGGTTTTCGCATATGTGGCATAATCCACCGCTTAAGTACGTGCCGAATAAAACAAAACGTATTTCAATGATGGTGTCTGAGAAAAATAAGCAACAAGGTCACAAATACAGACATGACTTGATAACTAAGATATTGGAGACGGATTTGCCTATTGATATTTATGGCCGCGGATGCATGTATTATGATTTTATGGGTGACCCTCGTGTCAAAGGTAAATTTCAGGAGATGGAACCCTATGAAAATTATGATTTCCATATTTGCATTGAGAACTTTCAAACCAATCATTATTTCTCAGAGAAGATAACTAATGCGCTTTTATGCGACACAACACCAATTTATATGGGTTGCCGCAATATAGAACATTATTTTCCTGATAAAGTAATTGTTTTGTCAGGTGATTTACAGAAGGACATGACGTTGTTACATAATATTTCGGAGAATCCAACAGCGCATAAGAAAAACATTAACGTTGAAATCATTAAAAATAGGATATATTTGCTGAGAAATTTGAAAGAGTTATTTGGTAATTAAATTTATATTATATACAATACAATTATAATACAAATTTATTTTGTTTCCGTGCTACTCGGTAATCAATCTAGGAACAACATTGATTGTCTGTAGCTCTTGCGCCATTAGCTTATAAGCATAAGGAATCTCAACCTTTGCGAAATCGGTTTTATTATCGCATGTCTTACAATGATGAATTGTGAAATCGGCCGATGCATACATTCTATTTTTATTTCCATCATTATAGGACGCAACCATACCACACTTTCTACATACATGAACAGCATATTTATCTGACACATCGTATAGACGTTCACGACAGAATCTGGACATGCCATGCGCAATCATTACATCACGCTCCATCTCACCAATTCTGAAGCCACCATCCCTGCTCCTACCTTCGGCTGGTTGGCGTGTCAAGTTCACCATTGGACCAATAGAACGACTATGTTGCTTATCATTAACCATGTGCTTCAGTCTTTGGTAAAACACTGGACCAATATAGATATTTGTTTCTAGTTGCTCGCCAGTGAGACCATTATACATGAGCTCATTACCATAGCTCTCGTAACCTAATTTCTGAAGCTCTTTGGTAATAGTCTTGACATCCAGGTTACCGAAACTGGTTCCATCACCAAACATACCCAGTTCCAACAGAACCTTGCCTAGAATGGTCTCCTTAAGCTGTCCAATAGTCATACGGGAAGGAATGGCGTGTGGGTTGATGATAATATCTGGCCTAAGTCCGTTCTTAGTAAAAGGCATATCACACTCAGGAATTATGTTACCACAAGTACCTTTTTGCCCGTGTCTACTGGAGAACTTATCACCAAACACTGGCTTGCGAAGAACACGAACACGAACCTTGGCGAAGTTATATCCATCGCCGTTTCTGCCAGTATAGTTCTTATCAATATATGTCTCTTCTGTAGTACGGAACGTCTTACTCTGGTCTTCATATTTTACTGTCTTGGTTGGGTCATTGCGATTCTCTTTGATAGGAATAGTCTTCGCAATAATCACATCACGATTCTCTACCAGCTGATTCTCAGGAATGAATCCCTCGGGATTGAGCTTATCGTAATTGCCGAACTTGATACCCTTGGTCTTCTGTGGGTCAGGCTTGCAACGAATAATCTCATCACGAATAATGTTTTTATCTTCGTCCTTCTCTGTGTGATAAATTGTAGCCAAGAATAGGCCACGGTCAATGGAACCCTTGTTGACAAGAACACTATCTTCCTGGTTGTAACCAGTGTGTGTCATGATAGCTACGTGAATCTGTGTTCCAGAAGGAATCTTATTGAGTTGGATGAAATTCATGAGACGAGTATCAACTAGCGGACGACTAGGATAATTCAAGACATAGGCTGTCTTGTCCATACGCTGGTCATAATTGGTTGCATAAACACCCATTGCTTGTTTTCCCATTGCACACTGGTAAGTGTTTCTAGGAGCTTGATTATGCTCAGGGTAGGGGATACAAGAAGCTAGCACTCCAAACACTGTGCTAGGATGAATCTCACAATGTGTGAATTTTATTTTTTTGTCGGGTTCTTGCAAATATGTATCCTTGCAACGCATAGCAATCATAGCGAAGTTTTGCTCATCGGGGTCAATGTACTCAATGACCGACTCATCCAACTTGCAATTCGTGAGCAAATCATTCCATGAAATCTCCTTGGACACCAACTGCTCAATAACTTCCTTAGATATAATAGCCTTGTTATCACGGACACGTAACACAGGTCTAGTAAGCCGACCACCGTCATTGCAAATACGGATTTCTAACTTCTTGAAATCAAATGTAATAGACGTGTAAATGTTAACAATACCTCTGTATTTCTTGTCCTTCATATCAGTATAGAGTTGCATAGGGTCATTGGCAATTCCCAACCAGCAACCATTGACAAATACTTTAACCTTCTTATTGAGCTCCTTAGGACTAGCCACATCATTTACAGACAGAATGTAGGGCTTAACGTACTCATAGAGAGAAGAGCTGTTGGTAGGAATGGTAATGTGACCCATATAACTAATGTTCTTTACAACACCAATGGATTGACCCTCTGGAGTCTCAGCTGGACATAGGAAACCCCAAGTTGTGTTATGCAGCTTACGAGGCGCAATCAACTCACCACTCTTCTCTAGAGGCGTATTGATTCTGCGAAGATGACTCAAACTAGCAACATATGTCAATCTGTTTAACACTTGAGCTACACCAACCTTGCTGCTATTAGATTGTTTAATACTGAAATCGCCAGTTGAAAGTGCACGATTAATACCGTTCTCAATCGTAGTGGATTTCATGATTTTATAGATATTCGTCATGTTTACAATATTTTCATAATCTTCCGATGAACGCCAAGAGCCATTGTTGATTTCACGCACAATTTGCTTCTGCATCTCCTTGACCAACTTATTGAAATAGTTTCGGAACAAGTTGTTGAGAAGAGTTCCAGTAAGCTCAATTCGCTTGTTAATATAGGAATCACGGTCATCGGGAGGAAGCCAGCCCATGCTGGTCTGGATAAGCTTACTTGCCATATAACCAATCAAATACAACTTTTGTTGCAATGTCTGACAATGAGGGAACAAGTCATTGTTCAAGACTTCCATCGTAAACTCGCGCTTCTTCTTAGCTCCGGTTTCCTTATCCAAGTTGATAGGAGTGTATGCTACAGAAGCGGTGATATGACGAAGCGCATCCTCATTCGTCATGTATTTATTTCCGTCAATAATAGAAGCTTGCAAGAAATTTAGAATATCCTTTTGCTTCTCATCCTCAATATCAAGAACAATATACTCGGTGATTTGTTTATCGCTCATGATACCAAGTGCTCTGAAAAGAACATAAAGCTCAATGGGCTGCTTAATGCGGGGAATCGTAATGAAGAGACCATGTCCAAAACCATTGTTCTTGCTAGCAATCATCATCTCAATCTGCTTTGGTGAAATGCACTTGAAATCGGGAACAGACTTGATTTCGGCGAACCAACTCCACTTTGTAGTATTCTTTCCATCAAAACAGTAGACACGATTCTCAGCAGCACGCTCTTGACCAAGGACGGTTTTCTCAGAACCCTTAATGATAAAGTAACCACCGGAATCCATAGAACACTCACCAGTAAATTGGTTACTAATGTGCTTGTTCTGGGTCAAGACACAAACAGAAGACTTCAACATGATAGGCAACTTACCAATATTGATTTTGGGAAGTGTCTTCTCAATTGTCTTGGGGTTCTCCATATTTTCAGTGTTGCGAACAACATATTGAATATTGATGTCAACTGTCATGGTTGAAGCATATGTGAAGTTACGGAGCTTGGCTTCCTGAGGCAACATCATCTTGGTCGCACCATTGTTCTCATGAATCTGTGGAGGATAGAGCTTAAAATTAGTAAACGAAATAAACACCTCCAGGAAATACTTGTCTTTATCTTGTACATAATCATTGTCGGAATGAATCACAACAGGATTAAACATCTGAATCGTGCGTTGAATCTGGTAATTCACGAAGTGATTATACGATTCAATCTGGTGACGAACAAGACGCTCCAAATGTTGGCCATCAAAGTAGGATTCAATGATATTATATGGCTCTTCAACGAATTCGCCCATGTGTTCCAGAACAGCACGTTCGCTCTCTGAAATCTTGGCATGAATCTCGTCAACCTTCTGTTGTATCAGTTCCTCTTCCTTTATTAATTGTTTAATTTCTTGTGTAGTTTCTGATGGTTTTATAATATGAGAGTCGCGTATCACGAGCTTCTTCTTGGAGCCGCCCCTTTTCGGTAGAATATCTTCTACCGTTTTTGCCTCCAAGTAACCCGAAGAGTTATCCGCCGATTTCATTTCATAGTTCATCATTATCTGTTGCTACAGATAAGTTAATATATTATAAGAATCAATTTTTTAACTGGTTTCAAAAATATACTTATGGATATAATAATGATTGTATTAAAATAGATAAAAATAACAGTGCGATATACTTATTATGAATAAGGAAAAAGCAAATAAATCAAAAAAGTTCATAGATTTCTTGGATAGTTACGATAAGAAGAATGAATTTAATATGATAGATTATTCAATGATGTCTATGGTTATAAAGGACCATTTTAATAATTCAAAAATATCTGACAAAAACATATTGGGGCCTTTATATAAATTATCGGCGATTAATGATTCTTCTTTAAATTCTCAAATAGACTATTCTCACTCTACGTCTATTTGGAACAATATGAATTCAAGTTCACATGGTTTATTTGAAAGTCCATATTTTATGTGGCAAAACCAACATGAAGTTACGTTAGATTTACTTAAAGACGTAAGAAAAGATTTTGTCACAAAAACCCCTCCACCCACAAAGTTTGAAACAATAGATGCTTCTGTAACATCATTGATTGACTTAATTAATATAGTAGATAACAATGAATACCGAACAGATACTGAATATAATATTGATTTGAAATCGTTACATAATATCAAGGCTGAACTTATTGATTTGAATAATATGATAGGAATGGAAAATATGAAACAATCTGTTGTAGACCAATTGCTTTATTTCGTTCAGAACTTGCATATAGGTAAAGATTCTGGAGATTTTAAACATACTGCTATCTATGGACCACCAGGAACTGGTAAAACAGAGATTGCCAAGATTATTGGAAAGATGTATTCTAAGATGGGCATATTAAAAAACACTATTTTTAAGAAGGTTACGCGTAGTGATTTGATTGGTGGTTATTTAGGTCAGACAGCTATTAAAACAAGAAAAGTAATTGAAGAATGTATGGGTGGTGTTCTTTTTATTGATGAAGCATATTCACTAGCAAATGGAGAAAGAGAAGATAGTTATTCTAAGGAATGTTTGGATACGATTTGTGAAGCGTTGAGTGACCATAAAAATGATTTTATGGTTATTATTGCTGGGTATGAAGACGAACTGAATGAAACCTTTTTCCGTGTGAACAAAGGCTTGCAATCAAGGTTTATTTGGCGGTTTACTATGGATGAATATAGTTCGCCAGAATTAATGAAGATATTTAAGAAAAAGGTGGCTGACCAAGAATGGCAGTTTGAAGATGATGAACAAATTAAAGAGCGTTGGTTTACTGAGCGAAAGGATAATTTTAAGAGTTTTGGACGTGATATGGAATTGCTTTTTACGTATACTAAGGTGGCTCATGGACGAAGAATATATGGTAAAGATAAAGAATGTCGTAAGAAGATTACGTTGGACGATATGAACAAGGCATATGATGTATTTTTGAAGAATAAGAATATTAAGAAACCAAAGATTGTTTTTGGATTATATACTTAACAAAAATCTTTATTATTATATATGTTGTCAAAGCTAAACGAAATTAGAAAAAACCTCTTTACGAGAAATAAAACACAAGACGCACTGGTTAAAACGCAATATACTACTGATGAACTATATGAAAAGTATAATAGGTTTTACGAACTGATTGTAGAAAGAGCAGACAACCTTGAAAAATATGAAGAAATATTGTTATTAAGGAAGCGTATTGAACAAAATGAAACAAATGAAAAATATGATGAAAAACGTAGAGACGTAAATAAAAGAATTTTACTGTCTCGGTTATACTACTTAGATCCATTAAACGAAATATATAAAAAATGTGAGGAAGAAAACGAAATGCGCAAGTTGTTGGATACACTTTCAGAAGAAGACAAAAAAAAACTTAATGAAAAAATTCATACCGAAGAAGAAACTGAAGTAACACGGGAAATAAACCATTATAAAGAACGTCAAAAAGATTTTGATAGTATGGGCTTTGCTACTACTACCAATGCAGGTGGTTCAAAGAAAAAACGTAATAAACGTAGAAAATCTAGAAAGAAAATCATTAAAAAATTAAAGAAATCAAAGTCTATAAAGAAACGTTAACATTTAGGAACAACAATAATTAATGAGTCTACATATTCTTTTTGTAGAGATGTAAATATATAATATATATTTAAATCAAGATGTCGGAACAAAAGAAAATAAACATAGGGTATTAAATTATTAACGCCGTCTTTTGCTGCTATTTTTAAAGCGCATGCGCTTATTTGATTTTTGTTTACGTGATTTTTTTAATGTTTTGATTTTTCCGCCTCGTTTTTTATTTTTTAACACATTAATTACCAATTTTAATTCAATTATGATGTCAACCGATTTATCAATTAATTCGTCATATTTCTCTTTATCGACTGTTAATGTCTTTTTATCAATACCGTTTTTTTTATCAAAGTTAGACCCGACTATTTCATCAAATTTTGGTCCTCCGACATGTTCTTTTATTAACTCGTATAACTTTTTATCAGCTGTCACAATTTTATCATAATAATCAATATTACTGGTGTTCCAGTTTTTAACACCTGAGTTTGCGATGGAACCCATATTTAATACTATTACGTTTCTAATATCTCTTGGTAAAACTTCAGACGCCATTAATGAATTGCATTTTTCTACTGAAAGTTGCAAAACGGAATGGTCGAGGAACACTTCGTCAACTACCTGACCAGAACTGTTTAATGAATCGCCAATGGGTCCAGAAAACGTGTATATTGGAACAGGTTCAACACGTTCTACGCTTTTCTTTAATGTTTTTGTTTTAGTATAGCAACTGTAATGGTCTGGTATTCCTGTAACGTCAATTGATTCAATATTATCAGGAATTCTTATTGCGAGTATAGTTCCGTCTGCTTCTTCTGATTTCTCACCAGCTTTCTTATATGTGGATTTTTTCAATTGTTGGTTATATAAAAGAAAACCACTTCGCATTTTATCAACTTTTAAATCGCTCATGAAAACTAACCAATTTTTTCCATTAAGTTGATGAAGAGCACTTGCTATTTGCTGACCTATTTCTTCTCTAGATGATACTCCAGATTTTTCTTCAGTTATATTTGTGTCTCCACAAAACATACATATTTTTTCGTCTTTGGGAAGATATTTTTCTATGAAAGCCGAAATGGTTTTAGTTTCTTCTTTGCTTCCAATGGGTCCATCTCCAGATAAATGTATACTAGCAACTAAATCGCCATTTTCGTTAACAGGAACTAATTTATAAGGACCGGACGAAGGATTTGTTGCTTTACCAATAGACGTAGATGAAGTTATAAAACAAGTATCTTCTATAGAAGAAGATCCTTCTCCAACTAAACCTCTAATTAATTTTTGTTCATCTTGGCCGAATGGTCTATTAATTGTAACTTTTTTTTTTGCTTCTCCCATTTCACTTGCAAAGACTAAATTTCTGTTACCTGCTTTAAACAATCGTTCAAAGATTTGGTCAATTTTAAGATACTTTAATACGTCTTGACTTGGTAAATTAAATCCACCCGCAACTGAACAAGAATCTATAAATTCGTCGTCTGAGTATTTTTCTTTATATTTAGCTTTAATATCAGTTATATATTTACTAACTGAAGTCATTTTGTATATATAATGTCTAGAAAATAATAGTTTCTTTTCCTAAATTGTCTTTATTTAGGAACATTATTCGTTAATGAGTACCTATTCTTTTGGAGAGATGTAAATATATAATATATATTTAAATCAAGATGTCAGAACAAAAGAAAATAAATATAGATATGAATTTATTTAAAGTATCCAATAACAAAACTCGTAAAAAAACAGGTGAGAAAAAAGACGGCGCCATAAAGATAAAACAACCATCAACTAAGAAAAAGAACGAGACCCTTAAAAAGAAATCCATATTAAAAATGATACGACAACACCAACAAGAGCGTTATAGTAATCTGTTTGACGAAAAGAAACCAACCATAAAATCAGATGAATCCATTGGTTTTAATAAAGAATTTGAGGAGGCGCAGAAATTCATGCAGAATTTAACAGAGAAAACCACAGTTTCTACACCAAAGAACACTACATTGAAACAATATCCTACTACACAAACGAACTCTTTGTTGTATAGTCCTATTGTTGATACTTTCACCAATCCTATAAAAGAAGTTACTGGTAGTGTTATGAACCCAATGTCCATACATACCCAACCATCTATGGTTTTAAAACCAGTCTTTAACAATCCTATCCAGACAGCACCACAGTTTGGTTGTTTAAAAAATGGTCAGTTGCCCACTTATAGAAACTATATGAATAAAACACAGAAAGCTTTTCAACCACACATAAACATTGGAGGTGCACCAGGTGGCGTTAGTCCAATTCCTCCGCCAAAAACTTTTACTGAAACCCGAAATGAACATGTAGAAAACAGATTAAAAGAAAGTATGAATAGAGTAAATCAGATGAAACATGTTGAGGAAAAATTACAACAAATACGAAATTCTAAACCTAAAAAAATGAAGAGAAAGAAAACAATACGAAGAACGTACAAGGTGGGCAAATCAAAAATCGCACCAAAAGTGTCAGTATTGGTTTCAAATAAAACAATACGAAACAATATATCTACAAAAGCGCAGCTATTAAAACAAACGCCAATAGAAGAGGTTAAAAAACATTTAATAAAATGTGGTTTAATAAAAGTGGGAACAATAACTCCAAATGATGTGTTGCGTAAAATGTACGAAAGCTCGGTTTTGATGTGCGGTGATTTACATAATCATAATCCCGATAATTTGTTGTATAATTTCATAAACGGGCCTAAATGATTATAATTTCTTTGCGCTTATAATGTTTGGAAATAATCCTAGAATAGGTACTCTGTATCCATATCCAGTTACTTTATAGCTTTTTTCGGCGTCAAACTGAGTATACAATTCAGCGCTGTTAAAGAAGAGATAATAAAAGGAATTTGATACTGAATAAACCGTTCCGTCATGATCGGCAACTACGTTTGTTCCGTATTTTCCTCTCAAACTGTTAACTTCTTTTACACGAATTATCTTTTCAAACCGTGTTCCGTAAGCGTAAATTGCGTTTAATACTAAAAATGTCACAATAAGTATTATGTAATATTTATATTCGCCTAAATTAGAAATAATTGCTGATACAGATTTCATTTATATACTATACAACGTAATTATTTTATAACCTGACCAAAATAAAAATATTAGTAAATTCTATAGAATAATGGCAAGAGGCGGCTCAAGAGGTTCAATGGGTGGAAATGGAGGAATAGGAGGTACGGGCGTTTTTGGATTATTTGGTTCTACTGTAACTTGCAAAAGTGAAGACAATAGTTATTATTGTTGGTTCGTTAAATTTTTTAACGTGTTAATAATGTCTATTGTAATATTCTACATACTTTATTTAATTTATTATTTCGTTTTCCCTACGTTATTTAGTAAAAAACGTAGATAAATAAACTGTTTTAAAGTTGCTTGGAAGGAAGTACCCATGCTTTCAGAAACAAGAAAGAGACGGCAACACAACAAATTG
>Ga0114979_10002828_pt1 | contig 11706 bp, 13 predicted proteins | sample S_140625_EF_Meta_FD_87315 | JGI IMG/M metagenome (GOLD analysis project Ga0114979, IMG submission 87315) | Freshwater microbial communities from Lake Simoncouche, Canada to study carbon cycling - S_140625_EF_MetaG | ecosystem: Environmental > Aquatic > Freshwater > Lake | place: Lake... | reverse complement strand
CGTTGTGACGCAGCAAGTCGATGGTGCTGCCAAAGAACACCTGGCCCGAATCGGGTTTGGTTTTGCCAGTGATGATGTCCATCATCGTGGTCTTGCCCGCGCCGTTGGGGCCGATGATGCAGCGCAGCTCACCTGGTGCAATGTCGAGCGATAAACCGTTGATGGCTTTGAAGCCATCAAAGCTCACATGCACATCTTCCAAATACAAAATACGGCCATGCGTCAGGTCAAGGCTGCCTGGTTCGTGCACGCGGCCGTAGCCTGCTTGGCGATCGCCTGAATTCATATCAGCCCCCACCCGCGCATGGTGTGTGGCTAGGCGCACAGTACCTTCTTCAAACAGATCGGGTGTCATACACGCTCCTGTGCATTTTTCTTGGTGCTGAGTTTTTGAATCAAGCCAACCACGCCGTGCGGCATGTAAAGCGTTACGCCAATGAACAAAGCGCCAAGGAAGTACAACCAAAACTCAGGGGCTGTGACGGTGAGCCAGCTCTTCATGCCGTTGACCAAAAACGCACCGACGATGGGGCCAATCAGCGATGCACGGCCACCCACGGCTGCCCATACTGCGATTTCAATCGAGTTGGCGGTGCTCATTTCACTGGGGTTGATGATGCCCACTTGTGGCACATACAAAGCACCAGCAATCCCGCACATCACGGCAGAGATGACCCAGATGGTGAGCTTGTAGGGCAGTGGCGAGTAGCCTGAAAACATGACGCGGCTTTCGGCATCGCGAATGGCTTGCAACACCCGTCCAAATTTGCTTTGCACCAGCCAGCGGGCAAACAAATAACTCATCAGCAACGCCCAGCCAGTCAACACAAACAAGGTCATGCGCATGGCGGGCGTGGCCATGGGCAGGTCCAAGATGCGCTTGAAGTCGGTGAAGCCGTTGTTGCCACCAAAGCCTGTTTCATTTCTGAAAAACAGCAGCATGGCGGCAAAGGTCATGGCTTGTGTGATGATGGAGAAGTACACACCTTTGATGCGCGAGCGAAAGGCGAAGTAGCCAAACACAAAGGCCAACAGACCCGGCACCAACACGACCAACAGCAGCGTTGCCAAGAAGCTATCGCTGAAAGTCCAATGCCAAGGCAAGGTTTTCCAATCGAGAAACACCATGAAGTCGGGCAAGTTGCTTTTGTAATTGCCGTCGGTGCCGATTTGCCGCATGAGGTACATCCCCATCACATAGCCGCCGAGCGCAAAAAACAAACCGTGGCCAAGCGACAAGATGCCGGTGTAGCCCCAGATCAAATCCATCGCCAAGGCGCAGATGGCGTAGCACATGATCTTGCCCATCAAGGCCACGGCGTAGTCGCTCATGTGAAACACGCTGTCTGTAGGCACCCACAGGTTGAGTACAGGGACCACCATGCAGAGGGTGATGAGCGCGGATAAGAAAAACAGCCAGCCCTTGGTGCCCAATAAAGCAGGGGCCTGCGGCAGTTTGAGTTGAGAAGCGTCGTGGGTTGTCATGTCATGCCTCCGCACTGCGGCCTTTCATGGCAAAAATACCTTGCGGACGTTTTTGGATGAACACGATGATGAACACCAATACCGCGATCTTGGCCAGCACCGCGCCGGCCACGCCTTCGAGCAATTTATTCATCAGGCCCAACCCCATCGCAGCGTACACCGTGCCCGCCAACTGGCCCACGCCACCGAGCACCACCACCATGAAGGCGTCGACGATGTAGTTTTGGCCGAGGTCGGGACCGACGTTACCAATTTGACTCAGCGCACAACCCGCCAAGCCGGCAATGCCGCAGCCGAGTGAGAACGCATAGGTGTCAATGCGTGCGGTGTTCACACCCAAGGCCGACGCCATCGGACGGTTTTGTGTCACGCCGCGCACAAATAGGCCCAAGCGTGTTTTGCTAATCAAAAGCGTCATGCCGACCAACACAAACAGTGCGAAGCCAATGATGATCAAACGGTTGTAGGGCAGCGAGAGGTTCGCCAGAAGCTGCACGCCGCCGCTCATCCATGAAGGGTTTTCAACGCCCACGTTTTGCGCACCAAAAATACTGCGCACGCCTTGCATCAACACCAAGCTGATGCCCCATGTGGCCAGCAATGTTTCGAGCGGACGGCCATACAGGTGGCGTAACACCAAGCGCTCCAACACGGCACCCACCAAAGCGGCGGCAAGGAAAGAAGCAGGAATGGCCACCAATAAATACGCGTCAAACATGTTTGGCAAATAGTGGCGGAACAAGCCTTGCACCACGTAGGTGGCGTAAGCGCCAATCATCATCAGTTCGCCATGCGCCATGTTGATGACACCCATCAAACCGTAGGTGATGGCCAAACCTAATGCAACCAGTAACAAGATGGAGCCCAAGCTGATGCCGGTGAACAAAGCGCCTAGTTTTTCACCCCAGCTCAACGCAGCCTGGATGATGAGCAGGGAGGATTGCAACTGCGCACGCACTTGTTTGTCTTCTTCTTGGCTCAGCCGTTGGTTGAGCAATAGTTGGGTATCGGGGGTTTGGCTGTCGGCCAAAGTCTTGGCCGAAGCCATGCGTTCATCGGCTTTGTCGCTGTTGAGCAAAATGGCGGCGCGCGCTAACAGCATTTGTTGTTTCACGCCCTCGGTGGCTTCACTGGCCAACGCTTTTTCTAGCATCACCAACTTGGTGGGATCAGGTTCTTTCAACACCGACTTGGCGGCTTGCACACGCAAGGCCGCATCGGGGCTGAGTAGTTGCAGTGCAGATAAAGCTGCATCAATCTCACCGCGCATGCGGTTGTTGTTGATCACGTCTTCTGCGGCATCGGGTAGGTCTGTGGCTTCGCCACTTACAGGGTCGGTGGCTTTCCCGTCGCGCACGATCAGTACTTGCGTGCCATTCACTTTCACCAAGTCATCCGCCATGGCTTGCAAGAAGATTGCAGTTTGTGCGTCGGGTGAGGTCAGTGCTTTTTGTAGCGCGGTCACGCGTGCATCGCTGTCGCCCAAGGTCAATGCGCGTGCTTGTTCTGCAGTGAGTGCCAGTGCCTGCGTGTGACCCAGCACGACCACGGCCAATCCGCACAAGGCTTTTAGAGTTAGATGGCGATGCTGCGTACCACGCTGTTGCAGCGCACGCTTGAGCGCAGAAAAAGAAAAACAGGTCATCCAAATTCCCATAAAAAAGGGGAGGGCACGGCCCTCCCCCAAGTCGATCCTCGGAGAAAGGTTTACTTCTTCACAGGCTCGTCAGGCTTTGAAGCGTTGCCTTCGATGAAGGGACTCCATGGCTTGGCTTTCACAGGACCTGGCGTTTTCCACACCACATTGAATTGGCCGTCAGCCTTGATCTCGCCAATAAACACCGACTTGTGCAAGTGGTGGTTCTTCTCATCCATCTTGCTGGTGATGCCGCTTGGCGCTTTGAAGGTTTGACCTGCCATGGCCGCAATCACTTTGTCGGTGTCAGTGGATTTGGCTTTTTCAACCGCTTGCTTCCACATGTTGATCCCGATGTAAGTGGCTTCCATCGGGTCGTTGGTCAAAGGCTTGTCTTTGTGACCGGCGATGTTTTTGGCCTTGGCATAAGCCGACCACTTCTTGATGAACTCGTCGTTGGCTGGATTTTTGATGGACATGAAGTAATTCCATGCCGCCAAGTGACCGACCAAAGGCTTGGTGTCAACGCCACGCAACTCCTCTTCACCTACAGAGAAGGCCACGACGGGCACGTCTTTGGCTTTCAAGCCCGCGTTGCCGAGTTCTTTGTAGAAGGGCACGTTGGAGTCGCCGTTGATGGTGGAGACCACGGCAGTTTTGCCGCCCGCAGAAAACTTCTTGATGTCCGCCACGATGGTTTGGTAATCGCTGTGGCCAAAGGGTGTGTACTTCTCGTCGATGTCTTTGTCTGCCACGCCTTTGCTCTTGAGATAGGCGCGCAAAATTTTGTTAGTGGTGCGGGGATACACATAGTCCGTGCCCAACAAGACCCAGCGCTTGGCAGCACCGCCGTCTTTGCTCATCAAGTAGTCCACTGCAGGGATGGCTTGTTGGTTCGGTGCTGCGCCTGTGTAGAACACGTTTTTAGACAGCTCTTCACCTTCGTATTGCACGGGGTAAAACAGCAGACCGTTCATTTCCTCGACCACGGGCAACACAGATTTACGAGACACCGATGTCCAGCAACCGAAGATGACCGACACCTTGTCTTGGCCGAGCAACTGCTTGGTTTTCTCGGCAAACAAAGGCCAGTTAGACGCGGGGTCCACCACCACGGGCTCGAGCTTTTTGCCCAACACGCCGCCCTTGGCGTTGATTTCGTCGATGGCCATGAGCACCGTGTCTTTCAACACCGTCTCAGAAATGGCCATCGTTCCAGACAAGCTGTGCAGCACGCCCACTTTGATGGTGTCTGCCGCCAGTGCTTGTGGCGCGATCACAAATGAGCCGACAGACAGCGCTGCTGCTGCTGCCAAAGCTTTCAGGTTTCCTCGACGATTCATCATGGGGGTTCACTCCAAAAATTAAAGGGTTGTTTGGCGCTCGCGATAGCGGGCACTTGTTTGATACATCGCAAACCCTGTGCCAACCCCTTGCTTGCCCAGAGTGGGAGGACGTCCTTCTATAAGAAGCAAAAATTTTTCTACGTCACGCACCATTTGTGTTCGAAAAAACAAAAAGGCACCAAGATGGCGCAGCTTTGGAATTTGCGAGACAGGCACCTTTTGCAGCTGTGCACCAACTTGGTCGCTGATGGGTTGATCTGCGCGAGACGAGGAGGGCACACATGTTGCATACTTCGAAATACTATGGAACTCACACCCCGCGAAAAAGACAAACTCTTGATCTTCACCGCCGCTTTGTTGGCTGAGCGCCGACAAGCCCGTGGCCTGAAGCTCAACTACCCCGAGGCCGTGGCCCTCATCAGTGCTGCTGTGATGGAAGGTGCACGCGACGGCCAAACCGTGGCGCAACTCATGAGCGCAGGGCGCAACGTGCTCACCCGCGCTGACGTGATGGACGGCGTGGCCGAGATGATTCCAGACATCCAAGTCGAAGCCACCTTTCCTGACGGCACCAAGCTTGTGACTGTTCACCAACCCATTGTTTGAGAGAGAGCCCCGTCACCATGCAACGAATCATTTCTTTTCTCTGGCTTGTGCCAACCTTTGTGCAAGCCCATGAAGGCCACGGTATTCAAGGAGCATCGCACTACCACGCCACCGACGTGTGGGGCTTTGTGGGCATCGCTGTTGCGGCGGCGGTGGTGTGGTGGTTCACTGGTCGCGACAAATGAATGTGACACACAGCGAGGCACACATGACACCGGGCGAACTGTTGATCGACGAGGGTGAGCACACCCTCAACCCAGGCCGTCGCACACACACCCTTGTCGTGCAAAACGCCAGTGACCGACCTATTCAAGTGGGCTCGCACTACCACTTTGCTGAAACCAATGCAGGTTTGAGTTTTGATCGCACTGCTGCACACGGCATGCGTTTGAACATTGCGTCAGGGACCGCCGTACGTTTCGAACCAGGCCAACAACGTACCGTTGAGCTGGTGGACCTGAGCGGTGACCGCCAAGTGTTTGGCTTTCGCGGCTTGGTCAATGGCGCGATTGATCAAGGCGCAGGCGATAGAGGACTCAAGTAATGGCAACCATCGGCAAACGCGCCTACGCAGAAATGTTTGGCCCCACCGTGGGTAACCGTCTGCGTTTGGCAGACACCAACTTGGTGGTTGAGGTAGAAAAAGATTTCACCTTGCAAGCTGGTGGCTATGGCGAAGAAGTGAAGTTCGGGGGCGGCAAAACCATCCGCGATGGCATGGCGCAGTCGCAGCGCACGCGCGACGGTCTAGGTACGGGTCCACAAGCGGGTGGCGCGGTAGATACCGTGATGACCAACGCCCTCATCATCGACCACTGGGGCATTGTCAAAGCCGACATTGGATTGAAGGGCGGTCGCATCGTCGCCATTGGGAAAGCGGGCAACCCCGACACACAACCAGGCGTGGACATCGTGATTGGCCCTGGCACCGAAGTCATCAGTTGCGAAGGCCACATCGTCACCGCGGGGGGTGTGGACACGCATATCCATTTCATCGCACCCCAGCAAATTGAAGAAGCCTTGACCAGTGGCGTGACCACCATGCTCGGCGGTGGCACAGGCCCCGCTACGGGCACCTTTGCCACGACGTGTACGCCCGGCGCTTGGAACATCGAGCGCATGCTTCAAGCGGCTGATGCTTTTCCGATGAACCTGGGCTTCTTGGGTAAAGGCAACGCGGCGTTGCCTGATTCGCTCCACGAGCAAATCAATGCGGGCGCAATTGGCTTGAAGCTGCACGAAGACTGGGGCACCACGCCCGCTGCCATTGACAACTGCTTGAACGTGGCGGAGGCCACCGACACGCAGGTGGCGATTCACACCGACACCCTCAACGAGTCTGGCTTTGTGGAAGACACGGTGGCCGCCTTCAAAGGCCGCACCATCCACACCTTCCACACCGAGGGTGCGGGCGGCGGCCATGCGCCCGATATTTTGAAAGTGGTGGGCGAGGCCAATGTCTTGCCCAGCTCCACCAACCCCACGCGCCCCTACACCGTCAACACGCTCGACGAGCATGTGGACATGCTCATGGTGTGCCACCACCTTGACCCCGCGATTGCGGAAGACTTGGCCTTTGCTGAGAGCCGCATTCGCCGCGAGACGATTGCGGCGGAAGACATCTTGCACGACCTTGGCGCCATCAGCATGATGAGCAGTGACAGTCAAGCGATGGGACGTGTGGGCGAGGTCATCATCCGCACCTGGCAAACCGCGCACAAGATGAAAGCGCAGCGAGGTCTTCTCGCTGGGGACACTGACCGCCATGACAACTTCCGCGTCAAGCGCTACATCGCCAAATACACCATCAACCCCGCCATTGCACACGGCATCAGCCACGAAGTGGGCAGCGTCGAAGAGGGCAAGTGGGCCGACTTGGTGGTGTGGAAGCCCGCCTTCTTTGGCATCAAGCCCAGCATTATTTTGAAAGGCGGCTTCATTGCGATGGCCGCCATGGGCGACCCCAATGCGTCTATCCCCACGCCGCAGCCTGTGCATTACCGTCCGATGTTTGGCGCGTATGGTGGCGCGTTGCACCGTGGCTCGCTCACCTTTGTGTCGCAAGCGGGCATGGCGGCGGGCATTGGGCAAAAGTTTGGTTTGCACAAAACCTTGAGTGCCGTGAAGAATATTCGCAGCGTGGGTAAACGTGACATGATTCACAACGACTATGCGCCGCGCATGGAAGTGGATGCCCAAACTTATGCGGTGCGCGCCGACGGCCATTTGCTCACCTGCGAACCCGCCGTGAGCTTGCCCATGACACAACGCTACTTTTTGTTCTAGCTAGGTTCTGATGCTCACCTGTTCTAAATTAATTTCTGGTGGTCAGGGTTTGGCCGCGGCCTTGGTCAAACGCGCTGCCACGGTGGCGCTGGACTGGGACGTGCGCCAAAAAAGCCGCTTTGATGCGATGGATTCAAACGGCCGTGCTTTTGGCGTGTTCTTGCCGCGTGGCACGTTGGTGCGCGGAGGCGATGTGCTGGTGCTCGAAGATGGCTCGCTTGTGCGCGTGCAAGCGGCCCCTCAAGAAGTGCTGCGCATTACTGCCTGTGCGCAACATGGCACACCATTTGATTTGACCCGCGCGGCCTATCATTTGGGCAACCGACATGTGCCGATTGAATTGCAAGCCGACCATTTGAAGATCGAGCCCGACCATGTGTTGGCCGACATGCTGCGGGCCATGCACATGACGGTGGTCACCGTGCAAGAAGCCTTTGAGCCCGAGGGTGGCGCCTACAGCAGCCACGGGCACGCGCAAGGTCACGGGCATTCCCACGACCATCCAGCCCAAGACCATCATGCCCACGGGCATGTGCACGGACCCCATTGCCAGCATGACCACTGAGTTTGCGACAGTCGCTGCGGCAGCTCCAGTGCCGACTAGCTCATCCGCTGGCACACCCGCGCTGCTTCAACTCATCTGGCTTGCGTCACCCGCGTTGCCCATTGGAGGTTTTTCGTATTCCGAAGGTTTAGAGGCCGCCATCGAGCACGGCTTGGCGCATGACGAACACAGCGCCGCCGAGTGGCTGGTGAATCAGTTGCACCTCACCCAATCGCGCGGCGACATGGCGGTGCTCGCGCCAATGATCACGGCATGGCAAGCACGCGACGACACACGCTTAGAGGCATTGAGTCAATGGGTTCACGCCACGCGCGAGAGCGCAGAGCTGCGGTTGCAAAGCGAACAAATGGGTCGCTCTATGTTGGAGTGGCTGCGCAACCAAGACGCCATTGACGACGACACCATCGCTCTGTGTAACCGTTGGGTGCCCACCTATCCGTTGATGTTTGCCTTGGCCTTGTCTCGCACGGGCGCCCCACTCGAACAATGCTTACAGACTTATGCATTTGGTTGGGCCGAGAACATGGTGCAAGCGGCCATCAAGTCTGTGCCTTTGGGCCAAAACTCGGGGCAGCGTATCTTGACCCAATTGGCCCACCACATCGCGCCTGCGGTGAGTCATGCCCTGCAAATGACAGACGACACGCGCCAGGCTTTTTCGCCCATGCTGGCTATTTTGTCGGCCCAGCATGAAACCCAATACTCCCGCCTATTCAGATCATGAAGCACCTACACACCATCGCTAACCGAACCAAAAAACTGCCCCCTTTACGCGTGGGCATCGGCGGGCCTGTGGGCTCAGGCAAAACCACGTTGCTGGAAATGCTGTGCAAAGCCATGCGCGACAAGCATGACCTCGTGGCCATCACCAACGACATTTACACCAAAGAAGACCAACGCTTGCTCACCGTCAGCGGCGCGTTGCCCGCCGAGCGCATCATGGGGGTGGAAACTGGTGGCTGTCCGCACACGGCCATTCGTGAAGACGCATCCATCAACCTTGAGGCAATTGACCGCATGTTGGTGGAGTTTCCCGATGCCGATGTGGTGTTTATTGAAAGTGGCGGCGACAACTTGGCCGCGACGTTTAGCCCCGAGTTGAGCGACTTGACGATTTACGTGATCGACGTGGCGGCAGGTGAAAAAATTCCACGCAAAGGCGGCCCCGGCATCACCAAGAGCGATTTGTTCATCATCAACAAAACCGACCTCGCGCCCTATGTGGGCGCGGACCTGTCGGTGATGGAAGCCGACACCATTCGCATGCGTACCAACGCCAACGGTCTGAAGCCATTTGTCATGACCAACTTGCGTACGCTGGATGGTTTGCAAGAGGTGGTCAGGTTCATTGAGACCAAAGGGATGTTGGTTTAAATCAAACCCTCATAGGTGATCGTATGCGGGGCATGGTCACTGAACTTGATGTCTTTGAAAGTTTCCGTGGTGCGGGCCTTGTTGGCCACCGCTGGCGTTGCCAAGTGGTAATCCAACCGCCACCCCACGTTGTTGGCATAGGCTTGTCCGCGGTTGCTCCACCAGGTGTAGCAAGCGTCGGTGGTGTGGGGCTCTAGCTGGCGATACACATCCACAATGCCACCCTCGGTGGTGAGCTGGGTCATCCAAGCGCGCTCCTCGGGCAAGAAGCCGCTGTTTTTTTGATTGCCTTTCCAGTTTTTCAAGTCGGCCTCCGTGTGAGCGATGTTGATGTCGCCGCACAGTACAAACTCACGGCCCTGTTTCAAGGCGTGGAGGTGGGGGCGCATGGCATTTAAAAAGCGGTATTTGGCTTCTTGACGCTCAGGGCCCGAGGAGCCGCTGGGGAAATAGCTGCTGATGATGGAGAGTTTTTGGGTGGGCGTGTCAAAGCGCAGCTCGATGTAGCGACCCTCTGCATCAAACTCGCCACCGTCAAAGCCGACGATCACATCGCTGGGTTCATGTTGGGTGTAGATGCCCACGCCAGAGTAGCCTTTTTTCTCGGCATAGTGAAAGTGGCCTGTCAATCCCGCCAGTGTGTCAAAGGTGCCCACAACGTCAGGGGCCTGGGCTTTGATTTCTTGGACGCAAATACAATCGGGTTTGGCTTTTTCGAGCCAAGCTTCCACGCCCTTGCGGGCGGCTGAACGAATGCCGTTGAGGTTGAGGCTGGTGAGTTTGAACAAGGAATTTCCCCATGAGTCAGAGTGCGGCTGCCAACGATGCGTTGGCCCAAGAGTTTGTGCAATTTTCACTGGATTGTGGCGTACTGAAATTTGGGGCGTTCAAAACCAAAGCGGGTCGCATGAGCCCTTACTTTTTCAACGCAGGTTTGTTTGACGACGGCGCCAAGCTGGGCAAGCTGGCCAGCTTTTATGCGCAACGCTTGGTGAAAAGTGGCATCGAGTTCGACATGATTTTTGGTCCCGCCTACAAAGGCATTCCCTTGGGCGCTGCGGTGTCGATAGAGCTGGCGCGCTTGGGGCGCAACGTGCCTTTTGCTTACAACCGCAAAGAAGCCAAAGACCACGGCGAAGGCGGCAGCTTGGTGGGTGCGCCACTCAAAGGCCGCGTGTTGATCGTCGACGATGTGATGAGCGCGGGCACCGCTGCGCGCGAATCGATTGCCCTGATCAATGCTGCAGGGGCCACACCACACGCCGTGGCAATTGCGCTAGACCGTCAAGAAATGGCCACCGAAAAACAAGCCGATGGCACCACCCAAGACGTGCCCTACAGCGCCGTGCAATACGTGCGTGAGCAAGTGGGCTTGCAGGTGTGTGCGATTGCTGAGCTCAGTGATTTGCTCACCTATTTGCATGCGCAAGAGGGGAACGCGATGGGCGAGCATTTGGCGCGCACGCAGGCGTATCGTGAGCGGTACGGTGTGAATTAAGCGCCGTAGTAGCGGTCGGCACGGTGGTTGACGGCAATCACCAAGTTGAGCGCGAATGCACCTAGCAAGGACAACAAGGCTTTGTGCGCATCGGTGAGTGCAAAGGCTGTCATCAAGATGCAGGCGTCAATGGCCATTTGCACATGGCCAGCACGCCAGCCGCGAGTTTTTTGCAAATACACCGCCATGATCGTCACGCCGCCCAAGCTGGCACCGTGACGAATCAAAATCAAAATGCCAGTGCCCACCAAAAGACCCGCCATCAGTGCGGCAAAGGTAGGGTCCAAGTGTGAGAACGCGATCCACCGAGGCAGCAATTCAACGTAGGCTGACAGCAAACCCACCGCCGCAAATGTTTTGAAAGTGAAGAAGTGGCCGAGTTTTTGCCAACCAAACACGTAGAACGGCAAGTTGATGACAAACAACACGGCACCCAGTGGCAGGTCTGCAAAGTAATGCACCAAAAACGCCACGCCCGTGGTGCCCCCTGTGAACAAGGCAGCCTCTCGAAACATGCACACGCCTAGCGCGACAAACAAGGCGCCAGTCAGCAAGCCTTGAATGTCCTCCAGCGCGCTGTGAGGTGCGGCTGAGGCGGGTGTTGTTTCCGAGGAAATAGTCAGCCCAGCTTTTTCATCAGCAGTTCATTGACTTGCGCGGGGTTGGCTTTGCCCTTGCTGGCCTTCATGATGGGACCCACCAAGCCGTTCAACGCCTTGGCATTGCCGGCCTTGAACTCTTCCACGTTCTTGGGGTTGGCGGCCAGCACCTCGTCGATGATTGTTTCCAATTCGCCGGTGTCGTTCATCTGCTTGAGGCCTTTGGCTTCGATGATGGAATCAACTATTGACAACGCTCCATCGTCGGAGATGTTGTCACCTGACGCCACCCAGAGCGCGTCAAATATGGT
>Ga0114979_10002827_pt1 | contig 11709 bp, 9 predicted proteins | sample S_140625_EF_Meta_FD_87315 | JGI IMG/M metagenome (GOLD analysis project Ga0114979, IMG submission 87315) | Freshwater microbial communities from Lake Simoncouche, Canada to study carbon cycling - S_140625_EF_MetaG | ecosystem: Environmental > Aquatic > Freshwater > Lake | place: Lake... | reverse complement strand
TGCCGTCGCTATTTTCCCTGAATACTATCAGGCCTACTACAACCGCGGATTGTGCAACGAAAGTCTAAACAAGCGGAAAGAAGCGGAGTCCGATTACCGTCAGGCCTTGGCCTTGAAGCCCGATTATACAGACGCAGCGATTGCTCTTGGGCGTATTGTTGACGGTAAGTAAATCCTAGTTCGGAAGCAGGATCGGTTTGTAAATCTGTTCCTGCAAGTTTTCAGGATTATCCGATGGTACCAAAGGAAAATCCAAATAAGCGCGTTTGATCAGAAAAAGCCCTTTGTTTTCGGGGTGTGCCAAGGTGAGGTAGACTTCCAAATAGATATCCGCATTGGGATATTTCGGATCGATCGTAATTGTGAATTCCTCCTTCTTGGGTTGCTCAGTGTCCAACTTCAATAGGCCGGAACCATCGCCTAGTATCAACTCATTTTGACCGGCCGGTACAATTTTATACCCTTCCAAATCAAGAAGTACATGCAGCTTTAGGGGTGAACTTCCACCAACATAAACGCTATCCATCTGCACCAGATCAGCGCCGGTATGCGCCGGATCAAAGCCCACCAACTCTTGCGATGGCTTGAACCAAAAATTCTTCATGAGTTTGTCGCTCGGTGATCCCAGCATGCGAATCAGGTGGTTGTCGCTATCAAGCAGGTACAAATCACCGTCCTTGACCATGACATCGGTCGGAGACGACAATTTCACTTGATTGGATTTCACACCTTCCGACACTTGCTCACCCACCACGGTCCAGTCTTTATCTTCCGGCTGGTAGCACACTTTTCCATCACGCGTAACACCGGCAATACCGTCCTTCCACTCGCACACGGAAGTAAAGCGAAGGTCCTTCGGCTTTTTGATTTCGTTGATTTTCCCCTTGCGGTCGACCTTGAAAATTTTTCCGTCGGCCATGGTCACGTAAAGATGCGCCGCACCTGCGTTGATATTGATGGGACAATTGCGCAGCATACCCGTTTGCGATTCCGGAAGATCACAGAACAAGCGTGTAGCGCCGTCTTTCATATCGACCTCATACAACTGATTGGTTGTTGCGCTGATGACGTAGAGCTGGTTGCCTAAAACCGCAAGGTCGATTGGAAGTCCGAGTGGCTCATAGCGCGCATCAATCGCCTTTACTTTTTTCCAGGTAATGAATCCGCTTCCCACCAAGGAAGACACCTGTTCGGATGTAAAATCGAGCACGCGTATACGGTGGTTGTAGGTATCGGCAATGAACAGCTTACCCTCCGCGTGCACGATGCCCGATGGGCGATTGAACATCGAGACGAAATAACTCTCGTCTGTATAACCCGGCAGCGTAGAACCTATCAAATGAGCGACGCTTCCATCTTCGTTGAAGGCGACCATGCGATTGTGTGCGGCGTCATTCACAAAAATCAAATCACCACCGTCTTCAAACGCCATGTAATTGGGGGTTTCTATGAGCGGATTGGCATAACAGGTAGGCTCAGTGTACGATCGGAATTGATGCCCCATGCACGACTTGAACAATTCACCGTCTTCCTTGAGTTGGTCCAGGCGTTGCGTTAGCGCAACAAACCCATCATGTCCACCTTGCGTAATTGTGCGCACGCCTTTTTCATAGAGCATGAAATAAGGTGCCGCTGTTATGCGTACGTCTTGAAATCCACTCAGATCAGGGAATACCGCGATAGGATGCTGGTAGCCATTACGCTGAATGTAGTTCAACAAATGGCGACGCGATAGACTGTTGGTACTATCAGCGGCCATCACTTCAATCAGCTGGAGCGCCGATGTTTTTTGACACACCGCCTCCAGTTGACGCAGGTAGTATCCGCATTCTACGCAGCGTTCATCGCTGACAACGACAATAGTTACCTTTTGAAACAAATTTTCCAGCGCGAGTTTGTGATCCAGATTCATCCAAACGGATTTCTCCGGAAAGCGATCCTGCGTGAGATTATCCGCTGTTTGTGCGTTTGTAAAAACGCTGAAGAATGTGAAGACAAATAGGCTGAGTGCAGTATTCAATCGTACCATAATGATTCGGCAATTAAGTTCACAAATGTAATCGATGCGACGGTGCGCAGTTGCTCATCGCGAAGAAGCACAAGGCACGCATTATGCCAAAAAAAAAAGAGCTCCACGGGGGAGCTCCTTTTTTCCTGTGAGGAATTTTATTTCACTTTATCCACCACAGCTTTGAACGCTTCCGGGTGGTTCATGGCCAAATCGGCCAACACCTTACGGTTGAGTTCAACACCGTGCTTGTGAACCTTACCCATAAACTCCGAGTATGACATTCCGTGAGGACGTACACCGGCGTTGATACGGGCAATCCACAAAGAGCGGAAGTTGCGCTTCTTGTGCTTACGACCTACATAAGCGTAGGTGAGTGCTTTTTCTACTGCATTTTTGGCAACGGTCCATACGTTCTTACGTGAACCGAAATACCCTTTAGCCATCTTTAAGACTTTTCTTCTCCTGGCTCTGGAGGCGACTGCATTTTTACTGCGTGGCATGTTGTTAATGTTTTTTGACGTTGGCGGCAGGTGTTATGCTGCTCTTAAGACCAATTGTCGGGTTAAACTTACCTGCTCTATTTTACCGGGATTAAGCGGTTGGGACGAGCAATTGTCTCTGGATTGATTTAGCATCAGCCGGGTGCACGATAGCATCGTTACCAAGGGCACGCTTGCGCGCGGTATCCTTCTTGGTGAGGATGTGTCTCTTGAACGCCTTCTTGTGCTTAATCTTTCCTGTGCCGGTGATCTTGAATCGCTTCTTCGCGCCGGACTTGGTTTTTGATTTAGGCATTGTATTGATAATTAAAAATTACTTCCGTTGTTATTTTTTCTTCGGATTGATAATGATGAACATTCTCTTTCCGTCGAGTTTGGGCATTTGTTCAGGAAGTCCATATTCCATGAGTTCCTGAATAAAACGCGTCAATAGTATCTCACCACGATCCTTGTACACGATTGAGCGGCCTTTGAAATGCACATAGGCTCTCACTTTAGCTCCTTCCAACAAGAACGCTTTCGCGTGCTTGAGTTTGAAGTCAAAATCGTGATCGTCGGTGTTAGGGCCGAAACGAATTTCCTTGGTAGTCACATTCGTTTGCTTAGCCTTAATCTCCTTCATCTTCTTTTTCTGGTCGTACAGAAACTTTCTGTAATCCCAGATACGACAAACAGGCGGAACAGCATTTCCTGAAATCTCGATCAAATCGAGCTCCATGTCTTGCGCCATACGAATCGCTTCAGCACGTGAATACACGCCCTGTTCAATGTTCTCACCAACTAGACGCACTTCGGCGGCGGTGATTTTTTCGTTTAGCTTATGTTCGGGTTCGAGAGATCGGCGACCTCTCATAGCCCTGTTTTGCGGTGCGTTAATGGCTCCTCCTGTTTTACGTTTTTACTTCTATTCTGTGCCTTACTGTGCTGACAGCATGGCTTTTACTTCTTCGTTCACTTTGTTGGCGAAGTCGGCAATAGTCAAACTGCCTATATCACCCTCACCTTTTTTACGTGCTGAAACGGTGCCTGCGCCTTGTTCCTCTTCACCTACAACCAACATGTAAGGCACTTTTTCCATCTCCGCGTCGCGGATTTTCTTCCCTACTTTTTCGTTCCTTTCGTCAACGAGGGCGCGAATATCGTAAGAAATAAGCGATTTTGCTACACTTTGAGCGTAATCATTGTATTTTTCTGACACGGGGAGGATTTTCACCTGCTCCGGTGTGAGCCACAAGGGGAACTGTCCGGCGCAGTGCTCGATAAGAATCGCCACAAAGCGCTCCATCGAACCGAACGGCGCACGGTGAATCATTACAGGCCTATGTTTCTGATTATCAGCACCTGTATATTCCAATTCAAAACGCTCAGGCAGGTTGTAGTCGATCTGTACGGTACCCAACTGCCAGCGGCGACCAATAGCATCGCGCACCATGAAGTCGAGCTTCGGACCATAAAACGCTGCCTCGCCATATTCCACCACGGTCTTCAGGCCCTTTTCCTTTGCCACTTCCTGGATACCGCGTTCAGCAGCCTCCCAGTTGGCATCAGAACCAATGTACTTGGATGGGTTGCCGGGATCGCGAAGGGAAACCTGCGCCAGGAAGTCCGGGAAATCCAGGGTTTTGAAAATGTACAACACCAGATCAATCACCTTCCCAACCTCTTCCTTCACCTGATCTACTGTGCAGAAAATATGCGCATCGTCTTGAGTGAAGCCACGCACGCGGGTAAGACCGTGAAGCTCTCCCGTTTGTTCGTAGCGGTATACCGTTCCGAATTCGGCCAAACGCAATGGAAGATCGCGGTATGAGCGGGGTTCGGTCTTGAAAATTTCACAGTGGTGCGGACAGTTCATCGGCTTCAGCATGTACATCTCACCCTCTTGCGGGGTGGTGATGGGCTGAAAGCTGTCCTTACCGTATTTCTCCCAGTGTCCGCTGGTTTCGTAGAGTTCTTTGGAACCAATGTGCGGAGTGATGACCTGCAAATAGCCCATTTTCTTTTGCGCTTCGGTGAGGAAAGCCGTGAGGCGCATACGCAGGTCGGTGCCTTTCGGCAACCACAACGGAAGACCACTACCTACCTTTTGCGAGAAGGCAAAGAGACCGAGTTCTTTTCCGAGTTTGCGGTGATCGCGCTTACGGGCTTCTTCAAGCAACTTCAAATAGTCTTCGAGCTCCGATTGCTTCGGGAACGTGATGGCGTAGACGCGCGTGAGCATCTTGTTTTTCTCATCGCCTCTCCAGTAGGCACCGGCCACGTTGAGCAGCTTGGCAGCCTTGATGAAGCCGGTGTTTGGGATATGCGGTCCGCGGCAGAGGTCGGTGAAATTACCTTGCGTGTAGAAGGTGATTTGACCGTCTTCCAGTCCGTCGATGAGTTCCAACTTGTATTGATCGCCCTTCTCGCGGAAGTAGGCTACAGCGTCAGCTTTCGATACTTCCTTGCGGATGTACTCATTCTTCTGACGCGCCAGTTCGAGCATGGTCTTTTCAACTTTAGCGAAGTCGGCTTGTGAGAATTCAATATCACCGAAGTCAACGTCGTAGTAGAAACCGTTTTCGATGGGCGGACCAATGGCCAACTTAATACCCGGGTAGTGCGACTCGAGGGCTTCGGCCATCAAGTGGGCCGATGAGTGCCACAGGGTGCTTTTACCCGCGTCATCATTCCACGTATACAACTTCAGCGTTGCATCCGCATCGATAGGGCGCGTAGCGTCGATGACTTCGCCATTTACTTCTGCACTCAACACGTTGCGGGCAAGGCCTTCACTGATGGCTTGTGCCACCTGCATGGCAGTTGTGCCTTTTTCAACTTCCCGCTTCGAACCGTCGGGAAGCGTAATGGTAATCATCATAGCGCTTTTTTTTGGGGACGCGAAGATAGGGGGGAAAAGGGGAATTGCAAAGGGGGGGACTGGGGACTGGGGACTGGGGACGGATGGCGGATGGCGGATGGCAGATGACAGATGACAGATGACGGATGACGGATGACAGATGACAGATGACAGATGACGGCGCCAATCGCAGCTAGTGGTTCTTGACCAGTCTAGTGAAATGCTTCTAGCAGCAAATGTCCGGTTGGAAGAAGCCACGCATGCATGAATATCCGGTCACGAAGGCACGAGTAGAATGCCATTAATGCACGAATGATTCATTAACTAATTCACCATTTCACTATTTCCCCATTCACCTCTTGCGGCCACTGATTCAGCATGCGACACGTCTCGCGAAAAAGCGAGGGAAACTGCATGCTGAACTCCCTAGGTTGCTCGAAGAAAGTTTCGACTGTGACGGCCCAAAACTCAGCCATGTTAGTGCCACCGTATTGTCGGAAAAAGTGATTCTCTGTGTCGGCAATTGATCGATAAACGGGATCAGCTTCCCTATGCCAGTCGGCCCATGCGGGCGTGTATTCGAATTTATCAAACTCGATCATTATCGCATGAGCGAATTCATGCAATCCCACGTGCACTTTGTCGGATGGATCATCATGACCTTCTTCAAAATGCGCCCAGGAAAGGAATAATCGGCCATTCCCAAGGGTGAGCCCTTTGACATCGCGCTCAATAAGCCGCGAATAAAATTCTCTTGGATACACTTCGATGAGTTGAAATCTCGGCAGGTCGAACTTGCGTCTGATTCCCATCGTGAGGCGCGCAAGCGTGGCGCTGATGATGATCTTATGGTAGTTGGAAATTTCAAATCCTTCAGCGCCACGAAAGTGCTTTTTGCGCATGATGATAAGGGTTCGGATTTCGAATTTAAGTCGTTCTTCGTGTGTCCAATCGCGAACGTAAGGGAATTCCCGGAGGATGGTTTGACGGATGAATGGAAATTCGCTAACTGCTTTTAATTGCAACTCGCGCTTTTCGATTGTTCTATTCGTATCACCAAACTTTTTGAAAAAACCATCGGTGCGTTTTAAAATCACCCCGCTCCAGTAAGTCATGGAAGAAACCCTATAACTCAGATCAGCACGGGATTCCGCTCGTGATTTAATGCTGCCATGCCATACTAAAGGCAGTGCTATCGCTGCAGCAAAAAAAGTAGGTAAGAGTTCGATCAGCATAAAACAAAAGTAGTAAAGCAACGAACGGCGGAGCGCAACCCGTGCGTAATCTGTTCATGGTTTTACCATTCTAAAACGGTTAAGCTATTTCAGGCACAGACAGATGACGGATGACGGATGACGGCGAGTGGGCGGTGTTTGGCGGGCTAAAGCGGAAGCTTTTCGAGCACGCTGGGAGTCAGGCTATCCATGCGAGAAAACGCGAACCACTTTTTGCCGAGGTCTTTGATCGATGCGCCGATGTGATAGAGTTCCTTGCCATCGATGAGCAAAAAGCGATCATGAACCTGTTGGATGCGTCGGATTTCAAGGGGAGGATATTGGGCGTTGTGCTTCTCCAGATCGAGTCGAAGGCTTGCGGAAATACCGGCAGTGTATATAGCAGCGGTGACACCTTCTCTTCGCTTGGCCAATTGGAGCAGAACCGTGTGGTCGATATAATTATCGATTAGAACAATAGATCGATTTGCCGAGGAAATAACATTTGAAAAGAACACGAAGGCGTCGAAAACTTGACCCTCGAAAAAAATACCCATTCTAGGAACTGCGTCTTTTTCCAATGCCTGAAGAACTCTCTCCAATGTGATTCCGGTCTGCTGTTGTTTAAGTTCTATGGCTTCTACGCGCAGCAATACACCCTGCAAACCGCTTTGCGTTTTGCGCATAACTACAAAGGCTTGCATAATCTGTATGCTAATCTGCACGGCCACTTTGCTTCGCAAAACTGTCGAAAGCATGGCAACACCTTGTTCCGTGAAAGCGTAACCTAAAAACCTTCTCCCACCATGTTCAACACTTGAAATCACAGTTTGTGATTTCAAGATTTCTGTTTCAGACTGGGTCAGTTGGAAGCAAAAGAACTCAGGAAAGCGATCCCTATTCCTTTTCACTGCCTGATTCAACACCCTGGTTTCGACTCCATACATATTAGCCAAATCACTATCCAACATCACCTGCTGTCCACGAATGGTGTAGATACGGTTTTCGATAGCCGGGAGCAATTCCTTTTCCATGACGCGAAACTGCAAGGGAAGCACAATATAAAAAACCTATAAATTATTCCTGTTATTCCGGGGACTGGGGACTGGGGACTAAGGGCGAGGGGCGAGGGGCGAAGGATGAAGTAGTAATTACGAAGTACTAAGTACGGTAGCGGCGTTGTTTTTAGCGCGTTGATAGTGTGCCATGACGTAAGGCCTTCCCTTCGTTTGTTATAGCGATGGCCATGACTGCATGTCGCTCCCGACCCCGAAAGGGTCAAATATCAGTAGCCATGGCACTCAACTCAAAACTCCACCGCAATCCGTAATCCGTAATTCGTAATCCGTAATCAAACTTGCCGCTATTACGTATGGGATGCAAAGCGGACAGGGATAGATATTCCCCTCCCCGCCTATTTACCACCTACCTTTCGCCTCTGATCCCATTCACATGTTTACCCACCAACTGGCGAGTTTGAAGATTGAAGCATTGAACAAAATGCAATTGGCTACCATTGAAGCTGCCAAGCCTCATGCGGATATTCTGCTGCTGTCGCCTACCGGTTCGGGAAAAACGCTGGCGTTTTTGTTGCCTGTGTTGAAGGGATTGGATGCCTCCAAACCCGGCGTGCAGGCGCTCATTTTGGTTCCATCGCGCGAACTGGCGATTCAAATTGAACAGGTGTTCAAGCAAATGAGCACGGGATTCAAAATCAACTGTTGCTACGGAGGTCATGCTACCCGCATCGAAAAGAACAACCTCAGCAGTCCGCCGGCTGTGCTCGTGGGAACACCCGGGAGAATAGCGTACCACGCGCGTAACAAAAACTTCGATGCGGCTTCGGTGCAAACGCTCGTGCTCGATGAGTTCGACAAATCGCTCGAATCCGGCTTTCAGGAAGACATGTCTGAAATTATCGGTTTTCTCTCCGGAAGAAAACGCACCTTGCTGACATCCGCCACGACCATGAAAGAAATTCCTGCATTTGCCGGAATAAAGAAGTTGGTCACACTCGACTTTCTATCGCATGCGAAACCCGTGAGTTCAGAGCTTCAACTCAAGTACCTGCGTGCCGATGATCAAGACAAACTGCACTTGCTGTTTCGGTTAATCTGTGCACTGAACAACAAACTCACGCTGGTCTTCTGCAATCACCGCGAAGCCGTGGATCGCATCGGTGAACTGCTCGCAGAAAAGGGACTTTCGCATGGCGTCTTCCACGGTGGCATGGAACAGGAAGACCGAGAACGAACCTTGATCAAATTCCGAAATGGTTCGCATCGCTTGTTGATCACCACCGACCTTGCATCCAGAGGACTGGATATCCCCGAGATTGAAGCGGTGGTGCATTACCAATTGCCGGTCACACACGAAGTCTATACACACCGCAACGGACGCACGGCGCGCATGAATGCGCATGGTACCGCCTACATATTGCTTTCATCCACTGAACATATCCCGCCTTTCATCAAAACCAAACCGGAATTGGAAACACTGCCGGAAAAAGCTGTCCTTCCCGGTAATCCACCTTGGAAAACCTTGTATTTCGGTGCCGGGAAAAAAGATAAGATCGGCAAAATTGATATCGTTGGGGTGTTGCTTCAGAAAGGAAAACTCGCAAAGGATGAATTAGGTCTGATTGAAGTGCTCGATCGTATGTCGTTCGCCGCTGTGAAAAGCGACAAGATCGAAAAGGTCGTATCGCTCATTCGCAACGAAAAAATGAAAGGAAGAAAAATCAAGGTGGAAATTTCATAAGTCCATCTCCTCCTCTTCATCGCGTAATATTGCGAGGTGATTCACCAAGATTATCTTCCTCAAATCGCCCATCAGCTGGGCATTGGCACCAAACAGATTTCTGCCGTTATCCAACTGTTGAATGAAGGCTGCACGACTCCCTTCATTGCTCGTTACCGCAAAGAAATGACTTCCTGTTTGGATGAGGTACAGATCGAACATATCCGTTTGCTTCATGTGAAATTCTCGGAGATGGTGAAGCGCAAGAGTTCCATTCTCGATACGATTCGCGAATTGGGCAAGCTCACCGCCGAGTTGGAGCGATCCATTGTGAACTGTTGGGACGCGAATTTGCTTGAGGACATTTACCTGCCCTACCGCCCCAAACGCAAAACCAAAGCGAGCATCGCCCGTGAAAAAGGACTGGAGCCATTGGCAACCTGGATCATGCAGGAAAACAACTTGAATCCGGAAATGGAAGCACGCCGGTTTCTGACAAGCGACGTGGATTCCATTGAACATGCGCTGCAAGGTGCGAGTGATATCATTGCCGACGTGATCAATGAAGATCCCAACGCGCGTGCCTTGGTGCGTCAGGAATTTGAGCGCCATGCCATCATTGAAACGAAAGTCGCCAAGGGAAAAGAAGTAGAAGGCGTCAAATACAAAGACTATTTTGCTTTTAATGAACCCCTCAAACGTTGCCCATCGCATCGTTTGCTCGCTGTATTTCGCGGTGAAGAAGAGGGTTTTCTAAAGCTGAATATTGAGCCCGATGAAGCTATCGTCGTCGAAAAACTTCAATCGCGTTTTATCCGCCGCAACAACGCATGCAGCGAACACATGGAAATCGCGGTGAAAGATTCCTACAAGCGACTGCTGTGTCCGTCGATGGAAAGTGAAAGTCGAAGCATGGCAAAAGCAAGGGCCGATGAAGAAGCGATCAACGTCTTCGCAGAAAATCTGAAACAATTGTTGCTCTCGGCACCCCTGGGAAGCAAGCGCATTCTCGCCCTGGATCCCGGATTTCGTTCCGGTTGCAAATTGGTGTGTTTGAATGAAGAGGGAAAGCTGGTGGATGAAGACGTCATCTATCCGCATGAACCGCAATTGGAAGTGCAAAAGGCGGCGAGTAAAATGCAGTCATTTGTGCGCAAGCACCGCATCGAAGCCATCGCAATAGGCAACGGAACAGCGGGTCGCGAGACCGAGAAGTTTGTGCGTGGTCTTGAATTCGAGCAGCTGGTAGTGGTGCACATGGTGAATGAAAATGGTGCTTCCGTTTATTCTGCGTCGGAGGTGGCGCGCGAAGAATTTCCGGATAAGGACATCACCTTGCGTGGCGCCGTTTCTATTGGCAGAAGGCTCGCGGATCCATTGGCTGAGTTGGTGAAAATCGATCCCAAGGCCATTGGTGTCGGACAATACCAGCACGACGTGGATCAGAACAAGCTCAAGCAAAGTCTGGATGTTGTGGTGGAAAGTTGTGTGAATCAGGTGGGTGTCAATCTCAATACCGCCAGCAAAAGTTTGTTGACCTATGTTTCCGGGTTGAGCGAGCAAACGGCGCAAAACATTGTGGAGTATCGCAATGAACATGGCGCATTCACATCGCGACAGGAACTGAAGAAAGTTCCGCGACTGGGTCCAAAAGCGTTCGAGCAATGCGCGGCATTCACGCGCATTCCGAATGCCAAGAACATTCTCGACAACAGCGCTGTGCATCCGGAGAGTTATGAGGTTGTAGAGAAAATGGCGAAGCATTATTCCTGCACGATTGCCGATCTCATTCAGAATGAACAACTGCGCAAGAGCATCAAACCGGAATGGTTCGTTACCGACAAGGCAGGCTTGCCCACCATTCAAGACATACTGCATGAATTGGCGAAACCGGGTCGCGATCCACGTCAGTCGTTGAAAGCGTTTGCCTTTGCCGACGTGAAAAAGCCGGAAGATCTGTATGTGAACATGGTACTACCCGGCATTGTCACCAACATCACACGCTTCGGATGCTTTGTCGATATCGGCGTAAAACAAGATGGCATGGTGCACATCAGCCAGATGGCCGATCGTTTTATTTCAGACCCTTCCACGGTTGTCAAGCTTCAGCAACACGTCCAAGTGAAAGTACTGGAAGTGGATACCGACCGCAAGCGAATCAGTCTTTCGATGAAAGGTTTGGACTAGTTGCTTTTCTGATTTGTTGTGGTGGGTAAAAAGCCCGTGGCAAATGCCAACGGCTGTTTCGGCAAGGGTTACGCTTCGCTAAACCCGCGCCTTTGGGGATAGCTGGCCACTAATGCTCGAATGATTCACTTATTATTTCGCTATTCTGAACATCGCGCGGGATTATCGGAGCGTAATCCGTGCGTATTCTGACCATGGTTTCAACCATGCTTCAAAGTA
>Ga0114979_10002826_pt1 | contig 11709 bp, 8 predicted proteins | sample S_140625_EF_Meta_FD_87315 | JGI IMG/M metagenome (GOLD analysis project Ga0114979, IMG submission 87315) | Freshwater microbial communities from Lake Simoncouche, Canada to study carbon cycling - S_140625_EF_MetaG | ecosystem: Environmental > Aquatic > Freshwater > Lake | place: Lake... | reverse complement strand
TTGCCTATCCGGCCACCCTTCTTGGCCGCAACCATCGCGGCAGAACCGTAGCGAGAAGACGGCTTCATCTTCGGCGTTGTGTCAGCGGTTGTGGTTGTGCCAGTCGTGGTGGAGCCAGTGGTGGTCTTAACAGGGGCTTCTACCGCAGAAGCTACCTTTCGACCACGGCGACCGGGGCCACGACCAGTGCTTTCTTCTTTGACTCTGGCTCTAGGGTCAGTCTTTTCGCCTTGCATGGCGGCTCTGAAGCCTTCTTTAGTCGGGGCAGCAGCCTTCAGCCGGGCCAACTGTGCTTCATTACGGGCGATATAACTTGCCGGAGCCGATCCGGGATTAGCGAGCCGATTTGTTACTGCGCCCATTCGGCTTGCAATCTGCCCCGAGTAAGGGCCAGTCTTTGCGGCTGTGGTTCCCGTGGTTCCCGTGGTTCCCGTGGTCCCGGGGAGGAAGCCGCCCGTCGTTTTGGTCCCAGTGGTAGCGCCCGTGGTTCCAGCAGTGGTCGTCCCAGCAGTGGTCGTCCCAGTGTTTACCGGGAGCGTGCCACCATCGGCGCGTCCTCTACGAGCACTCGCTTTCACCATCTTGCGGATGAGCGCCTTGTCCATGGCCTCGTCGGGGTGCTTAGCCTTGCCACCCGTCTTCAGACCGAGGAACTTCTTCATGCCCTGAGCGGGCATGCCAGGAGCGAACGACATACGATCCGGGGAAACACCCGAAGCAGCCGCCGAGTTCTGGAGAATGGCGTCGCCTGCAGTGCGCGGGTCGTTCAACAAACCACCGGCCTGCCTCTTGGCGCGCTTGGCGGGCTTGTTGCGACCGCCACGAGCCTTCTTATCATCATCGTCGCCAAGACCGGCCAGCATCGCGATGGGGCTAAGCAACTTGAGCATGCCGCCCAGATTCTTCTTCGGGCGACCACCCTTCTTGTATCCGCGCTCCAAACGCTCCAGTTGCTGCTTGTCGTAGAGATCCGAGGCCTGCGGTTCGCCACCTTCAGTCGACTGGGTCTTCTCCAGATCGCGACGATAGCTCTCCGTGGTCATCTTGTTCAGGTTCGAGGCGCTAGCCTTCCCACCCTTATTCATCCCGCCAATGTGCTTCTTGCCATCGCGGAACTCGTTAGCCTTTTTGAGATCGCGGTTGATGTAGCGATCAACCATCGGCGTGTCGTCGGTCTTTGCTGCCTTGCCGCCACTCTTGCGGGGCTTGCGATCGGCTCGCATCGGGCCACATTCGCCCATGACCTTGCCACCCTTTTTGTAGGCGCGGCGAGAAACGGGTCGCATGCCGGTCTTGACGTCGGCGTTAAGCGGTTCCGGGGGCGTCCACGAAGAAGAATCTACCTTCTGGTGGGGGTCGGCGGATGCAAGGCGCTTGGCCTTGCTTTTCATCATTTCCCTGAGCTTGGCAGCTTCAGACATCACGCTCTCCTAGGAATTACGGGCGTCCCCGTTGCTGCCTTGAGGGGTTTGCGGCTAGGGCAGCGGCTATCCGAATTTGTAAGGTAACACATCCGAAAAGTCGAGACTAGCATATTTATCATCAACAGAACCACCGGAAGCGCGCGGAGTGGATTTAGTGCGAGGGGCTCGCGGTGTACGCGTACCCTCTTTTTCGAGTTCGAACATCATTTCCGCCACATCCTGTGCGAACCTACCACCTTTTGTTTCCGCAAGCCTCGGGTCAGCTCTGTTCTGAGACGTGCGAGTAAAGTGGCGGTCGATTTCTGATCCCTCTGGGGTGGACCCTGTTCCACGCGAGACGGGAGCCGGTTCGAAGTCTTGGCGGATTAACTCGCCCTTAAGGTGGCCATACTTGTCGCGCATGGCGTCTTCCCATTTCTCGTTCCAGTTACTGGAGACGCGTGGGCGAGAAACGACGTTCTCGGATTTTAGCGCGGTTTCTATAGCGCGGTCCATGAAGCGCTTACCCGAAGGCTCTTGCAACGGCGCGGGTTCGTCCTCTTGGTGGCGCAAAAGGTTCGCGATAGGGTTGCCTGTGTCTCTCTGGTCGCGCATGATGCTGCTGACCGTGTCCTCCAACGAAGGCCTAGGGCCCTCGTAATACATTATCTTGTCCAAAAGGCCCCCAATCGGATCACTCGGCGGGGCTTCGGAATCCTCGGGTATTTTTGACATGGGCTCGGGTTTGTATTCCTTAAGACCGTCTAGAGTGTATTCATTAACTTCGCCGCCACGGTCGTAATTAGTCAGACGCTGGCCGGGACCCTTCAGGATGTACTTGATGGCGTCCGGGGTGAAATCGATCTTGATGTAGTCGCCCCCAAGATTCTCCATAGACACGCCCGGTATCTTGGACAACGGGTTGAGGCCCTGCTTCACGACCTCTTTGTCGTAGATGGAAGAGAAATCCTTCGGGTCCATGCTTCGAACGCCAGCGATGGTCTTCGCCGTGGGATAATACACCGTCTGCGCACCGTTCTCCAGCGCGTGCTGAATAGCGGTCTTAAACAGCGTGGCGTGGACGTTAGTCAGATGGCCGGACTGCTCGATGCCCTTTTGAACATCGGACTGCAGTTCCTCAATTATCATGGACTTTGGGCCGACTTTGATGGTAGACGGCTTCTCGCTTACGGAAGTAGGCGTGCTGAACGGTTCTGCTTGCCACTTGAAAGCATTGCTGTTCAGTATCGTGCCACCTTCAGGTAGAAATTGCCCTCGGATGTGGCCAACCAGACTTCGACCATACTGATCTTCGAAATTCCCGTAGTGACTATACGAGCCCCTTTGGTCAGGGTGCACCACGCCTATTTCGAAATAGTCCTGTGGTCTTTTTTGGCGCAGACTATCGGGGATCAGACGTTGGAAGCCCTCGTATGCATAGCCAGACCTGTCAGAGGGGAAATCGTCCGAATTCTCCGCTAGTTCTTGCATTATTCTATTGGCGTAAGAAGTTAACGCGTCTTCTTGCCACTCCCTCAGGGTTTCTACATTTTCTATCCCGTTTCTCTTAAGCAATTCAAGGACGTCCGGGGGGAGGTCATCAAAAGCTTTAACTCTGTTTATAACATCTGTCACTTGCCAATTTACGGAATCGTCAACATTTCGAGCCCCCATGCCGTAAAGCATTTGCTCGATTACACCCTCTGACTCGTCTTCAGCCATTCTACGAGCCTCAGTATACAAGTGCATTTCAGTATCGGGAGCAGCTTCCTTAAGGTCGACCTTGTCGTACTTGGACGGTGGAAAGAGCTTCTCGAAATCGCCCTTGCTTACGGGTTGTCTAAGGTCCATCGAGGGGGAGTTCTGGTGGAACCGCAAGGCGATGTCTTCGATCGTTTCCTGCGGGATGCCAGGCATGCCCTTGATCTGGTTCAGGAAGCTCTCAACGGTCTGCGTCTCGGGGCCTTTCAGGTCGAACTTCGACACTGAAGGGCGCATAAGGACGTTCCCTTCAGGGGCAACTGAACTCGCGCGGGCCATATAGTCTACTGGTTGCGCAGACGCGGCTTCGGCGGCAACTTGACCGGCCTTTCGAATAGGTCCAGACCCCAGAATCGCACCAGCGCCCTTCACCGGGACGATGCCCGAGACCATGTTGCCCGCCTGTTCAAGGAAGTAGGGCATCGCTGCGCGCAACTCGCCTTGGTCGGTGGTCACTGGGAACATCCCGGGGCGTCTCACCCAGTCGAGGCGAACCCCCTCGGCATTTACTGGATATGTTCCTTGGTCGTCGGATTTGATGTCCGACGCCTTGTTGGGTATCATGCGCCCTTGGACCGACAGTCGCTCCAAATCGCGCGGGTCCATGCGCCGTTCTAGCGCCTCTCGGGGCTCCGGGGCATCGGGGAGCTGCTGTGAATAGTACATCGCGTCGTTCTGCTGAACGTTCTTTTGCTCAGGACTGGGCGGTTGGAAGAAAGAGGGCTCGAAGGACTGCCCGGGAGGGCCTCCCTGCGCCTGCTGGGCTAGCATGAGGGCTTGTTCGAGCGCTAGATCTTCCTCGTTCATTAGCCTGGCTCCTCAAGACCTGTCTTCAGGGACGGGGAAAGCAGCCCTTGGATTAGCGCGGCGCTCTCGGGGTTCTGCGCGACCTCTTTGATGATGTTCGTCATGGCTATGCGCTCGCGGGACTCGCGTTCGTTATGCCTGTTGGTAGCGTCCATCTCCACGTCGCGCGACTTGATCTCCAGATCACGCATCTTCATCTCCGCCTCGGCGAGTTTGGCCCGCATCTCGGCCTCTTTCATCGGGTCGTTCTGCATTCTGGAGCGTTCGAGTTCAAGCTTGGCTTGGTCGATTGATATCCGGGCTTGGTCATAGAGCATCTTGGCGTCGATCGCCTTGTTCTTGATGTCCATGTCCTGCTTCTTGAGGGCCAGCTCGCCCACCTTGGATATGTCGAGCCCGGGAGGCAGGCCCATGTTCTGGCTCATGCTCTGGCTCGCGTTGTGCTGCATCTCCATGACCTTGGCGTCGACCGCCTTCTGGCGCGTCGCGGCGTCCTGCTGCTTGATCTGGATCTCCGCCATGCCCTTCTGGACCTCTGGCGGGGGCTGGTTACGCTGCTCTTCGGGCGCGAAGAACTGCTCTGGATTGCTCCAGCCCATCTCTTTGAGCGCCACGGTGTCAATCGCGAGCTGGTCGTACATCGTCGGGTTCGACGCGGCCATTTGCTTGAGCGCGTGGACCTTCATCAGGCGCTGGCCATGGCTCGCGGTGTTCGGATCGGCCTGCGGGACCAGATCGCAGTCCTCGATGGCGCTCAGGAATTGCTGTTCGTCCCACTGGTGAGACATCTTCTTGCAGTTGCGCCAGAACGACTCGGGGTTCTCCTTGAAGCAACGCACCAAGAGCTGAAACTCTGCGGCCTGCGCGGCGTGCATGCGCTTGTGGACGGCGTTCAGGATCTTTTCCGCCTGCTCGATCATCGCGAGAGTGGTTCCGACGGGTGCGTCGGGGCGCCCTTCGCCCACCTGCATCTCGCTCGTGCCACCCACCCGCATTCCCGTCGCGGCCATGTTCTCGACGAGAGACATCAGAGCAGCCGAGGGCTCCTTGTAGGGCAGCGGCGAAATGGCGTCGGACAGCTTCATGCCACCCGTCTTGACCAGCGCACCACCGCCCGGAGGCACTCGGAAGATGTTCGTGTTCTGTCGAGCCCCCGTGACGGCCATCAGGAAGCCCGGGAAGTTCGCGTACATACCCGCATCGAGCAATTCGCGCCAAGCGGCGGTCAGAGCGTTGGTCGTGTTGCCCAGAATGTGCAGCAGACCAATGTCGTAGAACCCCATGCCGGGTACGAAGGTGTATTTGACGAAGTTAGCGCGGGCTTCGGGCAACTCCGACGACTCCTCGTCGTAGTTTCGGACCACCGAGAGGACCTCTTTGGACGAAGCGTCGATCGTAACGCGGTAAGGAATCTCCAGACCGGTTACTTTGCCCTTCCACTTGTGCTCAAAACCCTTAATGTTAAGCTCGCAGTAACACTCGTAGATCTCGCGATCACGGTCGTCGGGGTTGTTCGACTCCGCCGAAATGCCCTGCTGAGCGTTCTTCTCGCGCTGTACGGCGTCGACGTCTATCGCTTTAGGCGTCGAAAGGTCAACGTCGCGGTAAACGCCAAGGATCTGGAGCCTCTTGACCGTGCTCGGGCGCATGTAGGTGCGGTGAGTGATTCTCTTGGCGTTTTGGAGATCCGTCGCGGAGTTGTTCACGATCAGGTCGTCGGCGTCGACCGACTCCGAAACCGGTCGATTGCGCAGCGGGCAGTTGTAGACCTTCTTAAAGGCTGACCCGCCAAAACCCAGCATCAACAGCATACGGTCCGTGTCGGGGTAATACTCGGTCGCGCGGGACGTGAGATAGTGGTTCATGTCCTTCTGGAGGTGGTTCGCCATCAGATCGCTGCCCAGAACGTCCTGAGTGGCGTCGTTCCGAATCTTTACGGGACCGTCGGTGGGTAGAAGCTCGGATCTCGCATTCGCTTGGAACCGCAAGACGGCCTCCAGAAGCAGCGGGTGTCGAACCTTTGACATCCCCTCGACCGGCGCACCATCGGAAGCGCCCTGAAGACCGGGTATCTCGATCTTCAGGCCCAGCAGCTTGAGGCCCTGCGCCCTGTCTTCGATCCAGTCCTTGCGGGATTGCAGGTCGTCGCGAATGCCGCGCATCAACTCGCTGGACATGTTGGACAGTTCCGACTGCCCAATCTTCTCGACCAGATTGTCGAACCAGCCCTCGGAGTTCTCCTTCTCCTCGGCCCGCTCCAGCGGCTCGTCGGTCATCGATATCGTGATCGACCCGTCGGGGTGTTCGATCTGGAGAATGTTTCCGTTCTCGTCCGCAATCTTCTGGTCAACGTTCTCGTCGCCGTCCTCGATCATGATCTCGGAGGGTCCGAATAGCGTCGCCTCTTCCTCGGGGGCTTCTTGGCGGATGTTCGGCATCAGGCCGGGGGTTAGGGGCATGCTAAATCACCTTGGCCGGGGGAACGGGTTTCGCGCATTCTAACACGAAGGGCCATCGCCGGGAATGGGCAGCGCCTCCATCTCGTCGACGAACCGCCCGATCCCCTCCTGCGCAGCCCTCGTCTCGTCCTTCGCGTAGATCTTGTAAACCCGCCTAACGTCGTGCGGGGGCTGGCCCCAGACCTCGATGCGGTAGAAGCCAAGAACCAGCGGGGCGGAAGGTACCAGCACGTCGACCGTGGCGGATGCTAGGACTCGTTCCACTGCGAATCTCCCGATCTGTCGGCCATGAACGTTTGGGCCATAAACCTTTGCCAATCACGCTTGGCGTAGTGGGTCGGCCATGCCCTCCAACCCCCGTGTTTCACGTGAAACACCAGCCCGTCGGCCCGCCCCTGCTCGAAGTCGTAGGGCAGGTCCTCGGGGTCGCACTCGCACCAGCGCACGCCGTTCCAGCACTCCAAACGGGCGCTCATGCCGGATACAACGGCGCTGGGGCTTTGCCCTGAAATCTCATCGAGTCCTCCACTGCCGCGATGTTCTCCTCGGAGCGGGTCAGCAGGCCGGATGTCCGGAGATGCCGCAACGCTTGGGACACCGTGTCGACTAGGTCGTCGTGCTTCGCCTTGGGAAACTGGGTGCATTGAGATATCGTCATGTCGGCCCACGTTCGGTCCGGCGCGTACACCATGCCCTCCGCGAACAGGTGCTGAACCGAGTATAGGCGCGAGATCTTGTCCTGCGACTTGGGGTCGACGATCTGCACCGCAAAATTCTCGTGGCCGTAGAGGCGACGGATCTCCTGTGCGACCGACAGGCCAGAAGCCTTGCCCTCCAGCAGCATCTTGTCGACCTTCATCGTGCGGCAGGTGGAGGCGATCTTATTCACCAGTTGGTGGAGCGGCAAGCGCTCCTGCCAAGCGTGCATCATCATGACCTTCGGGTGCTGCTCGGAGTAGCTGCGCACGGAAGACATGACGGCGTCGTAGGTCGTTCCGTCCCGCAAGATGGTCTTGGTGGCCCGCACCTTGGTGTCGGCTGTGAACACTCCCCAGACGGTCATGGCGGAGTAGTCGTTCTCGGTCTTCTCGGTGTAGGCGGTGTCCACCGATGCGATGATGTAGTCGAACGGCGGGAACGCTGGGTCATCCCATAGCTGCCACCAGTCGCGCTTGATGATTCCGCCACCTCGCGGCTCTGGCGTCTGCTGGAACTGCCCGGCTGTGGCGTACGGTCCCATCGCGCGCTCGTCGCGGTCGACCACGTCCAGTGGAAACCGCTCTGGGAACAGCAACTCGCCGTCGGTCTCTCGGGGGTCCTCTGCGCCCAGCTTCGTCGGGGCGGCGCGGAGGGGGTCGAAGCGCATGGGCAGCATGATGTGGTCATAGCCCAGCTGCTTGTCCAGAATGATTCCCGAGACGTCCTCCTCGTGCAGGCGCTGCATCACCACGACGATCGCCGAGGTCTTCGGGTTGTTCAGTCGGGAGGGGACCGCCTCCAGAAACGTCGTGACCTCCGTCTCGCGTTGGGTGTCGGACGATGCCGAGTCCACGCTGTGCGGGTCGTCGATGATCACCCGATCGCCACGAATACCGGTTAGCGACGTGATGGCCGTCGCGATGCGGAAGCCGGTCGCGTTGTTCACGAAGTTAAGCTTCTCGTTCTGGTCGCGGGACAGGGAGACGCGGTCGCCCCAGCGCTCCTTGTACCAGTCGGAAGTGATCAGCTGCCGCATGCGTCGGGAATCGCGCGCCGACAAATTCTCGACCTTGTGCGCGGCGCAGACGTACCGCATGTGCGGCATGTTCCGTGGCCCCCATTCCCAACTGGGCCAGAACACGTTCACGATCAAGCTCTTCATGGTGCCCGGTGGAACGTTGATCAACAGCCGGTTATAGGGCGAATGGTCAACCTCGACGCCGTTCGAGATCGCTTCCAGATGGTCGCATATGAAGTCGATGTGCCACCCATGAACGTATGGCTGGGACGGTTCCACCACGTGCCACGCCTGCTGAATGAAGTCCGAGAGCGACTCTTCGGCGTCCGCCTTGTCGATCTCGAACAGCGCGGCCTTCATGTCGATGGAATTCAGGTCGATAGAATTCAGGTCAAGCGGCATCGTCGCCCTCGATCAGGTTCTGGTGGTTGATGGTCTTCATAGAGCCTTCGCGTTCCGCCTTCCGCTCCGCGATGGCCAGAAGCATCTGCTTCAGCATCTCCCGCTCTTCGCGGTCCAGAAGCGACACTTCGAGCCGGTTCTTCACTTCGATGGCTCCGCCGTCCTTGCCGGTGACCTCGATCTTTTCCTTGAACATTCCGAGATGCTTCCCGATGTCCATTAGCGCCGCGCGCTTGTCGTGAAGCTTGACCTTGACGCGCTGCTTGCCCTTGTCGTCGGTGTCGATCTGGATCTCGGAAATAGCCGCCTTCTGGTCGCTCGTCAGCTTCGAGATGTCGACGGTCGTCTTGCCGTCGGAATCCAGCTCGATCATGTCGCCCGCGTTCGAGAAACCGATCTTCGCCAGCTCTTCCAGCACGCGCTGCTGCGTGATGTTCGTTCGAACCGACAGCGCTTCCTTCATTTCCGCGATGCGCGCTTGAATGACGGGTTGCCGGTGGAGCCGCGACGCTTTGGTGGCTAAAATCTGAACATCTTTGATGCCGTGGCCCGGATATACGGCGGCATAGGATTTCGTAACTTCTTCGCCTCTCGCGATGCAAAGAGCAAACGATTCGCGCTGCGCATTCTTTAAGACTGGCATGGATAGACCCCTCCTGACAACATACCACAGACCCTATTCACTGCGCAAATATGCGACAAGTTGTCACATCCCCTCACGTAATACATTGACACCATGCCACGGCCTGTGGTAAATTCATGACAGGTTGGATTCACCACCTAGTGAAACGGAGAAACGCAATGAACGCCAAGCTCACCGAGACCCAGCAGGTCATCATCACCCGCGCCATCGCCCGCAACAACGTGGTCGCCGCTTTCGACCACAAGGCCACCACCTGCTCTGCCCGCGCCTACAACATGGCCATCACCTCCCTGATCAAGTCCGGCATGATCGAAGCCCGCGCTGGTCTGAAGGGTCTCGCTCAGGACGGCGACTACTCGGTCGAGGACAACCGCCGCCTCTACGTCTCCAACGCCTTGATCAAGGCTCTTTACGGCGACGAGCCCGAGGCTCCCAAGGCTACCAAAGCCAAGAAAGCTGCCAAGGTAGCTGCCCCCGCCCCCGTGGCCGTCGAGACCCCCTCCGAGGAGCTGGACGAGGCCATCGACGATCTCGACATGGAGATCGACTCCCCCAAATCGGTCGTCGCCGAGTCCTACAAGAAGCAGTACAGCGAGCTGAAGGCTGTGGGCGGATCCGGCCAAGGCTGCAATGACCCGATCGACCGGTTCTTCCGCGCCCACTTCATGGGCAAGGTCGAGGGCAAGGGCCGCGCTCGCCTCGACGTGGTCGCTCTGGTCCAGTTCGCCATCGACAACTCGCTCTGGTCCGACAAGTGGGACCTCGTGAACAACGGCCAGAAGCGCATGAACACCGCCAACGCGCTCCGCCGCGCGATCGCCAAGGGCCAGCAGATCCGCTTCAACAAGCGCACGGTCAAGTTCGACGCCTAGTCGCTAAATGGGGGCTTCGGCCCCCACCCCCTACCCACACGGAGAAACGCAATGGCCCTCGCCCCCTACTACAATACGCCCGGCATGCAAGAGCCCGCCCTGCTTGGCGTCATCCAGCATGCTGAGACGTTGGCGCGGTTTGAGTACAGCAAGAGACCCACCGAGGACCGCAACGGCCTCTGGTGGGATCAATATAGCGACCGGATTTTCACCATCGACGGGGACCGCGCCGCGCGCGTCCTAAAGACCGTCGCCTATGTCGTCGTCGACGAGGACCCCGACGGCCAGCCGGTGGTTGAGAAATGGCCGCTCCGGAGTAATCGCCGCTATGTCCCTCAAGCTTAACCGCAACCGTCCCAGACCCCGGTTGGTTGGTTTTTTATTTATTTTTCTGGGAGAGGTAAAAAAGAGTAATAGGGGGAGGAGGGAGGAGGTCCCCCCCCCTACTACTACTATTTCCCTTTTTTTAAAAGAAACGAGTGGCATAGAGAGACATAAATATCAAACCGCCAAGACGCAGCCGGTTTAGTATTCTGCGCCTTGGCCCCTGCCTCGGTGTTTACTGGCCCAATAGTAGTAGTATCTTGACCGTCTGCCCGTCGTCGTGCTACCTTGTCGGCCCTAGGAGACGATACATGTCGCAAACTGACGAAACGCAAACCCTAAACCGTTTTGACCCCCTCGAGTATCGGGTTAATAATTTATCCATTTTCCCCGTGAGAGTATCGGGAGGTACAGTATCCCCCCCAGAGAAGTGGCAGCAGTGGTGCAACAACGTGCCATCCCAAAAGCAGTACGATGAATGGCTAGAGGGTCCTTTTAGGTTAGGTATTTGCCCGTCCGTGGGCCTCGCGATGGGCAAAGTCTATGGAGTATCAAACCGGCTCGTCTGCCTCGACATTGACCATCCGGGACTGGTCGCCTGCCTCTCCTACCTATACCCAAGCCCCTCCGCTCGATTTGGCTCGAAGGGCATCGGGCTGTTTTACCGAGTGGACAAAGACTCGGTCGAGATGAAAAAGAGCCAGAATTTCATGGTGCACGGAAGGGGTACCCCTGCGGTCGAATACCTGTCCACCGGACGCTTTACCTTCATCCCGCCAAGCACCCACCGCAAGACCGGCAACCAGTACGAATGGCGAGGGAGGCCGATTCTGAACGTTCTGGACCAGCTGCCGATCCTGACGACTAAGGACCTTAAGATCATCCAGACGATAGTATCGCTGGACGTGGACGGAGCGACCGTCGAGAACCTCATTGTGGGCGAGGCGACCCACTACGCCGCCCTCTCCCTTGCGGGCGCTCTCGTGGCCCGAGGACTGGAGGCGGAACGCGCGATCCGGGCGATCGAGCTTCTGTTCCCCAAGGACTACTCCGGCGACACCATCCGGCAGATCCCCGAGATGGTCAACTCGGCGTTCAAGAAAGGCTTCGATAAGAAAAGCGAGCGACCGGCGGAGTCGATCGACATCGGCGACGAGGAGCTAGACGAGGTCTTCGCGGAGTGGGCATATGTCACCAGCATCAACCGCATGGTGCACTGCATCGAGAAGCAGATCCTCGACAAAGACCGATTCGACGCTCTGATGGGTAATCGCGTACGGCGCGCGATGAACCTATACGTCCAGTGGCCGCAGCGGATGGT
>Ga0114979_10002820_pt1 | contig 11720 bp, 4 predicted proteins | sample S_140625_EF_Meta_FD_87315 | JGI IMG/M metagenome (GOLD analysis project Ga0114979, IMG submission 87315) | Freshwater microbial communities from Lake Simoncouche, Canada to study carbon cycling - S_140625_EF_MetaG | ecosystem: Environmental > Aquatic > Freshwater > Lake | place: Lake... | reverse complement strand
GACATCTTCATACCGCAAGCTGGGTGTGACCTTGCCATCTGCTGCATGGAACAGAGCGTTGGACATACTCAGTACTGCACCACCAATTTGTCCACCAAGACCCCGCATCAGATAGTCGATCTTCAATGGCGACAGGTTCAACGATGCGCCAATCTGTTTGGAAACTTCTGTGGTGGAGTCGGTGTACTGTTGGGACGGAACAAGGAACTCTTTGCTCTTACCAACAATCGGGTTCTGCGTAAAGAAGCTGCGATTTAATGATAGTTCTACACCAAGTTTTGGTAACGCACCGCCCGGGATCAAGAAGTTTTCAAAGCTGCCCAAGTCCCAGAACGCACCAGCAATGGCTCGACCTGCACGGCTACCTGCGTCTTCACCTTCCACACCTTCAGCCAAGATCATGCGGGTCATCTGTTCCGGGATCACTTTGAACAGGAATCCAATACCATCGTTTGGCACGGGTACACGGAAGGTTGTGCCCGGTACGATAAAGCTGCGGTTGCGTTTGTTGTCATCCAGCTTTTTGTAATCGTCATCATCCCCAACCATCATGGTGTACAGCATGGTCAGGATGGCGAGTTGCGTACCCCGGTAGATGATTGCTCGTTTGGTAGCCGCCTTCTCGCCCTCAGACAAACGTGCAGAACCCAGTACCAATCCTTTGTACAGGTTGTTTATGTCGTTCATCCACACGCCCATGAATGGCACGGTCTGGCGCAGGAAGCTGGCGTAGGACGACGAACCCATCGTGTCGAAGTTGATGATCTCTCGGGCGCGGCGTAATGCCAGTACTTCGTTGCCTGTTTCTTTCATGGTGAGTTCATACAACGCAGTACGAACTGCCTCGTCTGATGCGGCACTGATTTTTTCCAGCACGTCAATACCACGGTTGAACAGACCACCCATCCCTGCGTCGTAGTACCCCAACTTGCGCCGGAAGCTGCGCTTGGCTTCACCGGGCATGATATCGCTACCCTTACCAATGATGCCGAACTGCTTTAACCGTTGTGCGGTCTCAGTCGGTCCAAACAATTCTTTGGTGAAGTTAGCCAGTACACGCGGAAAAATTGCGTACGGGTTTTTCAATCCGCTGGCGGTAAAGGCACGGATAGCATCCTGCGGTAACTGCGCCAAAGAGAACATGGGGTTCAAGGTGATGCCACGACGCAGCAAGTTTGCAGGGGCAGCAAAGAACGGTGTGATGGCCCAATGCGCAGACTCATACCCTTTGAATGCGGGAAGAGCAGCCGGGTCTTTGAAGGCGTAGTACTCTTCCTTACCATCAACCATGACCTGCGCAACCAGTTTTGGGTCTACCCCATTGGCAATCGGACTACCAACTTTACGGGCTTCTTTGTACCGCAAAGCAAAGGTGGTCAGGTACTTGGCAGTGTCATTACCCACTGACTTGTTGACCATCCAGTTGCTCAACTTCGCCATGTTATCTAACAAGTTGCCAATTTCAACATCCTCAACCTTGCCGCCTTTCAAGTCCTGCATCTGGCTGCGGTTGATAAGCCCTTTGGAAAACTCCTTCACGGCTTTGATGTTGATGCTACCGTCTTCGTTTTCGCTGAAGCGGAACCACGGCACGTAACCGGCGTTTTCTTTCAAACCGGCCACGGTTTCTTTGTCCAGCACCCCGGAGGTTACCAACGAATCCAACCCACGGTTCTTAAATTTTTCGTACAGACTCAATGCTTTGCGAATTTCTGGTGTGGCATGGTAGATGGCCAAACCTTCTTTCAGTTGTTTGGCATTCAACGTCGGTGCAACCGTTCCACCTTGGGTGGTCAGTTGTTTGGAGTTGATCAACCCTTCTTCACGCCGTGCGGTACCCGCAAGGTTAAACAGAGGTTCCGCAGTTTGGAAGTCCGGAGTTTCTTTGTACTTGCCAACCATCTTTTGCAGTTCTTCAAGGACATCCTTGAAGCTGGCATCCGTCTTGTACGCTTCCCACAGACCAGTCTTTTCGTTTTTGCGAAACCCACCCATCTCCAGTGTTGCAGCGGAGATACCGGATACCTTGGTAGATGATTGCAGTTTGTCAAGAGCACTGGCCGCACCCATTGCATCCAGTGCGTTGTTACCGTGCAGTGAAGCAAACCAATCTTCCCACCACGTATTGCGGTTGGCCATGTTCTGGCGAATCTTGTCAATAGTGCTGCCGGTACGCTGAAACCGGTTGGGGCTGGTTACCGATTCAATCGCACTGTTAATGATTCCTTTGGGAGCAGACTGTCCTTTGAAGTATTCGTTAGCGGTATCCAATGCAGCCGCAAGCGCGGGGTTGGACACGGAGAAGCGCGGTGCGCCCGGGCGGAATCCTGTCGGAGCACCAAGTTCGATGTGGGCAGCACCAAATGCCAGATCAACCAACTCCTGACCGCTGATGTCTTTCTTTATCCCCAGCTTTGCAAGCACCCGTTCAAAGGCATCCACAACGCGACGCAACCATGTACTGGCTGGGCGAAAGCTGACCGGACGAACACCCCGGTTGACCAACTCCTCGGTCATGTACGCAATGATTTCGTCGTTGGAATCTTTACCCTTGGCCAGTGCGATCCGGGCGGCTTCCCCACGCATGTCGTTTTCTTTTGACCATGCACGAACTTGATCAGCAAGTTCTTTACGGTTGAGTTTGCCTTCCCGCTCCAGCCGATCAAAGCCAATGTGCGCACCGATCTCATGCAGGGCAATACCAGCTTCCTGTCCTTCCGGGATATTGTCGGCAACCAGCCAGACACGCCCTTCATAGGCAACGCCACGCACACCCTTTTGGTAATCAGCGGACAACAGGATACGGTTTGGCAGGTCCTTCTCAGACTGCACTACCGTCACAAGATCATCAACGCTGTCGGGCTTACGGAAGAAATTACGTACGGCATTACGTACGTCAGTAATTTTGTTCAGTGGTTTTTTGGCTGGTTCACCAAGGGACTTACGCACAGCCCCCCGTGCTTCTTCCACATCGGTGCCATCTTCAAGTTCTTCCCCAGCCCGATCTTCAAACTTTTGTTTGGTCGGTTCAGTGGTATCAGCAACCTCGTCCACTTTACCTGTTGCTTTTTTGCGCAGAACAACGGCGCGTTCATCTGTTGATTTTTGTTCGTCGTACCCAAGCAAACGATCCATCTCTGCTTCGGTCATTTCTTCCGTCTTGGGAGCAGCAGGTTTGGCCTTGGGTTCGGGCTTCTTGGCTTCAACCTTGGGTTCCGGCTTCTTGATAACCCGCTTGGGTGCTTCCCCAACTTGGGGCTTAACAGCCTTCTTTTGGGGTTTTGTTACCGATGTGGTAGCCGGAGTAACGGCAGCAGCAACAGCAGGGGCAGCGGCAACGGCGGGGGCAGCAGCAACAGCAGGGGCGGCGGGAGTAACGGCAACGGCGGGGGCAGCAGCAACAGCAGGGGCGGCGGGAGTAACGGCAGCGACGGGGATTTCCGGTTCTTCCGTCAGTGCAGGACCGCTTGGTTTTTCTCCTTCAGTAACCCCAGCAGCAGCTGCGATATCGCTTCCCACTCCGGATGGCCCAACGACTTCAGTTGGAGTGACTGCGGTTTCTCCTGCCGGTACAGACAGTGCATCGCTTCCTGCAAGTTGTCCAGACTCAGGTTGGATAGGATTTCGTAGTTCAAGGGCTGGCTCCTCAACTTTGACAGTGGGCAGCAATGCTTCTACTGCGGCACTGTTGTATTTGACGCCTTTTGGTGCATTTTCAAATGCCGCAGTGAATGCGGTTTTCCCTTCATCCGTGGTCAGGTTCAACCCACGAACCGCGTCTTTAAGTTTGTTTTGTCCGTACCCTTTTATCTCTAAAGACTTCAACACGTCTTCGGTGATAACGCCGGGTTGGGCGGGAACAACTTCAGGGGTAGGTGTAACAACAGGAGCTGCTTTGGCGGTTGCAGCAGCCGGTGCAACAAAGGTCATCGGGGCGGCAGCGGCGAGAGCAGCGGCGGCAGGGGCGGCAGGAATTCCCGGAGCGGCAACGGCGGGTGTAGTAGGTGCAGCGGCAACGGTAGGAGCAACGGGCGTAGTAGGTGCGGCAGGAGCAACCGGGACTTCCGGAGCGGCGGCAACAGGCGGTTCTTCAGCAACCGGGACTTCCGCAGCGGTAGGTGCAACGGGTGGTTCTTCAGCAACCGGGGGGCGGACAGGACGCGCCCTGCCACGGTTTGGCATCACCAAGTCAACCATCGACTGCACCAACGCGCCAACACCAAACCCGTACCCACCTGCTTCAACGGCTCCGCTGATTGGGTCTTTCTCAGGGTTGTAGATGCCTTGCTCAATCAAATTCTGCGCGATGTTCTGCGCGGTTTCCTGCACGGCTTCCAGTGAACCGGTCTTAGATGCACTGACCAGCCGGTCCGTAATACCTTTGACGGGCTTGACCCCAAACCGACCCATGAGCCGTTCAATCGGCAGCAGATCAGTCAGACCCGGCAAAATGCCGTACGCGGTGGCAGAACTGATTTGCTCTGGGGTAGTACCCGCTTGCTGGGCGCGTTGCCGCGCTTCACCCGCACCCATTGCACCGGCCATCGCCGCACGTGCGGGGATTCCACCGGGGACCAAGAACGATCCCATACTGCCAACACCTTCAAATAGACGGGTGGGGATCGTATCTTCATACCCCAGTGCAGCTTGGGGCGAAAACCGTTTGGCAAGTTCATTAGCTTTACCCGCTACTGCCTTTTCCATTCCTTCTGGCAGCAATGCCGATGCACCAACAGCAGCGGTTTCCAAACCACCAATCAACCCACGAGGTATCGCCTTGAGTGCTTCTTTGGCTTGCCCTGCAATCGTGCGTTCAACCCCGGCTTCCGGATGGCGTGCCAATATCTGCTGAACAATGGTATCGCGGTCCACACCGGGCGGACCTTCAACCTCATACGTTTTACCGTTTGGCGCGTCTACTTCATAGATTGCCATTAGGTTCTTTCTCGTACCTGAAACCGATCATCAGCTTTTGGCTGTCCTTTGTTGGGTGTCAACGCTTGCTTTGCTTGCAATACATCAGCTTTGGTCAGACCTTGTGCAGCCAAATCACGCGGACTCATTACACTCAGGACTTCATAGTACGCCCGTGCTTCCCTTTCTTCCGGGTCAGTAATTTCCGGCATACGGTTTTTGATTTGCTGTGCTTTTAGTTTAACCAATGTAGAGAACCGTTTTTCTGCACGGTCTTTTTCTTTCTCTTCAGCCTTCAGTGCAGCCTCAGCGCGTTTTTGCTGGAGACCAATAAACCCAGTAAGTCCGGATTCCAGTCCTTCACCAATATTTTGCGCAGCGTATTGCGATTTTCCAGACAGTGCTTTTGCCCCACCTAGCATCAAGGCAAGGCCAATGTCACGCATCTCTTGCTTGCTTGCACCCGCAGCGGCAGCTTCGCTCATTGCTTTTTCTGCTTTGGCATACTGTTCGTACGCAGTCGGTCCGGCTGGTGCAGCGGCGGTTGCAGTATCGGCAGGTTTTCTTTCGCCGGATAACCCGAACATGGCTTCCATTGCGTTGGTTGTGCCCATACGTGCGATGTTAAGCCCCTCACTTGCATTCTCACCGGTAAGCACCCGGTTCTTCAAGTAATCTTTCCATTCCGGCATGGTGGCAGGAACAACACCTTGTGCGTTTTCTCCCCCTATAGTTTCTGCAACAGCCGCTGGTGCTCCTACTACAAAATCACGAGCAATTTCAGTATTTGATCTGCTTCGGGGGGCAGCTGCTGTAGCAGAAGTGCCGCGATTTCCCATCACACGAGAAACAACCCGGTCACGAACTTGGTCTACCGTCAAACCTTCAACCCACGGATTTTGTTCTATTTCTTTTTTGTTAAATACGGTTTCAATTTTTTGGTCCCCTTTAGCCGTAACTAATTTTGGTCCACCAAACCACGCCGCAGCATAATTCGTCAGGGTTTCTGGTACGTTCAAACCCTTAAAGGTTTGTTGTACATCTTTAATCAAAACTTTTTCGAATTTGTCTTGCAGTTGACTATTACCTTTGTAATCAGACCATTTTGCATCTTTCAATTCCGGGTATTTCTTTTTCAGGGCGTTGAAAGTCCCTTCAATCATTTGCCCACGCCCCGTTGCACCAGATAGCGGATTCACTGCATTTGGGTCATCGTTTGATTCACTGCGACGAAGGCGGTTAAGTGTACCGTACAGGTCGGAAACTTGTTCTGTGTTCTCAACCGGTTTGTTTGCATTTGCAATTCTTGCTGCGCGATACCGATCAATCTCAGCTTGAGATACAGGTTGATTTGCTTGTGTCCCAGCGCGTTCAGCAGCTGCTGATTGGAACATTGGTTGGGAAGAAACGGCGTCACGGAATTCTTCCGGGTTGTCCATGAAAGCATCAATACCCGCATTCGTGGCGTCCATTGCCAGAGGTACACCAACAGAACCTGCTAGACCAAGTCCGCCAAGTGACTTCAATGCGCTAGGTATAGCTTTAGCAAACGGAATACGTTTGATGTAATCGGTGACGGTATCCAACCCCTGTACCCGAGCAGCATTCCTTACATTCCTTGCGTTTGCCTGTGCTTGTCTTGCGGCATCAACCCTTGCATCCCCCGGTGATGGAGAAGCAGGAGCAGCGGGTTGAGCGGGAGGTGGCGTACCAGCACCCCCACCACCGGCGGCAGGAGCAGGAGCAGCTTGTGCTGCCTGTGCAGCTTGGGTAGCGGTTTGTGCAGCGTTTTGTGCAACCTGAGCAGCTTGTGCAGCTTGAGCGGCGGGGGCAGGGACGGGAGCACGAGCGGCGGCTCGTTGTGCAGCGAGACGGGCATCAGCTTGAGCACGAGCCTGACGAAATGCAACATCTTTTGTTGGATCAATGGTTTCTGGTGCGGGTGCAACAGGAGCATTCCTACCTAGTGTGACGTCTCTCCGGGCTTTTGCTTCTTCAATGGATTCCCGAAGTAACGTATCAAGGAGATCGGGTTCTCCACCTGCTGCGCTAACAGCGGATGGACCTCTTCCTGCAAAGGCAACGATGCCACCACCGGCCATACCCTGTTCTGGTGCTTCTCCGGCTCCCGCAGCAATCCCTTCCTGATGCATCGCAGGGTCAAACATTTGCTGACTAACCGGCAGACCAACCACGCCTTGGGGTTGAGCTTGTGTTTGACTCAACCGGTCCAATACCGACGGTTGTTGCGGGTTGTAGTTCTGTATGGCTTGTTGGTTATGCGAAGCAGCCAACTGCGTCTGTACCAGACCATCCGCCAAGAAAGCAGCAAGTTTGGCATCAGGCATGCTTTTGTAATGCGCTAACACACCGGCTGGATCATCAGACGCCATTGCCCGTTGAGCGATGCTCATGGCAAGTTTATTGATAGGAGAGTCTTGCCCAATCCCTTGTGCTTGCATCATTGCCATAGTTGCACCTTATCCCCTGCTCAAGCCGTACATCAGACCGCCGATACCTGCTGTTGCCAAACCGCCCAACTGAGATGCTGTGCTTGGTGGGGCTTGGTACATCTGTTGACCAGCCGTTGTGGAGAGTTGACCCGCACCGCGCAAAATGTCGGACATGAAACCCAGCTGTTTGTACGGGTAGTTCTGTTGGTTAGCAAACTCCTGATACTGCTGGTTGAGTCTGTTTTGTTCCGCAGCTTGTTGTTGCGCACCGGCTTGCATCTGGGCTTGACTGATACCCATCTGTTGACCGTACTGCGTCTGACCAAGTTGACCCAAGGTGGCGGCGTTTTGACCTGCCGTACTCATACCTTGCAGTCCAAGGTTTGCACCAAACTGTTGGGCTTGCTGGGCGTTTTGGAAAGCGTTTTGAGCGCCCGTCGCGGAGATACCTTGAAGCTGGCTGTTCAAAGCCCGTTGTGCTTCAGCGTCAACCAAAGCAGATCGAGTACCGCCAAACGCCCCTTTTGATACAGCTTGTGCATTACGCATCGGCTGTGCCATTTGGAAATCACGCAGGGCTTGAGACTTCTGGTAGTCCACCACATTCTGCATGTACGGTGACATGTAGGACGAGATTGCGTTGGGGTCAGTGGCTTGCTGGGCGTAGTTTTGCCCTGCCATCAAACCACCAAGTCCGGCACCGGTAGCCAACCCCGTGCCAGTACCAAGCTGACTTGCCGGTCCCATACTTCCAATGTTGCCAAACGCTTGTTGTTGCAGTTGGCTGAAGTCAGCGTTGCGTTGACCGCCGTAGGGTTGGTATGGGTTGGCATTGATGTCGGTCAGGGCTTTTGCTTTGCCCATGACATCTTCCATGTACGGCTTGGCGTACTCTGGAATAGCGGTTTGATAGGTTGTAGAAGTTGTGGGTTGAGCAGGAGCAGGAGATGAACCACCACCGCCGCCACCGCCGCCATAAATTACACGGCCACCCTCTTTGCGGGTGACGCATTCACCAAGGGGTTCACCCAAGGCTTCAAGTTGTCGGCGGGAATAACTCATGTTGGCTCCTACAGCAGTTTTGTAAACAGCTTGTCAGTATTCTTGTATCCCAGATATTCAAACAGTCTGGAATGATCCATGTGAATCTTGGTGTGCATGATGATCCGGTCCACGCCACACATCTCTTTCAACACCTTCTCGGCATACTGAAACAGTTTGATGCCAACCCTACCCTTGCGATACGCTTTGTCGATGTAGTAAATGTCTTCAAACGCCGTTTTGCATGTCTTGTAATGCAGATGCGGATGGACAATGAACACAATGTAGCCAACCAACTTCTCGTCCATCCTGCACACGATACAGCGCAGCATCCCTGCATTACTCATCCGCTCGTACGCTTCATAGTCAGGCTGAAGCGGGAAATCTTTTGTTACACACAACTCTTCGTAATGCGCTGGAAACAGCGGCTCCAGTTCTTTCAGAAATTTCAATCCATCAACGTCGTGGTAAGAAAGGACACTCATGCCGGTAGGAACCGCTCCGCGTTAATTTGACGACCCTGCTTCTTGTTGCCGGTCCGTGCATGGCGCACTTTGTCCAGCATAGCGTACAAGCGTTTTGCACCCGCATCGGTTGAGCCGTTGCCAAGGTGTGATACCACATCTGCCGGGACTACAAACTCACCATCCGCTAACGCCGCACGTTGCGGTTTCGGACCTTTGATCACAGCCGGGATGTCATCGGACATGCCATCTCCCGGCCCACGCAGCAGCTTACCACCGGCAGCATATTCTGGTGTGTTGGCAATCCCCCCATTGGCAAATTCTTTACGTTTGTAGCCTTTGGTTCCCGCACCCTTACGGCGGTCCCGTTCCAGCGATGCCATACCCATCAAGTAAGGATCATCCGAATCGGTTGCAGCTTCAAGTTGGGATGCGGTCAAGTCTTCAACTTCACTGTTGCTTGGTCCTTCGTACATTTTAAAGTCGGCCAGATTACCGGAAGTACTACCGCCCTTGGCCATTTGCTGCGTATATTGCTGTGCCTGTGGGTCATAGGTATACCCGGGCGGGGAACCATAGGGGTCAAAACCGCCTTGTGCGTTGGGATTACCTTGTTTTTCTATTTGCATTTGCGCAATAAGGCGACCAACAGGACCCCCCTCAGCCATACCCTGCTCACCCGTAAACGGGTCAATCTTCGGTCCATAACCATCCACTATTTCCTGTGCATTGGTAGACGGCATGCTGGAGTAGGAAGTTTGATTAATGTTAGAACCGGGATAATTGCCGCGTAGGTTGGGTAACGAAGAGGCAATAGCTCCACCTGCCGCCATCGGCACATATTCTTGGGTGTAGTACGGCTGACCCGGCTGACCAAACTTTGGGTTGCGGGTTTGCTTAAAATTGAAGTTTGGATAGTTGGACTTGCTTGCCGTCTCTGCCGTTGGCATTGCCACCGGGGTCGGAGTCATTGCAGCCATGACAGGTTGAGCAAGTGCGGAAGTCAACCCCGTCAGACCAACCCCCGGTTGGTTGTACAAGTCCTTTATCCCCTGCTTTGAATTAAGTTGCTGTGCTCCAGCTTTCATTTGGTCAAAACGCGACGCGGTAGGGTCACTAACGTACGGGTTTGGTGCGGTATATCCCGGCGTAATACCGGCTGTGGAATTTGGTATGACATCGGATACTGGAGGTACGCCATACGTAGTTTGGCTTATTGGTACGCCTTTGGTGGTAAGGATATTGTCTGCGTAAGTATTAGGAGTAGTAAACCCGGAGGAAAGATTCTGTGGAGTCATGTTACTAGGAGTAAAACCCGACGTTAAATCACTGTTGGGAAATAACGACTCACCCTTTGCGTTTAAACCTAGTTGGGATTCCCGAAACGCCTCTTGACTACCGGGCGTTGGGAAGTATTCGTTGGGGGTAAATTTAAGTTGGTCAGCGGGTAATGTTGTCCCCGGCCCTTGGTTTAGCAGGGACGCTTCGTTAAGTATTTCAGGATTCATAGCACTGGACCCCATGTTGGCCAGCCCCTCGCCAATCCCTGCGCCGCCGTATGCGCCCAGACCCGCCATCAGTCCTTTTCGCAAACTGCCCGACGCCAACCCGTACCCACCACCAACCATCAAAGCGGCCATCGGCGCACCAACGCCAGTAGCAACCAAACCAGCACCCAACAGGGTTGGCATAAGGTTTCTTAGGAAGCCAGCTTCCGGCAGACCAGTGTGGGGGTTGATGGTGAGCGAGCCGCCGTGTGCCATAGCCAAACGCTGAAGACTTTGCACTTCACCGGGTGTCATGTGGACGAGCATCTTGTCGTCGCCCCGTCCGAGCGAGGCAATACCTTGCGGTGAACTTACAGAACCGCCCTTGGCAAACAAAGAAGGAGGACGCGGCATGCTGGGAGCATTGTTGTTGCCACTGAACATACCGGCATAGGCCGGACCAGCACCACCGCCCATAAAACCACCATAACTTTGCTGCTGCCCACCTTGCCCTGCACCGCCACTGAAACCAATTTGATTTACGGGACGGGGTGTTTGAGGAGCGTTACTAGTGCTGCCACCAAACATACCAGCTTGTTGTGGGCCATTCGCCCCGCCGCCACCACCCAAGAAACCCATTGGCTGCGCATAAGCCGGACCAGCGCCGCCACCTCCAAGCAAACCACCATAGTTTTGTTGTGGCGCGGCTTGCGGACCAAGACCCGGAAAACCATTTGGGCCGCTAGGTTGTTGATAAGCTGGTGCGGGTAGTTGAGAGCCAGCACCTCCAAAAAAACCATTACCACCTTGCGGAGCGGCTTGCGGACCAAGACCCGGAAAACCGCTTTGCGTCGGACCGTTAACCAGACCCATCGGTTGAGCCGTTGCCAAGGTGCGATACCACTGTGGTGTTGGTCCGCCAAGGCCCGTTTCGCTAATGCCCACTGGGTTGATGCTTTGCGGACCGCTTGCACCGCCACCGCCAAAAAGACCGCCACCTTGCACCGGGCCGCTAACCAGACCCATCGGTTGCGTGGCTTGCTGAACAGCATTATTAATACCGCCAAACAAACCGCCTCGCGGAGCTTGCTGTTGAGCTTGCTGTTGAGCTTGTGATTGGGCAAACTGACCTGTTGCGCCAAAATTAGACTGTCCTGAAGCTGGCGCATTGCCTACGCCGCCACCACCGCCGCCGAACATATTCATTTTTGCCTCCAAAAGGCGAATTTTGTCAATAATATCATGCGTATAACGCCGACACAAAACTGATGGTTGCAATCACCGAAGCCGTCGCGGGGTAGGCTGGGCTGGCGCTTTTTACGGACGATTTGATCGTTACATCCGTGCTGGTGGTCAGCCAG
>Ga0114979_10002819_pt1 | contig 11723 bp, 7 predicted proteins | sample S_140625_EF_Meta_FD_87315 | JGI IMG/M metagenome (GOLD analysis project Ga0114979, IMG submission 87315) | Freshwater microbial communities from Lake Simoncouche, Canada to study carbon cycling - S_140625_EF_MetaG | ecosystem: Environmental > Aquatic > Freshwater > Lake | place: Lake... | reverse complement strand
CCGTGGGCTTGGGGGTGCGCACCGCCAAGTTCAGCTATGCCGAATCTGCCGACGAGCTGCTGCAGCAAGCCAAGACCATTGGTTTTCCGGTAGTCATCAAACCCGTGATGAGTTCTTCAGGCAAAGGCCAAAGCGTGGCCAAGACCGAAGCCGACATTCAACACAGCTGGGACTACGCCTGCGAAGGCATGCGCGGTGACCGCCGACGCGTCATCGTGGAAGAGTTCATCCACTTTGAGTTTGAAATCACCCTGCTCACGATTCGCCAGCGCAACGGCAGCACCGTTTTTTGCCAACCTATTGGTCACGTGCAAGAGCGCGGCGACTACCAATACAGCTGGCAGCCACAACCCATGAAGCCTGAGTACTTGAAGGCCGCAGAACAAATGGCTGAGAAGGTCACGTCAGACCTGGGCGGTGCTGGCTTGTTTGGCGTGGAATTCTTTGTGACCCAAGACGAAGTCATCTTCAGCGAACTGAGCCCTCGCCCACACGACACAGGCATGGTCACCCTGATCAGTCAAAACCTGAGCGAGTTTGATTTGCATGCGCGCGCTATTTTGGGCCTGCCTATTCCCAACATCGACACGGTCGAAGGTGCGAGTGCTGTGGTGTTGGCGACCCAAGATGGCAAAGCCCCCACCTTCACAGGTGTGGCCGAAGCCATGAGCGAGCCTGGCACCGATGTACGAATTTTTGGCAAGCCCACCACGCGACCTTACCGACGAATGGCGGTGACTTTGGCCAAAGGTCCTAACGCTTTAGCGCGCGCGCGTGCCGCAGCAAAAAAGATTTCAGTCGTCACGCACTGAGCGTTCACCACCGCCATGAAAAAGGGAGCTTGAAGCGCCCTTTTGCGTTGATGCGTTTTAAGCGTTGACGCCAAAGCCCGCAACGCTTGGCAACTCACCCCCTGCATGAACAGCCACCGCACAGTATTTGAACTCGGGAATTTTTCCAAAGGGGTCCAGCGCTGGGTTGGTCATCCTATTGGCGGCGGCTTCGTAGTAGGCAAATGGGACGAACACCGCACCTTGTGGCGTGCCGTCATCACGGCGCACACGCAAGGTCACTTGGCCGCGGCGTGAGGCGATGGTGATGACATCCCCTGCCTCCACCCTTAAGCGGTTCATATCTGCAGTACACATCGACGCGGTAGCGAAAGGCTCTAGCGCATCGAGCACCATGGCACGTCGCGTCATGCTGCCTGTGTGCCAATGTTCCAACTGCCGACCTGTGATCAACACAAACGGATAGTCGCTATCTGGCCGTTCATTGGCAGGAATGATGTCAGCGGGCACCAAGTGCACGCGGCCATCGGCAGTGTCAAAGTGGTCGATAAAAACGGTTGGTGCACCGGGGTCTTCTGCTGTCAAGCAAGGGTAGGTCACGCTCGACTCCCGCTGCAACCGCTCCCAGGTGATGCCACCAATGGCCGCATGCATGGCTTGACGCATTTCATCGTAGACCTCTGCCACGCCATGGTGCTCACCTGTGTAGTTCCACGATAAATCCATGCGTTTGGCGATCTCTTGAATGATCCACAAATCCGCACGCGCCTGGCCTGGTGGATCAATAGCTTGCTTGCCCAACTGCACCATGCGGTCGGTGTTACTGACCGTGCCTGTTTTTTCAGGCCATGCCGTGGCAGGCAACACCACATCGGCGAGCCATGCGGTTTCGGTCATGAAAATATCTTGCACCACCAAGTGCGCCAGCGATGCCAAGGCGTGGCGCGCATGGTTCAAGTCGGGATCACTCATGGCTGGGTTTTCACCCATGATGTACATGCCGCGAATCTTGTGGGGGTCAGCGTCATCGGTCAAGATTTTGCCCATGATCTCCACCACGGTGTAGCCAGGTTCATCGTCCAGCGGGGTGTCCCAAAACTTTTCAAACCAATCGTGCGCGGCCTTGTTGGTGACGCGTTGGTAGTTGGGGTACATCATGGGAATGAGGCCTGCATCACTCGCACCCTGCACATTGTTTTGGCCGCGCAAAGGGTGCAAGCCAGAGCCGGGTTTGCCGATTTGACCGGTGACGGTGACCAACGCAATCAAACAACGCGCATTGTCGGTGCCGTGCACGTGCTGGCTCACCCCCATACCCCACAACACCATCGCGCTTTTAGCCGTGGCAAACTCGCGCGCGACTTCGCGCAAAGTTTGCGCAGGAATGCCGCAGATGGGTGCCATCGCCTCAGGGCTGTAGCCTTTGACGTTTTCTTTCAAGGCTTCGAAGTTGTTGGCACGGCGGCGGATGAAGTCTTCATCCACCAAGCCTTCGTCGATCACGGTATGAATGAGTGCATTGAGCATGGCCACATCCGTGTCGGGCTTGAACTGCAAGGTGCGCCAAGCGTGTTTGCCAATGTCCGTGATACGCGGATCGGCCAACACAATTTTGGCGCCGCGCTTGGCTGCGTTTTTCATCCATGTCGCAGCGACAGGGTGGTTGGTGGTGGGATTGGAGCCAATCACAAAAATCAGCTCCGCGTGCTCAACGTCATTGACTTGGTTGCTCACGGCACCCGAGCCCACACCTTCTAAAAGTGCTGCCACACTCGAGGCGTGACACAAGCGCGTGCAGTGATCCACGTTATTGGAGCCAAAGCCTGTGCGCACCAACTTTTGAAACAAATACGCTTCTTCGTTGCTGCCCTTGGCCGAGCCAAAGCCTGCCAAAGTTTTGCGACCGTGTGTGTCACGCAATTGTTTGAGTTGGCCGCCAGCCAAAGCCAAGGCCTCTTCCCACGTCGCTTCGCGAAACACCTCCGACCAGTCAGCGGCATCGCGGTTGAGTTGATCAATCGACTCTGGATCCTTGGACACGCCGCGCTTACGAATCAGTGGCACAGTCAATCGCTGCGGGTTGTGGATGTAGTCGAAACCAAAGCGACCTTTCACACACAGACGGTTGTGGTTGGCAGGGCCATCTCGCCCATCCACGCTGACAATTTGGTTGTCCTTCACGTTGTAGGTCAGCAAACAACCCACGCCGCAGAATGGACACACCGAATCCACTTTCTTGTCGACCACTTGTGAGCCAATTTGCGACTTTGGCATCAGCGCGCCTGTGGGGCAAGCCTGCACACATTCACCGCAAGCCACACACGTGCTACTGCCCATTGCATCATCCAAATCGAAAACAATTTGGCTGTGTGCGCCACGATTGGCGAAGCCAATCACGTCATTGACTTGCTCTTCACGACATGCCCGCACACAACGGTTGCATTGAATACAAGCATCCAAGTTCACGGCCATCGCGGGATGTGACACATCGCATGCGGGTTGCTCACGGCGCAATGCTCGCAACTCAGGACGCACCGTCACACGCATACGAGAAGCCCAGTCACTCAACTCCCCGTGCTGGCCTTCGTCATGCCACTTGTACCCCATATCAGGCATGTCAGAAAGCAACATCTCAAGAACCATCTTCTGACTCTTCACCGCGCGCTCACTCACCAAGACCTCGAGCCCTGCCGTGACCGTTCGACAGCAACTCGGCGCTAATGCCCGCTCGCCTTTGATCTCGACCACACACGCGCGGCAGTTGCCATCCGAACGTAAGCCATCTTTGTGGCAAAGGTGCGGCACGTTTACACCGTGGCGCTGCGCTGCTTTCAAAATGGTCTCGCCCTCATAGGCTTGCACAGTTTGGTCGTTGAGCTTGAACGCGATGGGTTGCGGCATCAAGTCAACAGATTTGACCGAGGCGTTCATTTAAACGATCTCCTCTGGAAAATACGTTTGCACGCAACGCACGGGATTAGGTGCCGCTTGACCCAAACCACAAATTGAGGCGTCGGTCATCACTTGATTCAAGTCTTCTAAGGTGCTGTTGTCCCACACTTTCGCTTGCATCAGTTGGGCAGCCTTGGCCGTACCCACCCGACACGGCGTGCACTGGCCGCAGCTTTCATGCGCAAAGAATTTCATCATGTTGATGGCCGCATCGCGTGCAGAGTCCTGCTGGCTCAGCACGATGACGGCCGCTGAACCAATGAAACAACCATAGGGCTGCAACGTGTCAAAGTCCAAAGGAATGTCATTCATGCGCGCGGGCAAGATGCCTCCCGACGCACCGCCTGGTAAATAGGCATAGAGCTCATGCCCCTCGAGCATGCCGCCACAATACTCGTCAATCAACTCTTGAATCGTGATGCCCGCTGGCGCGAGCTTGACACCGGGTTGCTTGACGCGGCCGCTCACACTGAAGCTGCGCAAGCCTTTGCGACCATGGCAACCAAAACCGCTGAACCAGTCTGGGCCTTTTTGCACGATATCACGCACCCAATACAAGGTTTCAAAGTTGTGCTCGAGCGTGGGCCTGCCAAACAAGCCCACTTGCGCAATATAGGGGGGGCGCATGCGGGGCTCGCCGCGTTTGCCTTCAATGCTCTCAATCATCGCGGACTCTTCGCCGCAGATGTAGGCGCCTGCACCGCGGCGCAACTCGATGTGCGGCAAAGGGCAAGGCGGGTTGGCTTGCAAGCGGGCCAACTCCCGTGCGAGCAGGGCACGGCAGCCGTGGTACTCATCGCGCAAATAAATATAAACCTGGTCAATGCCCACCACATAAGCCGCTACCAGCAAACCTTCTAAAAAGCGATGCGGGTCACGCTCCAGGTAGGTGCGGTCTTTGAAGGTACCCGGTTCACCCTCGTCAATGTTGACCGCCAACAAGCGTGGCGCAGGTTGCTCGCGCACGATGCGCCACTTGCGCCCCGCGGGAAAACCTGCACCCCCCAAGCCGCGCAGCCCAGAATCTGTCATGGCTGAGAGAACTGGCTCTGCCTCGACTTTGCCTGCATGCAAATCAACCAGCAGTTGGTAGCCGCCATCAGCCACGTAGTCATCCATGTCGACATACTCGGTCATGGCGGGGTAAGTTTGCTTGGCGTTCACAGCGGCGACCACCCGTTCAGGCGTGGCATGGGCCACGGGATTTTGGTGGACCACAGCAATCGGGGCTTGTTCGCATCGGCCCACACATGGCGCAGAAATGACACGCAAGTTGGCACTGCCTAGCAATGCAGGTAATTTTTCTAGCAACTGTTTTGCGCCCGACAACTCACAGCTCAAGCCATCGCACACGCGCACAGTCAGCTCTGGGAACGCCTGATCACCCCGCACGACTTCAAAGTGGTGGTAGAAGGTAGCCACTTCAAACACTTCGGCCATGGGTAAATTCATTTCTTTGGCCAAGACCACCAAGTGACGGTCATACAGACAACGATACGCGTCGTTCAGCTTATGCAAATACTCAATCAACAAATCGCGGCGATGCGGCGCTTGACCAATCAATGCGCGCACTTCATCCAAAGACACACCGTCTACTTGACGGCCTTTGAGTTGACCTTTGAGACGAATGGTCTCGCGCATTTTTTCCAAAGTTTCGATATGAACGATCGGTAAACTTTGTTGGCTAGGTGGATTCATTTCTGGTGATCAAACTCTCTCAATAATCAAAGCAATGCCCTGACCCACACCGATGCACATCGTGCACAGCGCATAGCGCCCACCGGTTGTGTGCAATCGATTCATTGCAGTCGTCACAAGACGCGCCCCAGAGGCCCCTAGCGGATGACCCAATGCAATGGCGCCACCCCATGCGTTGACACGTGCATCGTCATCCTTCAAGCCCAGCTGACGCAACACGGCCAAACCTTGTGCCGCAAATGCCTCATTGAGTTCAATGACATCGATTTGGTCCATCGTCAAACCCGTTTGTGCCAACACTTTTTGGGTGGCAGGTGCAGGGCCAATGCCCATCACACGGGGCGCTACCCCAACAGTGGCCAGGCCCACCACGCGGGCTTTGGGTGTCAACCCATATTGTTTCACGCGCGCTTCGTTGGCCAACAACAAAGCACAGGCGCCATCGTTCACACCGCTGGCATTGCCTGCGGTCACACTGCCTTCGGGGCGCACCACGCCTTTGAGTTTGGTCAACGAGTCGAGGGTGGTGTCTCGCGGGTGTTCGTCTTGGCTCACCACCACAGCATCGCCTTTTTTCTGTGGAATAGTCACAGGACAAATTTCGCGTGCAAAGTGACCTGCTTGAATGGCTGCCATGGCATTGCGTTGGCTGCGCAAAGCCATGAGGTCTTGGGCTTCACGTTCAATCTTGTAATCCACCGCCACGTTCTCAGCGGTTTCAGGCATGCTGTCCACACCGTATTGCGCTTTCATGAGTTTGTTCACAAAGCGCCAGCCTATGGTGGTGTCATACACCGCGTTGTTGCGGCTGAACGCGCTTTCGGCTTTGGGCATGACAAAAGGGGCGCGACTCATGCTCTCGACACCGCCCGCAATCATCAGCGACGCTTCACCTGACTTGATAGCGCGTGCAGCAGAACCCACTGCGTCCAAACCCGAACCGCATAAGCGGTTGATGGTGCCGCCTGAGACCTCCAAGGGCAAGCCAGCCAGCAGTGCGGCCATGCGGGCCACGTTACGGTTGTCTTCGCCAGCTTGGTTAGCACAGCCGTACAGCACATCGGTGACTTGCGACCAATCGACTGTGGGGCTGCGCTCCATCAAGGCCTTGATGGGCAAGGCAGCCAAATCGTCGGTACGCACGCTGCTGAGAGCACCGCCATAACGGCCAAAAGGGGTACGGATGGCGTCGCAAATGAAGGCGTGTGTCATGGCAAATCAGTCAAAATAAATTAGAAAAGTTTGAACAAGCTGGTCGCTTCCAAATCCAGCACTTCAGTATCAGCGGCGTTGCGTAACTGCCAGCGCCAACGCAAGATACCAAGACTGGAATTGCTTTGCGAGACGCGGCTCTCCAGCACGGTCACACGCAAGCGAAGAACATCGTTGGGTCGCACCGGATGAGGCCACTTGATGTAGGCCAAGCCCGGTGAGGCGTACGACTCGGAACCTGCCAAAAATGCATCGGCGGCCAAACGCATGGCGATGCTACAGGTGTGCCAGCCGCTGGCAATCAAGCCTTCAAAGGGTCCCCGCGCAGCCGCCTCGGGGTTGGTATGAAACCACTGCGGATCCCACTGCTGAGCGAAGTTCAACACTTCGGCCTCGCTCACCGCATAAGGACCGGCATCCAGTACTTGCCCCGTTTTAAATTCAGCAAACTTCATGCACCCTTCCTGTTTTTAAACAGGGCGTTGCAACCAAGGGCTAACTCGGTAGCGTTCACCACGATAGCAAGCATCCAAGGCCTGCAACACGGCCACCACGCGGGTGCGTCCCATGCGATCTAGCCAATCAAACGGTCCCGCTGGGTAATTCACACCGAGCTTCATGGCAGCGTTGGCACCTTCGGGGGTACACACGCCTTGGAGCACAGCATCTGCCGCTTCGTTGACAAGCATAGCCAACGTGCGCGCCACCACCAAGCCCGGTGTATCGGACACCTGCGCAGGAACATAGCCCAAAGCGAGCAGCGCAGCAGCAGCAAGTTCTGATGCATCCTGACGGCCCACACAGGCAAACGCTAAAACACCACCTGCGACAGTGGGTAATTCATCAAACACCGCCACGTCTTTCAAACAGGCGTCTTGCGCAACTTGCCAAGCAGGCCGGCCATCGGTTTGGCGCAATTGCAAACCCGCCACCTCTAAACCCACCCAGTTGCTGCTGGTCGCGCGTGAAGCGGCTTTGCCACCTAAGTGGTGACTTACAGCAACGGCTAAAGCATCAGCCACGTCACCACTGCCATGCACCACCCATTGACCAGTGGGATCCAAAGTTGAGACATTTGTCGCAGCCAACGCAGGGGCACCGTCGGGGTAGTTGTAAAAACCTCGGCCGCTCTTGCGCCCCAGCCAGCCGCCATCCACCATCTCACGTTGAACCAAACTGGGGGTGAATCGACGGTCAAAGAAGTTGGCTTCAAACACGGACTGCGTGACTGAGAAATTTGTGTCGTGACCTATCAGGTCCATTAACTCGCAAGGTCCCATGCGAAAACCCGCACCACGAAGCAAGGCATCGAGTTGCTCTGGCTGCGCAGCTTGCTCTTGCAACAAGGCCAAGCTCTCGGCGTAAAACGGTCGCGCGATGCGGTTGACGATGAAGCCCGGCGTTGAACGGGCATGCACCGCTGTTTTGCCCCAGGCACCCGCCAGATCAAAAATACTTTGGGCCACTGCGGAATCCGTTTGCAAACCAGACACCACCTCGACCAATTTCATCAGCGGCACGGGGTTGAAAAAGTGCATCCCCACCATGCGAGCTGGATGCTTCAAACCATGGGCAATTGCAGTCACCGACAACGACGAGGTGTTGGTAGCTAAGATGCAATGCTCAGCCACCAAAGCCTCAAGCTCTTGGAACAGGCTGCGTTTGACAGCCAGATTTTCCACAATCGCTTCGACCACTAAGCTCACATGAGCGGCATCGCTGAGTTGTGCCACGGGCGTGATGCGTGACAACACGCCTTGAACGGCATCAGCAGTCATCTTGCCTTTGGTCACCAACGCGGTCAAGGTGTCGGCGAGTTTGTGTTTGGCTTGGACGGCGGCTTCAGCACGCGTGTCATACACCCACACGTTGTGGCCTGATTGCGCAGCCACTTGAGCAATGCCCATGCCCATGATGCCCGCGCCCACCACCAAAATGGGGGCTTGATTTAAGTTGTGTGTGCTCATCGAAAAATGTGAATGAGTGAACCTTATTGAGGAATCCAGTTGGCGGGGCGTTTGCCCAAGAAGGCGGCAAAACCTTCACGCGCTTCGTCGGTGCCACGCACGCGAGCAATCGTGCTCGCAGTTAATTCGCGCACTTGATCTGACACAGGCGCCACACTGAGTTGGTCCATGAGCTGTTTAATTTCAATTTGCGCTTGTGGGCCACCGGCGACCAGCTCGACCACCACACGGTCCACCTCGGCATCCAATCCATCTGCACTCACCACACGTTGCACCATACCCATGCTCAGGGCGGTGTGTGCATCTATGCGCGTGGTGGTCAGCGCCAGGTAACGTGCATGGCGTTTACCTACCGCATTCACCACATAGGGGCCAATCACGGCGGGCAAGATGCCAAATTTAGCTTCACTCACCGCAAAGCTGGCGTTGTCAGCCACCACGGCCATGTCACAAGCACAGGTCAAGCCCACGCCCCCCCCCAAGGCTGCGCCTTGCACACGGGCTAACGTAGGTTTGGGGCTGCTAGCAATACGGTGCAGCATGGCCGCAAAACGACGCGCATCAGCGGTATTCCATTCGATAGAGGCCCCACTCGCGCGTTGCATCCACTGCAAGTCGGCCCCAGCGCTGAAGTGCTTGCCCTCGCCTGCTAGCACGATCACACGCACAGTGTCGTCTTGGCTGAGTTGTGTGAAAGCAGCGTCAAGCTCGCCAATCATCACCTCGTCAAACGCATTAAACACCTGTGGGCGTGACATGGTGATTTGTGCCACGCCGGCAGCACGCTGGCTGATGTCCAGCGTTTGAAACGATTGACTCATCAATACGTCTCCAAGTGCAAGCGACCTTCTTGTTTGAGTGCTTGACCCACAGTTTCCCAGTTCAAGCCAGCTTGGGTGGCCACGTCACGCAAGGCAAGCACCACACCTTCTTCCATGCTTTTTAGGCCGCAGACATAGATGTAAGTGTTGGGGTCCTTAAGTAAGGCCACGAGGTCTGCACTTCGCTCGCGCAAGAGGTCTTGCACATAGCGTTTGGTTTGACCTTGCTCGCGCGAGAAGGCAAAGCTGATGTCAATGAAATCTTTGGGCAACTTTTGCAACGGGCCAAAGTAATGCAATTCTTTTTGCGTGCGCGCACCGAAAAACAGCATGAGCTTGCCGCTTTCAAACTTGCCGCTTTGACGCAAACGACGACGCCACTCGGTCATGCCGCGCATAGGCGCACTGCCGGTACCCGTGCAAATCATCACGATGTTGGACTTGGGGTGGTTGGGCATCAAGAAACTGCTACCAAAGGGACCAATGACTTGAACGGTGTCGCCTGTTTTCAAATCACACAAATAGTTGGAAGCCACACCTTTGACAGGCTTGCCATCGTGGTCCTCCACCACGCGCTTCACGGTGATGGACAGGTTGTTGTAGCCTGGACGCTCGCCATTGCGAGGGCTGGCGATGGAATATTGGCGTGCATGGTGGGCCTTACCCTTGCCATCTGCGCCTGGGGGCACGATGCCAATGGACTGGCCTTCCAACACGGGAAACGGCATGTTCCCAAAGTCCAGCACGATGTGATGGGTTTCGTTAGATGTACCGGCTTCATTCACTTGCACATTGCCCACCACCGTGGCGGTAGTCGGGGCTTTGGGACCATGCAAATTTGTGTAGGGATGCGCTGCAGACCAAGGTGGCACTGTTGCACCAAAAGCTGCCGAGTTGAAGACATCGCTTTGGCCTGCTGAAGCAAGGATCGAGGTAGTGGAAGCTTCGGTCAAAACGGCTTCTACGGATGCAGCATCAGCACCTAACGCGATCAATTCGGTCTCCGACAGCACAGCAGGCAAATCGTCCCACGAGAATTGCTCTTCCACGGAGTAAGCCGCAGATTTGGGACGCATATGCCAATTGTCAATTGAGCCTGTTGGGCAGGGTGGCACACACGCCATACAAAAATTGCACTTATCGGCGATCACCACGTAATTGCGGCTGTCATGCGTGATGGCACCCACCGGACAGGTCGCCTCGCAAGTGTTGCAACGGATACAAATTTCCGGGTCAATCAAATGCTGGTTAAAAAGTTCGGCAGGTGCATTCATGGCATTTACGACTTATAAAAATCAGTTGAAACGAACATAGTCAAAGTTCACTGGCTGGCGGTTAATACCCATCACAGGAGGTGAAATCCAATTGGCGAACTTGCCTGGCTCAACCACACGGCCCATCAGACTGGCAACATAAGCACGGTCTTCGTTAGAAGGCAACCATTCGCCCACTTTGGCCATCCACTGTTCATCGGTCACCACCTCGCCATCAGGCGTGATCTTAGCGCCAGACAAAGAGCCAATGTTGCGGTGGAAGGCTTTGTGAGGCGCCTTGAGTTTGAAGGGAATACCCGCCTTTTCAATCACGCGGTTCCAACGGTCGATGCCGCCCTTGGAGTCGGTGATGTAGTCGTCGCGCAGCACTTCGTTCAAGGCATTGAGCATCGGCACTTCTTTTTCGATCAGCTTGCCGCCTTCGACCGACAAGATCTTGTAGCTGTTGCCCTTGAGCACGTGGTCATCGGTGCGCTTGCCTTCTTCGTAGCGGCCCTTGAGGCCCGAGCTGTAGAAGGTGGCGGCGTTGGACGACTCGTCGGCGCCGAACAGGTCGATGGTCACCGAGAAGTGGAAGTTGATGTAACGCTGGATGGTCGGCAGGTCAATCACGCCGGCTGCGCGCAGCTTGCCCACGTCGTCTGTTTTGAGTTCATTCATCACATCCACCGTACGCTGGATGGTGCGGCTCACACCGGACTCACCCACAAACATGTGGTGCGCTTCTTCGGTCAGCATGAACTTGGTGGTGCGGGCCAGCGGGTCGAAAGCGGACTCGGCCAGGGCGCACAGCTGGAACTTGCCGTCGCGGTCGGTGAAGTAGGTGAACATGAAGAAGGACAGCCAGTCAGGGGTCTTCTCGTTGAAGGCCTGCAGGATGCGGGGGTTGTCTTCGTTGCCGCTGTTGCGCTGCAGCAGGGCATCGGCTTCTTCACGGCCGTCCTTGCCGAAGTACTTGTGCAGCAAGTACACCATGGCCCACAGGTGGCGGCCTTCTTCCACGTTGAT
>Ga0114979_10002818_pt1 | contig 11724 bp, 8 predicted proteins | sample S_140625_EF_Meta_FD_87315 | JGI IMG/M metagenome (GOLD analysis project Ga0114979, IMG submission 87315) | Freshwater microbial communities from Lake Simoncouche, Canada to study carbon cycling - S_140625_EF_MetaG | ecosystem: Environmental > Aquatic > Freshwater > Lake | place: Lake... | reverse complement strand
CTCTGGAAGAACAATTCCGATGTTTGTCATAGCTGGTTCAATCAATAATGCCGCCACCTCGCCGGTAGCAAAAGCTGCTTCTGCTGCTTCAAGGTCATTGAAGGGAACAACAATTGTGGTCTGAGCAGGATCTACCTGAGGTCCAATGTTGTTTTCTCTGCTGACGGTGTTTCCATTGTCATCAAGGACTGCAAAGGTTTCATCAACAGTTCCGTGGTAGCAGTAATCGTGAACAACAACTTTTGCTTTACCGGTGACATGTCTTGCGTAGCGCAAAATGTGTCTGTTGGCATCGGTTGCCGTAAGAGTGAACTGCCATTTGGGCAAACCGAATCGATCAGCCAGAGTTTGACCAACTATTGCTGCATCTCTAGTTGGCAACATGAAGGTAATGCCTTTACCGAGCTGTTCAGCGATAGCTTTGATAGCAGCGTCAGGGGAATGCCCGACCATTGCACCGGTATCACCTAGGCAGAAGTCAACGTATTCAATGCCATCAACGTCAGTAAACCTTGAGCCTTTAGCGCTCTGAACATAGACAGGGTGAGGGCCAGGCCATTTAGCCATCCAAGACATTGGAACACCACCCATGAGCGGGCCCATTGCCTGATCATGTAGGGCTTTAGAGTTGGGATGTTTAGTTTCAAAAACTTCAACCTCCTTTGCAAATAGTTCTGCTAATTTTTCTCTGTTTGCATAGGAGTGCATTTGAATCTTTCTTGATTTTGTTTTAGAGCGCAGCTATAGCTTGTTCAACAATGTCTAGTGCTTCTTGGATTAGTTCATCACTGATCGCTAGAGATGGCAGGAATCGAATTACGTTGCCATAGGTTCCGGCGTTTAGAACTAACACACCATTCTGGTGACAGTGCTTCACAACAGCATCAACTGCAGCTGAGTTAGGAGTTCTTGTTCCTGGAAGCACAAACTCGATAGCTAGCATTGCACCACGGCCACGAATCTCACCAATAACTGCATATTTGGCTTTCATGTCCAAAAGTCTTGGCTTCATAACGCTCTCGATGTGAACAGCTTTTTCAAGAACGCCACCAGCTTCGATTTGCCTTAGCACGGCAACTGCTGCTGCAGCTGCCACTGGGTTCCCACCAAAGGTTCCACCAATTCCACCTGCGTGCGATGAATCCATGATCTCTGCGCGACCGGTTACAGCTGAAATAGGCATACCACCAGCAATACCTTTAGCAATGGTCATTAGATCTGGTTCGAAACCTTCTTCGTGCTCAGATGCAAACCACTTACCAGTTCTTGCCATACCAGCCTGAACTTCATCAGCCACTAGAACAATTCCATTGGCATGAGTCCAAACACTTAGGGCCTTTAGGAAACCAGGAGCTGGAACAATAAAGCCACCTTCACCTTGGATAGGTTCGATAACAACAGCGGCTAGGTTCTTAGCCCCAATGCGCTTTTCCATGTAATTGATTGCTCGTTGTGCTGCTTCTTCACCGCTCATTCCCTCTGGGTCATGGAAAGGGTAAGACATTGGAACGTGAGTAACTGATCCAGCGAAAGGACCAAAACCATCTGCGTAAGGCATGTTCTTAAAGTTCATGGCCATGGTTAGGTTGGTACGGCCATGGTAAGCGTGATCAAACACAGCAATTTCATTGCGACCAGTAAATTTACGAGCCAACTTGATGGCATTCTCAACAGCTTCTGCACCTGAGTTAAACAATGCAGATCGCTTTTTGAAATTACCTGGCATGTGAGAGTTCAAGATTTCACAAACTTCAACGTAAGGAACATAAGGAGTGACAGTAAAGAGTGTGTGAGTAAGTTTCGCTACCTGCTCAGAAACTGCTTTGACAACGCCTTCGTTAGTGTGTCCAATGGTAGTAACACCGATACCAGAACCAAGATCGATGAACTGGTTGCTATCAACATCGACCAGAATCGCACCATGCGCAGCGTCAATGTATACCGGGAGAGTGGTTCCAACACCGTGCCCAACATGTTCAAGGCGGTTTTGGTGGAGGGCCACAGATTTTGGCCCAGGAATCGAAGTGACAAGGATACGTTTTTGTTCTATCGTCATAGGGCTATTCTACTCACGGTCCTTTTAAATCGCTGAATGCCTTTATTCCTAAGGGTTCACTAGAAGTGGCAAGATGGAACTATGAGAAGAATAATCATCCTAGGAAGCACGGGCTCTATTGGGACCCAGGCACTGGAGATTATTGAGCAGAACCCAGAGAAGTTTCAGGTTATCGGCTTAGCGGCTAATACCAATAAGGACTTGCTAAGTGCTCAAGCGCTCAAGTTCAATGTTCCTTCCAGTCAAGCTGTTATTGGTGCAGTTGCTGCGACCAAACTGGTTGAAGATATCGATGCCGATGTTGTTATCAATGGAATAACAGGTTCGATTGGTTTGGCACCAACCTTGGCAACACTTCGATCAGGCAAGCGTTTAGCGTTAGCTAACAAAGAGTCTCTGATTGTTGGTGGAGCGTTAGTTACCTCACTAGCGAAACCAGGTCAGATAGTTCCTGTCGATTCAGAACACTCAGCGCTTGCTCAATGTTTATTAGGTGGAACTAAGAGCGAAGTTGCCAAACTGATTCTCACTGCATCCGGGGGACCGTTTAGAGGTTTCTCCCTAGAGCAGCTTGCTGAAGTAACACCAGCGCAAGCTCTAAAGCATCCGACTTGGACTATGGGAAGAGTAGTGACTACTAACTCGGCAACCATGGTTAACAAAGGTCTTGAACTAATCGAAGCGCACCTACTTTTTGATATTCCATTTGACCGAATTGAAGTCACCGTTCACCCACAGTCAGTAGTTCATTCGATGGTTCAGTTTGTTGACGGATCAGTTCTGGCGCAATGCTCACCACCTGATATGAAACTACCAATTGCACTGGGTATGACTTGGCCTGAGCGAATCGAGAATGTTTCACCGGCTGTTGATTTCACCAAGGCTCACACGTGGAACTTTGAACCGCTTGATGAAGATGTTTTCAAAGCAGTAAAACTTGCTCGTCAAGTTGGTTCTGCAGGGCTTACATATCCAGCTGTTTATAACGCAGCCAATGAGCAAGCAGTTGATGCCTTCCATGACGGCAAGATAAGTTTCACCGCAATAGTTGATTTGATCGACCAAGTTATTCAAAAGCACGAATCAAGCAAACAACTCACACTCGAGAGTGTGTTAGATGCAGAACTGTGGGCACGTTCTGTTGCAGATAGTTTGATTGCCAATAACTTTTGACAGCGAAATGTCAGATAGCAAGGTTAGGTTTGGTTCATGGATCTCATTTATGTAATTAGTGGCTGGTTGTTTCTGTTATTGGGTTTAGCTATTTCCATCGGACTTCATGAAATTGGACACCTTTGGCCAGCAAAGAAATTTGGTGTAAAAGTAACCAAATACATGATTGGTTTTGGTCCAACGATTTTCTCTCGCAAAAAAGGTGAAACCGAATACGGAATCAAAGCAATTCCACTTGGTGGGTACATTCAAATGGTCGGCATGGTGCCGCCTTCTAGTGCACTAACTAAAAAGAAGAATGCTTGGCAGAAGCTAACTTCATTTGCTCAGCCAACCGAAGAAGTGGAACTATCTCCTGAAGATGATGCAAGAGCGTTCTATCGCCTAAAGCCATGGCAAAAACTGATTGTGATGTTTGGTGGCCCATTCGCAAATCTTCTCATCGCTGTTGTTTTAACTCTCGTTTTGTTTTGTGGTTACGGATCCTATGAGCGAAGCACCTCAGTCAGCGAAGTTGTATCTTGTGTTCCAACCGAAGCCAATCCAAATTGTGATGCAATAGGTCTGCTTTCACCCTCAGCTATCGCTGGTATTAAAGCTGGGGACAAAATCACAAGCTTCGATGGCCAGACTGTGAAGAACTGGTCTGAGGTTGAGCCACTTCTTAAAGCTTCGGTTGACCAAGTAACTTCCATTGGTGTTTTGAGAAATGGCCAAACATTGACTCTGAGTATTACTCCTGTGATGTTGAACATAGGTGATGTTCACAAGCCATACCTGGGAGTTCGTTTAGAAGCCATCAGGGTTCAGCAGAATCCGATCCAAGCTTTAATGCAATTAGGCACAATGCTTACCGGCACGGCACAGTTGATTGTTCAATTACCCGCTCAAGCCATATCAGCCTTCTCGGAAATTGCACCTGGTTCACCAAGAAACATGGATGGAGCTATATCCATCGTTGGGCTAGGACAATTCTCTGGAGAATTGGCAAGTAATCAAGACCTAAGCATCGAAGATAAGGTCATCTCGGAACTTGCCATGATCATGTCCCTAAACGTTGCGCTGTTTGTATTCAACATGATTCCACTAGTGCCACTAGATGGTGGTCACATTGCTGGAGCAGTTTATGAATCAATAAAGCGCCGAATCTGGAAGCTCAGGGGCAAGAAATGGGAGAGTCCAGTCGATACCGGCCAAATGATGCCGGTGGCTTACTTTGTGGCTGTTCTGCTATTGGCTTTGACTGTGGTTCTCGTGATTAGAGACATAGTTAACCCTCTTCAGTTCTAACCTTCAGAGCTTCATGGTTGATAGGCGTTTAGACTTGTAACAATACCGACGCCTATGAGCGTCAGAAAGCAGTGGTTACAAGTGCCAGCAATAAACCTGGGCCTTCCAAGTGCTCCTCCGGTGCTAACACCTAGACGAAAGACTCGCCAGATCATGGTGGGAAATGTTGCCGTTGGTGGCGATGCTCCTATCTCGGTACAGTCGATGACCACCACTCCAACGACCGACATTAACGGAACGTTGCAGCAGATTGCCGAACTAACAGCATCAGGTTGCGACATTGTTCGTGTTGCATGTCCAAGTCAGGACGATGCTGACGTTCTTAGAATCATTGCCAAGAAGTCTCAGATTCCTGTGATTGCGGATATTCACTTCCAACCTAAGTATGTTTTCCAGGCTATTGATGCTGGCTGTGGTGCGGTACGAGTAAACCCTGGCAACATTCGTCAATTTGATGACAAGGTTGGCGAAATTGCGAAGGCAGCGAAAGATGCCGGAGTATCTATCCGCATTGGTGTCAATGCTGGTTCTCTTGACCCAAGATTGTTACAGAAATATGGCAAGCCAACCGCGGAAGCTCTAGTTGAGTCTGCTGTTTGGGAAGCGTCGTTGTTTGAGGAACACGATTTTCATGACTTCAAGATTTCTGTAAAGCACAATGACCCAGTTGTTATGGTTCGTGCTTATGAACTTCTAGCTGAGCGTGGTGACTGGCCTTTACACCTAGGTGTTACTGAAGCGGGTCCTGCATTCCAAGGAACTATAAAGTCTGCCGTGGCTTTCGGTGCTCTTCTTAGCAAGGGAATCGGTGACACGATTCGAGTTTCACTTTCAGCTCCGCCGGTTGAAGAAATCAAAGTTGGATCAAAGATTCTTGAGTCTTTGAACTTACGTCCAAGAAAATTTGAGATTGTTTCATGTCCTTCATGTGGTCGAGCACAGGTCGATGTTTACAAACTCGCTGAGGATGTCACTGCTGGATTGGAGCACATGACTGTTCCGCTTCGTGTGGCTGTAATGGGTTGTGTTGTTAACGGTCCTGGTGAAGCTCGTGAGGCTGATCTTGGTGTTGCCTCTGGTAACGGTAAGGGTCAGATTTTTGTAAAGGGTGAAGTTATCAAGACAGTCCCTGAGAGTGAAATCGTTGCAACTCTAATTGAAGAGGCTAATCGCCTAGCTGCAGAGATGGATCCAGCTCTTGTCGGATCTCCTAAAGTCGTAGTGGCTAAGAAAGATTAATTAATGTTGCTTCGTATGTCGCAATTGTTTTTGCGAACTCTTCGAGAAGATCCAGCTGAGGCTGAAGTCGACAGCCATAAGCTCTTAGTTCGTGCTGGATACATTCGCAGAGCAGCTCCAGGTATTTATACCTGGTTACCGCTAGGCCTTGCAGTAAAAGCAAAGGTTGAACAGATTGTTCGCGAAGAGATGGCTAATGCTGGTGCTCAGGAAGTGTTCTTCCCTGCATTGCTTCCTAGGGAACCATTTGAGGTAACTGGCCGCTGGACAGAGTACGGCGATAATCTTTTTCGTTTGCAAGATCGTAAGAAGGCAGATTACCTGCTAGCTCCTACTCACGAAGAGATGTTCACTCTTCTAGTAAAGGATCTCTACTCAAGTTATAAAGATCTTCCTCTAACTCTCTATCAAATCCAGAACAAATACCGTGATGAGGCAAGGCCTCGTGCAGGGCTTCTTCGCGGTCGCGAGTTTGTAATGAAGGACGCTTATTCATTTGATGTGACAGACGAAGGCTTAGTTCGTTCTTATCACGCTCAGCGTGATGCATACGAGAGAATCTTTACTCGTTTGAGCATTGAGTATGTCATTGTGAAAGCTGATGCTGGGGCTATGGGTGGTTCAGCAAGCGAAGAGTTCCTATCACCCTCACCAATTGGTGAAGATACTTTTGTTCGTTCAGCTGGAGGATATGCAGCGAACGTTGAGGCAGTTACTATTTCAGCACCAGCGCCGCTATCTATTGAAGGCAAAGCCGCAGCTGAAGTAAAAGAAACTCCAAACACAAAATCAATTGCAGCAGTTGTCGAGTTTGCTAAAACTTCTCTTGGCATGCCTGAAATAATTGCCGGTTCAACTTTGAAACACATCGTGTTGGCAATAACTGATGTGAAGCACAAGCGTTCGCTTGTTGTTGTTGGACTACCAGGTGATCGTGACATGGAACCAAAGCGCGCTGAAATTGTTTTTGCTGGTTTCGATGTTGAACCGGCTAACGATGAGGATTTTGCTAAGCATCCTGAATTGCTGAAGGGTTTTATTGGTCCAGTGAAAAACGGTAAAGCATTCTTAGGTGAAAAGGGTGAATCTAAGATTCGCTACCTACTTGATCCAAGAGTTGTTGATGGAACCACTTGGGTAGCCGGAGCAAACGAGAAAGACAAGCACGTTTTCAATTTGGTTGCAGGTCGTGACTTTACTGCCGATGGCATTGCAGACCTAGCTGACATTCAGGCGGGAGATCCAGCACCAGATGGTAGTGGACCGCTTGAATTAGCACGTGGCATTGAAATCGGTCACGTATTCCAATTGGGTAAGAAGTATGCCGAAGCGCTAGATCTAAAAGTCTTGGATGAAAACGGAAAGCTTGTAACAGTAACGATGGGTTCCTACGGAATCGGTGTTACCAGAATTGTTGCTGTTCTTGCCGAAGCTAACAACGATGAGAAGGGCCTTATCTGGCCAGCAGCAGTTTCTCCTGTTGATATTCATGTTGTTGCCGCTGGAAAAGACGAAGTCATCTATGAAACAGCTGAAAAGCTGGCGCTCGAACTACAGGCTAAAGGTAAGTCAGTCTTGTTGGATGACCGTCTAAAGGTAAGCCCAGGAGTGAAATTCAGCGATGCTGAATTACTGGGAATTCCGCAAATTGTCATCGTTGGCCGTGGGCTAGAAAACGGTGAAGTGGACCTTTGGGATAGACGCTCTGGCGAGAGACGCTCAGTCAAGGTAGAATTAGCGGTAACCGAGCTGGTTTAGAGTCTTTCTTCACCGCTCGCATAACTTACTAGCGGCCAGGAGGCGTCTCATGGACATCGATTTAAGTGCTCTTCGACTTGTCGAGCGAGATCGAGAAATCCCATTCAACGAACTAGTTGAAATCATTGAGGCTGCAGTTGAAGCTGCCTATCACAAGAGTGTTGGCAACAGCGATCCTGCTCGAGCTGTCTTGGATCAGAAATCTGGCAAGGTAATTATTCTTGTTCCTGATACTGAAGAACGTGACGAATTCGACAAGCTGATTGTTGAACTTCCAGATGGCTCTAAAGTTCCTGAAATTGATAAGACTCCTGAAAACTTTGGAAGAATCGCAGCTGCCGCTGCCAAGCAGGTTATTGCTCAGCGCATCAGAGGACTATCTGATGAAGGTCTCTACGGCGAATTTAAAGCCAAGGTGGAAGACATTGTTGCTGGTGAAATTCAGCAGGGCCCGCGGGCATATATGGTTTATGTCAAGATCGGCGAAGTTGAAGCTATCTTGCCTCCTGAAGAGCAAGTGCCAGGGGAGGACTACTCACATGGCAAGAGAATGCGTTTTTATATCACCAAAGTAGATAAGAATGTTCGCGGTCAAGTTCAGATTAACGTTTCTAGAACCCATCCGAGCCTTATCCGTAAGCTTTTCGCGCTTGAAGTTCCTGAAATTGCCAGTGGCCAGGTTGAAATTGTTCAGGTTGCTCGAGAAGCAGGGCAGCGAACCAAGATTGCAGTTAGAACTTCAGTTCCTGGCTTAAACGCCAAAGGTGCTTGTATTGGCGAACTAGGTCAGCGGGTTCGTGCAGTAACTGCCGAATTGAACGACGAAAAGATCGATATCGTGGACTATTCGGACGATATTGCTAAGTTTGTGGCTCAAGCGCTCTCGCCAGCTAAGGTTTCAGCATCGTTTATTGTGAATGAAAAGGACGCGCCTAAGGACGAAAGAACTAAGGTTCGTGTTTTGGTGCCTGAATACCAGCTTTCCCTTGCCATTGGTAAGGAAGGGCAGAATTCAAGACTGGCTAGCAAGCTAACCGGTGCCAAAATCGACATCATGTCAGATGACATGGGAGATGAAGAATAAAAGCAGGCCTTAGCCTGTTTATCTAAGGGCTAATGCTTTTAAAGCGACTAGGCGTTAGAATGTATCCAGTTAGAACTTGCGTTGGCTGTCGCCAGCGTGGCAATCGGGCAGATCTCATAAGAATCGTCAACAATCAAGGTTTCTTGAGAGTTGATACTCAAAAGAGCCTGTCAGGTCGCGGCTCATGGCTTCATCCGAGCTCAAAGTGTCTTGAAATCGCTGTTGAACGCAGCGCTTTCGCTAGAGCACTAAAGTCAAAGATGGATCACGAGCAAGTAAAAGAACTAACCAACTTTATAGAACAGGCCGAAAAGATGTTGAAGAACTAATGAGCACCTCGAAATGAGAACCTCAAAGCACTAAAGCCTGCCCTGACTGGGGTGGGTCCCAGACAGGAGAAATAAGTGGCGCTACCACGCGTGTACGACATAGCCAAAGAGCTCGGAATTGAAACAGCCGAGGCACTGGCAAAATTAAAAGATTTAGGCGAATACGTCAAGAGCGGATCGTCAACTATTGCCCCACCGGTGGCAAACAAGCTTCGTGCGGCATACCCGAACGCTAAGCCTAAAGAAGAAGCTCCTAAGGTTGAAAAGCCATCGGCAAAAGCAAAGGCCACTAAAGCCGAAGCTCCCGTTGAAGAAGCTAAGACTGAAGAGAAGCCTGCGGAAGAAAAGCCCGCTGAGAAGACAGACGCAGCTGGGGTTACTGGAATTCCACGTCCTGGTAACAATCCTTTTGCAGCAGCTCAGGGCATGGGTATTCCTCGTCCAATGGCTCGTCCAGGAAATAATCCTTTCTCAACAAACCAAGGCATGGGTCGTCCAGGTGCTCCGCGTACTGGTGCTCCTCGCCCAGGTGGTCCAGGTGGACCAGGTCGTCCAGCTGGTGCTGGTGGTCCTTCGTCTCGTCCAGGTGGACCAGGTCGTCCAGCTGGTGCTGGCGGCCCATCACGTCCTGGTGGTTTTACTCCTCGTCCAGCTGGTGCTGGTGCTCCAGGTGGTGCTCCAGGTTTTGGTGCTCCCGGTGGTCGTCCAGGTGCCGGTGGTCGCGGTCGCGGCGGCGGAACAGCTGGTGCGTTCGGTAAGGGTGGATCTCGAGGAGCTTCGAAAGCACGTAAGTCGAAGAGAACAAAGCGCGAAGAGTTTGAATTACGTTCGGCGCCTAGCTTAGGTGGAGCTGTAGTTCCACGCGGTGACGGTTCGACAGTGATTCGTTTACGCAGAGGATCTTCAATTCAAGATTTCGCTGACAAGATTGACGCGAATGCTGGTCAGTTGATTACCGTGTTGTTCCACTTAGGTCAGATGGCAACTGCCACTGCATCCCTAGATGAAGAGACCTTCCAGATTCTTGGTGTTGAACTTGGCTACAAGGTTGAAGTTGTTTCCCCTGAAGATGAAGAGAAGGAACTGTTCGATTCATTCGGTCTAGATATTTCAACCGAATACGAAGAAGACGAAGACGAGCTTGAATACAGAGCACCTGTTGTTACTGTGATGGGTCACGTTGATCACGGTAAGACTAGATTGCTTGACAAGATTCGTAATGCGAATGTTCAAGCCGGTGAAGCGGGTGGAATTACTCAGCACATTGGTGCTTACCAAGTTCACACCACACACGAAGGTATCGAAAGAGCGATTACATTTATTGACACACCTGGTCACGAGGCGTTTACCGCTATGCGTGCTCGTGGTGCTCAGGTAACTGACATTGCAATTCTTGTTGTTGCTGCCGATGACGGTGTTATGCCTCAGACAGTTGAAGCGTTAAACCACGCTCAGTCTGCTGGTGTTCCTATCGTTGTTGCAGTTAACAAGGTTGATAAAGAAGGCGCGAACCCTGCCAAGATTCGTCAGCAACTAACCGAGTTCAACTTGGTTGCTGAAGAATACGGTGGCGACGTTATGTTCGTTGACGTGTCTGCTCTTGATGGAACAGGTATTGAAGCATTGCTAGATGCTGTTCTTCTTACTGCAGATGCTGCTCTTGATCTTCGCGCCAACCCTAACCGTGATGCTCGTGGTGTTGCCATTGAAGCGAACCTGGATAAGGGTCGCGGCTCAGTTGCAACAGTTCTGATTCAATCCGGAACCCTAAGTGTTGGAGATTCGATTGTTGCTGGTGCTGCTCACGGTCGTGTTCGTGCGATGTTTGATGAGAACGGTGATGCTGTTGAGTCAGCAGGTCCATCAAGACCTGTTCAGGTGCTAGGCCTTCAGTCTGTTCCTCGTGCAGGTGACACCTTCGTTGTTACAGACGATGAACGTCAAGCAAGACAGATCGCCGAAAAACGTGAAGCTGCTGACCGTAACGCACTTCTTGCTAAGACTCGCAAGCGCGTTAGCCTGGAGGACTTCACCAAGGCCTTTGAAGATGGCAAGGTTGAATCGCTCAACTTGGTTATCAAGGGTGACGTATCTGGTGCTGTTGAAGCTCTTGAAGATTCATTACTCAAGATTGAAATTGATGATTCAGTTCAGCTTCGTATCATCCACCGTGGTGTTGGAGCAATTACTGAATCAGATGTGAACCTAGCAACAGTTGATAACGCGATCATCATCGGATTCAACGTGAAGCCAGATAACAAGGCTAAGGAACGCGCTGACCGCGAAGGCGTTGACGTTCGTTTCTACTCAGTCATTTATGCAGCTCTTGAAGACATTGAGAAATCTCTCAAGGGAATGCTTAAGCCTGAATTTGAAGAAGCCCAACTTGGTTCTGCTGAAGTTCGAGAGATCTTCAAGTCCTCTAAGGTCGGAACTATCGCAGGTTCTATCGTTCGTTCCGGTTCAATCAAGAGAAACAGCCTCGCTCGTATTTCACGTGATGGCAAGATGCTTGGCGAGAACCTAAAGATTGACTCACTAAAGCGTTTCAAGGACGATGCAACTGAAGTCAAGACTGACTTCGAGTGTGGTATTGGTCTTGCTGGTTTCAATGACATCTTGATTGGTGACATCATCGAAACTTACGAAATGCGTGAGAAGCCGAGGGTCTAATGGTTGATGCAGCTAGAGCAAGAAGACTGGCTGAGCGTATCAAAGTGTTAGTCGCTGAGGCACTTGAAAAGGTTGTCAAAGATTCTGATCTTGGTTTCGTAACTCTTACCGACGTCAGAGTG
>Ga0114979_10002810_pt1 | contig 11741 bp, 10 predicted proteins | sample S_140625_EF_Meta_FD_87315 | JGI IMG/M metagenome (GOLD analysis project Ga0114979, IMG submission 87315) | Freshwater microbial communities from Lake Simoncouche, Canada to study carbon cycling - S_140625_EF_MetaG | ecosystem: Environmental > Aquatic > Freshwater > Lake | place: Lake... | reverse complement strand
TGATTTAGTGCAAAACATTTTGACAACCGACAATAGTCGGAATTCGAATGAGAATGAGAATCCAGTAACTCTGGTGAAATCGATCGACGAATTGATCGTGGGGAATAAAGATTAAGATCTATCCGTGTTTTTGTATCCGCAACGAAGGATAAAGATACAAAAATGCGGATTGCCTATATCCAAACAGACTCGTGCATAAATATATTTATGCACGAATAGAGATTAAGTAAAAATAATATAAACATGTCTTGGCATATCATATAGATCTAAAAGCATTTTTATGTCACCATCAATATACACGCCCGCGGATTTTCATAAATTTTCCATTGAATCTAAATGTGTTTTAGATCAAAATATAATAAATATTTTACAGTTCATCGAGCAAAATATTATTATACCTGATGAGACGGCGATCGAGGAATCCGTAGAGAGACCACATCAAAAGACTTTTCGCAAAGAACCCGAATTTGGACCATCATCGTCATCGAATCACCAAGGCCGTCGAACATTCGGACCTAATGGTAGCGGTGGCGGTAATCGATACAGATCTAGAGGACAGGTATCTGGTGAAAGATACAGTACATCAAATGATAAGATTGCATTCAAGGCCACAAAAATGGAGACTTCCAAAGAAGGAATCGAAAAACAGGTGAATGATATCCGAATTCTCCTGAATAAAATTTCCCCAAAAACATATCAAAATCAAAAACCCACAATCTTGGAAAAAATACAAAATGTTTTACATGATTGTGAGGACCAGCCGCGTATTATTAATACCATATTTACAATAGCTAGTTCCAATAAAATGATGGCGGAATTATATGCGGATTTATGTGAAACATTGGTATCTGATTTAGATAAGTACAATCACCTGTTCCAATCTATTTTAGCGGATTTTTTGACACAATATAAAAGTTCTATGCAAAATATTCATTATGTCGATCCAAATGGGGATTATGATGCCTTTTGTAAATATAATAAGATTAATGATTTGCGAAAATCGTCGGCTGTTTTTATTGTGCATTTAATGAAACGGGGTCTTATTGCGGCGGACCAGGTTTTGCAAATGATTTCGGATTTTCAGAAGACATCATTGGAAATGATAGATCAAGAAAATAAAATCAATGAAGTGGAAGAGACGACGGAGAATATTTTTATATTGGTATCGATGTGTAAATCGTTGGCCATTATTACGGTGAATCCTTTATGGGAAAGTGAAATTATGGCCTTTGTCAAGAAGATGGTGACAATGAAGGCGAAGGAACATGTGAGTTTGTCTTCGCGTGTGGTTTTTAAATATATGGACTTGTAGCACAATATGTGATACTATTTTTATCTATTTATCATATAAGGATAAATATATAATGGGCTCAAATGTTATTACAAATCTATTATTAATCGATAGCAGTATTCCCAGTTATCAAACGTTTGTTGATTCGGTAAATTCAAATACTTTACCGTTTGTCTATTCATGGTCCTCGTCAAAAAACGATTTAGATAATTTATTACAACAAAATTTTCAATTCATTGAAAGAATTGCCTTGGTTTTCTCTTCAACCGGACCTTCATCACAAACGTTTTTGGATAATGAACCTTTATTTCTTGATAATGAAATATCACCCTACAGTGGAAATTTGGCATGGTTAATAAATGTCATAAAGCAATATAATGTTAAAAATATAGATTTCTTGGCATGTAATACATTGAACTATCCCAATTTTGTGAATTATTACAGAATATTGACAAAAGTAACAGGAGTAACTGTAGGTGCATCGAATGATCGAACCGGAAATATAAAATATGGAGGTGATTGGGTAATGGAATCAACCAATCAGGATATCGAATTCATTTATTTTACACAGACTATAGAATATTACCAATTTTTACTGGATACAGGATTTTTTACTTTAGCCATTTTGTCCAATGGAACTATTTATGGATGTGGTGCAAATATTTATGGTCAATTGGGTAATAAAACTAATGCAGATTACGATTCATTGGTACAAATGATTTCTATGCCCACCAATAAAACTCCCGCTTCTATCTCATGTGGTACTTATCATACAATTGTTCTGATGACTGATGGAACTATTTATGGATGTGGTGAAAATATTAATGGTCAATTGGGTAATGGACGTACTGTAAGTGATTCTTCATTGGTACGAATGACGCTTCCAGCTAATAAAACTCCCACTGCGATCTCATGCGGTGGTTCTCACACAATTGTTCTGATGACTGATGGAACTATTTATGGATGTGGTTCAAATAGTTATTATCAATTGGGAATGGATCTACTGGACCTATTCAAAATATCAATTCTTCATTGGTACAAATGAAATCTGTGCCAAATAAAACTCCAGCTGCAATCTCATGTGGCACTTATTATACAATCGTTCGAATGACTGATGGAACTATTTATGGATGTGGTGCAAATAGTAATGGTCAATTGGGTAATGGATCTACTGTAAGTGATGCTTCTTCATTGGTACAAATGACGCTTCCAGCTAATAAAACTCCCGCTGCGATCTCATGCGGTGGTTATCACACAATTGTTCTGATGACTGATGGAACTATTTATGGATGTGGTTTTAATGGTGATGGTCAATTGGGTAATGGAAATCAAACAAATCAAACGTTATTGAAACCAATGACATCTGTTCCAGCTAATAAAACTCCTGCTGCGATCTCATGTGGTGGTTTTCATACAATCGTTCGAATGACTGATGGAACTATTTATGGATGCGGGTACAATAATAATGGTCAATTGGGTAATGGATCTACTGTAAGTGATTCTTCATTGGTACAAATGACATCTGTGTCAAATAAAACTCCTGTTGCGACCTCATGTGGTGGTTTTCATACAATCGTTCGAATGACTGATGGAACTATTTATGGATGCGGGAACAATAATAATGGTCAATTGGGTATTGGAAATCAACCAAATCAAACGTCATTGAGACAAATGACGAATACATATTCCCCCAATATTGTCATACGGTTACCAAACGAGATTGTTCCGGTTTCGAACAACACTATAAAAATACCCACTCAATCGTATCTAATCGGCCAGCCCACCCCATCTAATTTGAATCGAAACACCTTATCAGGTCGTGGCGCCATGCCTGTTAAAGATAGTACTTCTGATGGAACCAATTCGTTTTCTATGGATCGTCGAAATTATCAAAGAACATTGGACCCGAATCCTGCTACCAATACAATCAATCCGAATATCAGGTCTCTATCACAAAACCCATTTGGTATGTTTGGAGGACAACAGCGAATGTTTTTCAGTCAAAGTAAAAAACAAAATACAATCGCAGGAGAAGGACCAAGATACCAAGGCCAGAAAAAATGGATGGGTGGAAGCGGTGGTCGAGATGCTTCACAAATTGCTGCCAAACGCCGTGTAAATTCGGTCGGAAATGGTTCTCTCAATGCCTCCAATGGACAGCTTGCATTCATGTCTCGTTTTAATCCAAATACAAATAGAGAGGCTTTGATTCATGTTCGCGATCAAGGACCATCTGTTCAAACAAAGGTGCGAGGTAGAAATTTGAGAACAGGCATGTCGGTGATTTCATAATCGATTCCGATATCCGTCAAAAATCTATGCAAATATGTCTCGGGATATTATAATAATGGTTTATTCTAATATCAATAACAAGGTGTTTTACAAGGAATCAAAGGATATTTTTCCTGAAGATGTCGGATACGAATCCATCATTTATGAATTGTCCGCATTGCAAAAATCGGTTCTCATTGTTTTCGGAAAAGTAAAACATACATTTGCGCAATACAATCTAGTATTTTATCCGATTTATTTAGTCAATAATAGTCGTAAAATAGTCGCACAAATCGGTATATTGGAAATTCCATCAAGTCGTTTGATTGAGTTCTTGGATGGCGATAACGATTTAGACATTGATAAGATTTCTGAACCTCTCATTTATAGTTTTGTAGATGAAGCATTCTTAGACAGATCTGGATCAGATGCAGACGAATTTGTGCGGAAATTAGATCGACCTGATACACATAGTCATCAAGAATCAAATAAAAAGGACGAAGACATAGATGGAGAGGATGGAGAGGATGGAGAAGATGATTCAGACGAAGTCACCAAAGTCACGACACCCCTTTCCAAGATATCGCCTTCCACAGAAAAAATAAGAGAATCTCTCAAAGAAGGTATCTTTGACTATGACCCCGAAGTTAAACACCCGGTCACCTTAACTGAAGAAACCGAAGAGGATGCCAAGAAAATTAAGAGTGAATTCAAATCGTCGGTTCGCGATTTATGGATCCAAAAATTCATGAAAAACGGGTTTTATGATATCCATTCCGTCGAAAGTAATGGAGATTGTCTTTTCGCCGTTGTTCGTGATGCTTTTAAACAAATCGGACAAAAAACCACGGTTGCCAAATTGCGTTCTCTAGTTGCTGCCGAAGCCACAGAAAAGATTTTCAAAGATAAATATGAATTCTATTTAGAATTGACAAATTCTATACGCGATTATGATACCGAAATGCAATCAATTAAGAATACAACGGAAAAAACGCTGAAACGTCGCGCCAAAAATGCCCAAGATAAACCCGCTGAATTGGCCGAAATAATGCAACGGCAAGAAGAATTGAAAGAGAGATACAAAAAAATTCTATTAGATAAAAAATCCACCGAAGATTTGATTGAAGAAGGCGTGGGCAATTTCAGCGGAATCGATACCTTGGATAAATTCCGCGAATATATTCAAACCTCCAAATTTTGGGCGGATGATTGGGCAATTTCCGTATTGGAATATGTCTTACAAATGAAAATGATAATTTTATCTGAGCGATCCTATTTAGAAGGTAATTTGGATGGTATTTTGAATTGTGGGATTGCACCCACAAAAACAGCCGGATATAATCCTAAATATTATATTATGACCACATTTAGTGGTAATCATTACCGTTTAGTTACATATAAGGATAAACGCATCTTGGAATATTCGGAAATACCATATGCAATCAAGGCTCTCATTATCAATAAATGTTTAGAGCGAAATTCGGGCCCCTTTTATTTGATAGAGGATTTCCGAGATTTGAAATCGCGTATGGGAATTGACGCGGATGAGGGAAAACCGAGAGATCCAGATCACGACAAAGAGATGGATTCAACAAAAGTCCCCGAATTCGACAAAGAAATTGTTTTCCAATTCGGTATTACACAACCGATTGTTGCAAAACCGGGTACCGCGTCGGGTGAAAAAATTACCAAGGATAAAAAACCGAAATTTATGCAACTCGCCCGTTTCGAAGAATGGCGTCGAAAATTGGACGATGACTGGATCGAATCACCCTTTACACTTCATGGACATAAATGGGCCTCGGTTGAACATTACTACCAAGGCGCCAAGTTTAAAAAACAGAATCCCGATTTTATGCTCCAATTTGCCCTTCCCAAGGAATCCAACGAAAATACCTCATTATCGATCGCAACAGATGTCGATCTAGCCAAAGCCGCTGCTAGTAAAACCGGCATGGCAACGGGTAAGGCAAAGACTAAGGTGAAGGGGAAGGAAGTTTTACTTAGACCCAAAACGGTTTTGCCGGATCCTGATTTTGAAGGGGGGCGTGACCAATTGGAACGTATTGAGGCAGTCCGTGCCAAATTCGAACAAAATGAAGATTTGAAACGAATGCTACTAGCAACACAAAATGCAAAATTGGTGAGATTTATACGACGCGATGAATCTGAACCCGATTATGTTTTGATGAATGTTCGCCAAGAATTGGCGCAAAAATAATTGGGATAAAATTGAAATGTATTCAAACAAAAAAAACAAACAAAACCAAACCAAAGAAAACAATATCAATATATGCAATGTCACTTGTTCGTCTCCCCAAAATCAAGAGATCATTCAATGACCTTTTGACAATGTTTAATAATGATCGGCTCACACCAAGGATACTGGAACACAATGTGAAAGCAAGCGAGGCAGCCACATTCAAAAATCGATTACGTAAAAATCCCAATCGATATTTGGCGGGTAGATCGGATTTATCGAAAAACCAATTGGCAGTTTTGCGTTATATATGGATCGAAAAATGTAAATCGACCGAATGTCACGAATTTCATCCACATTACATGATATATTTCTGTAAAAAGTGTCAATACCAGACAAAACTAGACAGTTTTACTAAAACAATTACCGCGAGTAGCAGTGACGATAAATGCCCAATTTGTGTTTCCGAGTTTGATTCTGAAACACAAATTATTCAACTCCTCTGTCATCATCAATTTCATAAAGATTGTATCAAAAAATGGTTCGATCAATCATTCAAATGTCCTTGCTGTCGAACGAATTATCAAGAATATATGAGAGACTGATCATGATCGCGGATCTGTAATAAACGTGGAATGAAATCCCGTTCTAACTTTGTCAGATATGGGTATTTCTATGGTTTCATATGTTTTCAGATTCAATATCATAAATAGTGACGTTTGGTTAGTATTCGCAAAAGATAATAAATACGGTATTTCGTCAATATATACAATCGATGGTTCGCCACAAATGGTACGATCTGTATATATCATTTTTTTTTCCAATTTCAAATCGTCGTAAATAATAATTCCGGTTATCTCTTTTTTTTGCATATCCGTATTTGTAAATGCGAGCTTGGATTGGCGATTCACATTTTTCGCACTCCTACTAAAATGACTATATCTCATTGGAAAATCCAAATTGTATTTATCCGCGTCATCGCCCTCGATAATATCAACCGAACCCGATACCTTGTCAATAACTATTTTGCTATATTTTCCATAAATATCGTATTTCATAAAATCAATATCGCGATAAATAGATGCATAAATTTCAATCCGATCATCCGTTTCTTTGTAGTCTCCATAATGAAATACGTAAAATGCCTTACCTGTCGCCACATATTTTTGAATACCGCCCCTTTGTTTATCAAAAATATAAATAATCGTATCTTTCGTTTTATCAAATAATAATGGAAAATGTCTAATAAAATCTATTTTTGTTTCATAAATCAGTGGCGAATCAATAATGACCAAACGATCTTGATTCGAATAAAAATCATGAGTAATGGGTATATATTTCATGTCAAACCGTTTTTGATATGTAATATCAAAATCCGACGTCATTTGATAATAAACCACGCGTTTTTTATCGATCAAATATTCAATCGTTTCTATTTGACCACGATTTTGGTCTAGACAATCATTCGTGAATACTTTGGAATGCGCAGAAAAATGCTGGATGGGACCAAGATTTACCCTACCCTCCGTTTCTACCATTTTTTTATCAAAATCGATGTTTAACTTATAGGGAACATCCCTTTCGAAAAGTGCAAAATAATTGTTTTTCACTTTTAGTATCGAGGTATTCGCCATCCCTATCAAATTCGGTAATAATTTTAGCCGGTGTAATAAATAAAACATCATTTGAACAAAGACATTTTTAACAGGTATTTTTCCATTTTGTTGTTCGTAAATAAATTTATCAGTTCGAACCATGTGTGTTACAAAAGTTATATTCCCATTGTCCAAGAAAACGCCCTGGATTTTTCCATCTTCCATGAACAATTCCATCAAAGATTTGATAGACGACATATTTGCTACATTTGACCCAATCAAGCCATAAAACCCGCGTACTTTATTTACTATTGTTTGTTGTTCTTCCGGAAGAGTATATTTTACATGGGTTCGTATTTCCATTTTTTCAGATAATTTTGGCCCAAATGGGATATTTATGAAAAACAGCCATTTTAATAGCGTAAAGATTCCCATTATTATGTAACTATACATTAAATAGCGAAATTTTACACATAAATAAAAATAAAAAATGTCACCGTTGTTCGATCCATTATTGCATTTTATACGAAAACAGGCGGGTTCCAAAAAAACCCCTATCCTTTTTTCCGATGAATCCAAGAAAATGTTCAAAACCTTATATGAAAAAATAAAACAGGCAGAAACGGAATGGATTCGAGAAGGTTATCGTTCTGTAAAATCTAAATCAGGTCTAATTACCAAAACGGGTAAAACGATTAGCAAAACGATAGGTCATCGATATATTCCCCTTGAAATTCGCGACTTCTTGGACTCGACGAATACGCATTTCTGGGAAAGTAATTATAATTTTAATGCAAATGGGCGTCATTATTCAATCATTACGGTTTTACCCAGAACATCGGCCATGACCAAAGATAAAATTGGCCACTTTTTCGAAAATGCCCTGCATAAAATATATCTTTGGCTTTCAGTCATCGACTCGATCGCATACAGTCATTGTGGGCAAAATGTAAAAATATATTTATATTTTACGGATTTTTTGAAATTATTACCAGATACGCGCGGACATTCTCTGGATTGGATACATTCAAATACAGCATTTACAAGTTCTTGTATTCCTTCAGCCGATATTGTCATTTTTAGAAAAGAAGAATGGTTCAAGGTATTCATACATGAAACCTTTCATACAATGGGTCTCGATTTTTCAGATATGATGCCACATATTCATAAACGAGGTGACCAAGAACTTTGTCATATTTTTCCCCATTTGAAAAACGTCAAAGAATTACGAATATATGAGAGTTATAATGAGACTTGGGCGGAATTAATCAATGTTTTATTTATTGCCCATTTTACGACACAATATGAGAATAAACCCCCACATTTTGATACAGTTTTTCAAAAAATGGAACGGATGGTTTATTATGAAGCGCACCATTCTTTGTTCCAATGCGCCAAGATTTTGCATCATTATAAATTAACCTATGCCGAAATAATAGACTTAGACCCTTCTAAAATAAAACCTTATACAGAAAATACACATATTTTTGCCTATTATGTGGTAAAAGCCATTTTAATGTTCCAGGCCGAGGGATTTATTCAATGGTGTTTAAAACACAATACTGAAAATGTTCTACAATTTAATAAAACGGACCAAAATATTTTTGCCTTTTGTCATTTAATAAAACGGTTGTACAATACACCGGAATTCTTGGAATCGATCCATCGCGCTGAAACTATTTTTTCCGATGAAGAAAAACAGAAGATTCCGCAAAATGTTGCGAAAACTTTGCGAATGAGTTTGTTTGACATGTAATATTTTACCCTTATATCATATACGATATGCAAAATCCCTTTCGTTTTTCCTCACAACGTATGATAATAAGTATATGGCGATTTATGCAAGACACTATACCTCTATTGACGAATCAACCTATATCGTTATCTAAAATGCATTCGCACCCTCCACAATACGCAAGTTGTGTAACAGAGAAAATTGATTTTGAAAAGGATATTACACGTAGCCGTTAAACAATATAAAAATAAAACCAAGAAGGATGGGTGTTCGTTATTTAAATAGATTTCTTTTACAGAGGTGCAAATCACCACAATCAATCTCAAAACAAAATCTCAAGGTTCTTGAAAACAAAGTGATTGCTGTAGATACAAGTATATATATGTATAAATTTATAGGACTAAATGCACTATTAGAACAATTTTATTTGATGATTTCTGTTTTTCGAAAGTATAATATGATTCCTGTATTTGTATTTGACGGAAAATCACCTCCTGAAAAAAACGCCACTCTAACGGAAAGAACGCGACAAAAAGAATTGTCAAAACAGAAATACGATGAATTACAAAAGGAGGTTGAAAAGGGTGGTCCTAATGTACAAGAAATACAGATTGAGATGGAATCGTTGAAAAAACAATTCATTAAAATAAAATCGAGTGATGTTAAAAATGTCAAACAATTAATGCAATATTATGGCGTTAATTATTTGGAAGCTCCCGGAGAAGCCGATCATATTTGTGCTGAATTAGTCATTTCTGGTAAAGCATGGGCATGTTTAAGTGAAGATATGGATATGTTGCCTTATGGTTGTAATCGTATTTTGCGACACTTGAGTTTAACTCAAAACACGGTTTTGCTTTATGATATGGAATCTATCTTGACCGATTTACAAATGAATTTAACTATATTTAGAGAAATGGTAATTTTGGCTGGAACAGATTGTAATGATTCGCATTTTACGATTCATGATATTTATGAACAATATTTGCAACATCATCCCGATTCACTTTATTCCCTTTTAAATATGAATGATGCAAAAATTCAAAGAGATATGTTTAGCGTAAATGATACTATTATTTCAAAGGGATTTATAAATAAATCTTTCGATATGAATTGTTTGAAACAATTTATGTCAAGAGATGGGTTTATTTTCGTATAGCCAGGCGAATACATTATGTAAAACATTATTTTACATAATATTTATGGTGAGCTGAGGGGGGGGGGGTAAATATATATATTTTTATGGGCATTTAGTTTTTTCACTTTTTATGGATTTTATCCTTTTATCTTTTTATCTTTTTTACGAGGCTTTCCACAGTTTTTGTATCCGCAAACTAAATATGTGTATGGATACAAAAAGACAGATAGACCTTAAGCAGTGGCAGAAGCAGGAGCCTCAGTCTTGATGAAGTGGTGCTTCATGAACTTCTGGAGGTTGAAGTAGGTGAGCTCATCGGATGACTGGATCTTGAGGAGGGCAGTAAGCTTGGCATCGGGGTGGATCTTGCGACCGTTTTCCTTGTCCTGGAGCTGGTTGGCGCGGATGTAGTTGTTGATCTCCTTGCTAACAGCTGTGCGTGCCATCTCGGTACCTGACTCCTTTCCGAGGAAAGTGGCAAGCTCATCACTGATAAGAGTGGGCTTAACAAATCCAGAAGGGGATCTGTTTCCAGCACGACGAGCCTTCTTGCTAGAGGACTTCTGTGCGGCCTTAAGCTCACGTGTAATGGTCTTCTCAAGAGTCTTGAAATCAACCTTGACAGTTGCAAAAACGCTGCTTAGTTGCTGGAGCTTAGCGCCAAACTCGTTGATCTTCTGAGATAGAGTGGAAGCATCGGTCTCGGTGGCAACGACCTCATTGGCAATGGGGGCGGGAGTGGGGGGAACATCTACGACAACAGGGGCAGTCTCGACAACTGTCTTAGTGGCCTTCTTAGAGGCCTTCTTTGCAGGTGCAGGTGCGGCAGCAGCCTCCACCACTGGGGTAGAAGCAGGAGTTGCGGCGACGGTAGGAGTGGAAGTCTTCTTAGCGGGAGTGGAAGTGCGAACCATTTTGATCTGATATACACTCTATAGAGGGCTTTATTTAAGTGGTTTAACGCATTAATATATTTAATTTTAAGATCGCTTGATATATCCTGTCCATTTTCCTAAAGATTCTAAAAAAATGAAACCATAAGTCGAATTTTGTAAAATTTTACGCAGACTATCAAAAATAAAATATCGCCTAAATATATACTCGACGTGTAGGTATAGGTGTAGTCAATGAAAACATCATTTTGTGATATTATATTTTACATATTAATTGCTATTTTGATCGGGTTTGCATTTAGTCTGTTTTACAAACATAAGTCCTATATGATTGAAGGATATGGAGGTCATGGTGGTGGAGGTCATGGTCATGGTGGTGGAGGTCATGGTGGCGGAGGTCACGGTGGTGGAGGTCACGGTGGCGGAAGACACGGCGGCGGAGGTCATGGTCATGGTGGCGGAGGTCACGGTGGTGGAAGACACGGTGGTGGAAGACACGGCGGTGGAATATTTACACATTATGGATACGGGTATCGTGGATATGATCAAGACAACAATGGATGGTGGTGGGATAGATATTATACCGTCCCAGTAGTGTATATTGAACCAGCCACTTTG